>Ga0134095_1000853_pt1 | contig 25407 bp, 18 predicted proteins | sample 6_2taG_FD_94449 | JGI IMG/M metagenome (GOLD analysis project Ga0134095, IMG submission 94449) | Switchgrass degrading microbial communities from high solid loading bioreactors in New Hampshire, USA - 6_20_20_110_A2 metaG | ecosystem: Engineered > Bioreactor > Semi-continuous > Anaerobic >... | reverse complement strand
TACCACCGTCATGCACAAGCACGGCTGGATCAGCGACACGCACGGCGACGCGGGGCTGGTTATCGCGCCCGAAAAGGCGTATGTTTTCGTGACGGCGCTATACGGCGAAAACTGGCTGGAGTTTGACCAGTCAGCTCCGGTAATCGCGGAGATGGCGCGCCGCACGTGGAATGCGCTGGTCCCTGAGCGGCCGGTTGCGGAGATCATCGAGCGCGTTGTTCCGGCGGAGTGCGACGCGCGCAGCGACCCGGTTTACGCTGCGCTGCTCTCGACCCAGCCGCTGCCCGCGCCCGGCCCCGCCGCCGAACCGGCCACCATCGAAGTGACGCCGACTTTGCCTAGTGGCTAAGGCAGGAGCGAACGAGCCGCCCGCCAGGGAACGCAACGAAGGCAGAAGGTGTTTATGCGAATCCTGATCATTGAACCGTACGACACCGGCTCACATGGCGTCTGGATGCGCGGCTATCGCTCCTTCAGCCAGCACGAGGTTCACCTGCTGACGCTCGAAGGGCAGTTCTGGCAGTGGCGGCTGGTCGGCGGCGCGGTGGCGCTGGCCGAGCAATACCTCGCGCTGGACCTCAAGCCCGATCTGATCATCGCGTCCGATATGCTGGATCTCGGCAAGTTCCTCGCGCTGACGCGCCCGGTGACGGCTGAGATCCCGACGGTGCTCTACTTCCACGAGAACCAGCTCACCTATCCGACCGGGCCGCGCCAGAAGCGCCACCACCACTACGCCTACATCAATTACGCGAGCGCGCTGGTAGCCGACGCCGTCTTCTTCAACAGCAACTTCCACCGGGACAGCTTTTTCAACGCGCTGCCCCGCTTGCTGAAGCACTTTCCCGACTACAATAGCCTGCACACCATCCCGCAGATCCGCGAGCGCTCCGGCGTGCTGCCGGTCGGGCTGGACCTGGAGCGGTACGACCCGTATCGCCCGAATGAACCGCCCGAATCCGCGCTGCCGCCGCTGGTGCTGTGGAATCATCGCTGGGAGTTCGACAAGAATCCGGAGCCGTTCTTCAAGGCGCTCGCGCGGCTGGCGGCTGAGGATGTGCCGTTCCGCGTGGCGATAGTCGGCGAGAACCAGCGCCAGCAGCCCACCGAGTTTGAGGCGGCGCGCGACCTGCTCGGCGACCGAGTGATACAGTTTGGCTATCTCGACTCGTTCGCCGACTATGCGCGGCTGCTGTGGGAATCGGATATCGTCGCCAGCAGCGCGAAGCACGATTTCTTTGGGATCAGCGTGGTCGAGGCGATCTATTGCGGGTGTTGGCCGGTGCTGCCGTGGCGGCTGAATTACCCGGACCTGATCCCCGAATCGCAACACGCCAACGCGCTCTATCGCGCCGACTCCGGGCTGTATTTCCGCCTGCGTGAGCGCTTGCTGAACCCATCTCCCGCTCCGCCGGAGCTACGCGAGTTCGTGCGCCAGTTCGACTGGCGGCAGCTTGCGCCACGCTACGACGCGGCGTTCGAGGCGGTGGTCGAGCGGCGGGCGCTTACGCCTGACTCATAAACGCTTTGAACTCGTCCAGCGCGGCGAGGTGCTCCTCAATCGAGCGGAAGCCCATCTTCATCGTGTTACAGCAGAAATGCGTGGCGCCAAGCTCTCGCCAGCCGCCGATGTATTCCGGCCACGTTTCGGGCGGCTGTTGCTGGATCGACACGCGTGCGTCGATCCCGAAGGATGCCGGGTCGCGCCCCTGCTCTTCCAGATAGCGGTGCAGCGCATCGACCATCGGGCGCCCGCGCTCCGGCGAAACGCTCTGCGCGATCCAGCCGTCGCCGTGCTCGGCCATGCGACGCAGCACCGGGTCGGCCGTGCCGCCGAACCACAGCGGGATGTGGCGCTCGCGCGGGAGCGGGTTGATCCCTAGCCCGCGAATCGTGTGATACTCCCCCTCGAAATCGACGTATGGCTCGGACCACAGCGCGCGCAGCAGGCGGACCTGCTCGTCCAGGCGGCGGCCGCGATTGCGCGGGTCGTAGCCCATCGCGCGGATTTCCTCGACGTTCCACCCCACGCCGACGCCCAGCCGCAGCCGCCCGCCCGACAGGCGATCGACCTCGGCAGCCTGCTTGGCGACAAGCGGCGTGTTGCGCTGCGTCAGCACGAGGATGCCGGTCACCAGCTCCAACCGCTGCGTGATCGCGGCCAGATAGCCGAACAGCACCATCGGCTCGTGGAATTGATCTTCTCCGGTGTATGACCAGCCGCGCGCGTTGTAGCGGTCCGGCTCTACGCCCAGGACGTGATCGTAGACCAGCAGATAGTCAAACCCCCGCGCCTCGACCGCCTCGACATAGCGGCGGACGGATTCGGGATCGGGGCCGATCTCGGTTTGTGGGAACACAGCGCCCAGCTTCATGGGAGACGCTCCTTTACGATGCCTGCGCCTGCGCGGGACTGAGTGGCTCCTGAGTCGCCGTTGCAGACGCGTCGAGCAGATCTAGCGCGCGGGCTACGTCCGCCCACGACACGAGTTTAAAGTTCTGGTTCGCTATCGGATTGGTGTTGCGGTGATCCTGCACGATCAGCACGCCCTGAGGGAAGGTCGGGCCGAGGCTAACGTGCGTCAGGTCGATGCCATCGGTCAAGGTGACCGCGTCAACTGTCGCGCCGCCGCCGATCTTAAAGCTGCCAACGTAGGCGTAGCCGTTCGCGCGGTCGTAAACAACGAACTCGCTGTTGCCCTGGTTCGACGCGACGAGGTAGCTTGCGCCGGACGCACCCTGGTAAATCGCCAGTCCTTCGAGGTCGGCTTTCAGAGGGTTTTCCCCGCCGATGTGGTCGATCAGCATACGCGCGTCGCCGTCAGACGGCTCGGCGCCATATCTCCAGATGCCGCGCATTTCTTCGCTGACGTACAGCGTGGCGCTCTGGTCGTCCGCGACGCACCCTTCCGCATCAGAGCCGACGATGAAGCTGCGCACCTGCCGCGCGCCGACCTTCCCCGCGTCGTCGAACATCTCCCACTGCTCGACCGCACCGTTTCCGGTGCTGGTCACGAAGATGTAGAAGCGATCGCTCTTGGGGCTGTGGTACATGCAGAGGCCGTAGGCGTCTTCCAGCGAAACGCGGATCGGGACGGAGTTCAGCACGCGGAGCAACCGCGTTACCGGGTCGATCGTCAGCACCACGACCGTCTTATTGGTGCGGTTGCTGCCCGCGATCAGGGTGATGCGCTCCCCGCCCAGCGAGAATCCGTCGCGCAGATCGACGTTGTTGATCTCGCCCATCGCAAGGTGTTGCAGCGCATTTCCGGACAGGTCGTAGGTGACCAGCCCGCGATCCTTGTCTGTCGCCACGATCATGCTGCGGAGCGGGTTGCTGGGGTCAATCCAGATCGCGACGTCGTCGGCGGCATCGCCGGGGCTAAGTACTGGCTCGGTTTCCAGTACCGCGCGGACCTGCGGCACGTTGGCGCTGCTGTCGACGTCCACTGTAATTGCAATCAGCAGCGCGATGCTCAGCGCCGCAAAAAGCGCCAACAGGCGCGCGAATAGGCTCATTTCCTCGCCACCTTAATCGTATTGCTACCCGCTCACGTAGCATTTATACGTCTGTTGAGCAGGTGGGGCAAGGAATTTTTATGAAAAATTTAGAGATTTTACGGCTCGCTTACGACTCCATCGGCGAGAGGAAGTCCGCGATGATCGTCTTCTGGCCGGTTCCGCCGGGGAACAACACCTCGACCTCTTCCAGTTCCCCGCGCACCGTGCTCGATACGACCACGCCCTCGCCGTATTTGCGGTGATAGACGCAGGCCCCGGCTTTGAAACGGGTCGGCTTGGGCGCGCGCGCTTTCGGGGCGGACTGCTGGCGCGCGACGCTCGCGGCGCGGTCCCAGCGGGTCATGTCGTGGTAGGTTTGCGAATTTGCGGCGGCGGTGCCCTTCTGGCGGAGCAGGTCGCCGGTGCGGACGTGCTCCGGGATGTCGTACAGGAAGCGCGAGGGCATGTTGGCGCTGCTGTCGCCAAACAGCGAGCGGCGGAACGCATAGAGCAAGTACAGCCGCTCTTTGGCGCGGGTGATGCCCACATACATCAGGCGGCGCTCTTCCTGCATCTGGCTCGGGTCTTCCATGCTGCGGATGTGCGGCAGCACGCCTTCTTCCAGCCCGACGATGAACACGACCGGGAACTCCAGCCCCTTGGCTGCGTGCAGCGTCAGCAGGCTCGGCGCCTGGGTTTCGTCGTCGCGCGTGTCCACATCCGACACCAGCGAGACTTCTTCGAGGAAGGTGGTCAGGTCCAGCCCTTCATAGCTCGCTGCGACGGTGCGAAGCTCCAGCACGTTCTCGGCGCGGCTAAGGCCCTCTTCCGTCCCGTCGTCCAGGTAATTCAGATAGCCGGTGTCTTTCAGGACGGTCGTCAGCAGGTCCGCAGGCGACAGTGTGCTCCGCTGCTCGATCCAGCCTGCCAGCATCGAGGCGAAGCGGGTCAGCGCGTTGCGCGCCCGGCCATCGAGCGGCGCCTCGACCGACTCGTCCAGTAGCGTCAGCAGGGCGTGACCGGGCGAAATGTCTTCGTACCGCGCCCAGTCTTCAAGCTCTTGCAGCGTCTTCTGGCCGATGCCGCGCGGCGGGACGTTGATCACCCGTTGCAGGCTGACCAGGTCGTCGGGGTTGTGGATCAGCCGCAGGTACGCCATCGCGTCCTTGATCTCTTTACGCGAGTAAAAGCGTGTCGCGCCGATCAGCCGGTAGGGCCGGCCCGCCCGCAGGAAGGCGTCTTCAATCGCGCGGGACTGCGCGTTGGTGCGATACATCACCGCAAAATCGCCGGGCAGATATTCGCCCTGCGCGACGAGCTCCGCGATGGTGTTCACCACAAACTGCGCCTCTTCGTCCTCGTTATAGGCTTCTTTGAGCTGAACCAGCGGGCCGTCCTTTTGCTCGCTGAACAGCGCCTTCGGTACGCGGCCCGGATTGCGGTCGATCACCCCCGTCGCCGCGTCGAGGATCGCCTGGTGCGAGCGGTAGTTCTGCTCCAGCAGGATCATTCGCGCCTCGGGGAAGTCCTCGCGGAAGCGCTGCACATTGCGATAGTCCGCTCCGCGAAAGGCGTAGATGCTCTGGTCGGGGTCGCCCACGGCGAACAGGTTGCGCTGCTCCCCCGCCAGCAGCTTGATCAGCGCATACTGCGCCATGTTCGTGTCCTGGAACTCATCGACCAGGATGTGCGTGTAGCGCGTCTGGTAGCGCGCCAGCACTTCGGGGTGTTGCTGGAACAGCCAGACCGTGTGCGTCAGCAGGTCGTCAAAGTCGCGAGCGTTGTTGGCGCGCAGAATCTGGTCGTAGCGCGTGTAAATGCGCCGCACAATCTCAGAGCGGTAATCCGGCGCGGGATAGTCTTCCGGCGCGATCAGCTCGTTCTTGGCGTCTGAAATCTGGCTGAGCATGCCGCGCGGCGTGTATTTCTTTTCGTCGAGGTTGAGCTCGTTGATCGCCATCTTCACCGCGGCAAGCTGATCGGCGGTGTCGTAGATCAGATAGTCCCGGGTGAAGGGGGTCCATTCTGATTCGCGGCGCAGGATCCGCGCGCAGATCGCGTGGAACGTGCCGATCGATAGCCCGTCGATCCGGTCGGAGCCTTCGAGCAGGGTCAGGACGCGGCCTTCCATTTCGCGCGCGGCCTTGTTGGTGAACGTCACTGCCATGATGTGCCAGGCGCGAACGTCCATCTCTTCGATCAGGTAGGCGATGCGATGAGTCAGGACGCGCGTCTTGCCGCTGCCCGGCCCGGCCAGCACAAGCACCGGCCCCTCGCCTGCGGTGACGGCTTCGCGCTGCTGGGCGTTGAGTCCTTTTGTGATCCGTGATTCTGCCACGCCGCGTCGCTCCTTTGTTCTGTTCGCCGCTATTGTAGCGGGTCGAGCGCCAGGCTGCCAGACCAAGCTGGAAACAGCGAAAAGCAGCGAGAGCAGCTAAGCAAGCTATCGAAATAGCTGGCATACGCGGTGTTTCGGGGAAACCTCACCCCTTAACCCCCGGCCCCTTTTCCCCTCTCCGTAAACGGAGAGGGGCCAGGGGTGAGGTTCTGCTTTCGAAAGACCACATAAAAAGCAGCTACCGAGCGGTGGGCAGGTCGCGCGCCAGCTCGCTCGACGTGCGCACGGTGATCGGCAGCGTGTCGCGGCGGGCGAGCAGGTGCGCGTCGTTCGAGACGAGGATTGCGTCCGCTGCGGCGGCCAGCGCGGCATACTTGCGGTCGTCGGGGTCGGGCACCTGCGCGAACGCGCCGAGGTCGAGCGGGCCAGTGTGCTCGGCAGCGGGCTCGAACAGGTCCGCGAACTGCGCCCAATCGAGCGGTGGAATCTGATCGAGGATCTTGCGGGATTCGGCGCGGGTGCTGGCGTGCCAGACGAACGCCAGTTCGCCCTGCCGCGCCGCCTGGATGATGCGCGCGGCGCTGCTACGCGGGTTGAACCCCGCCGCAACCAGGATGTTGGTGTCCAGCACGACGCGCATTGGTTGGATTAGTAGCTCCTCACTCGGTTCTCCTGACTCGATTGTACCGGCGCGACTGGCGCCTGGCACAACAAGGCCCCGGCACAGCGGCCAGGGCCTCGCGAAACGCTCAGGAGAGGCGCGCTATTCGTAGCGTAAGACGTTGAGCGGCTTCTCGCCGGACGCGCCCCATGCCGTCAGAACGGCTGCGAACAGCGCAATCACGACGCACAGACCCATCAGCGACAGAGCCGTGTCCCAGGGGATGCCGGTCCCCAGCTCCCCGCCGAAGCCAACCGTGAACAGCATGAACAGCATCACCGCGCCGATCCCGACGCCGATCAGCCCGCCGATGAAGCCCATCAGCCCGTATTCGAGCAGAAGCATCCCCAGCACGCGTTCGCGCTGCAAGCCGACCGCCTTCATGATGCCGATCTCGCGGCGGCGCTCTAGCGTCGAGAGCGCGACCGAGTTGGCGATCACCACCCCGCCCGTGAACAGCGCCAGCGTCGCCACCAGGATCGGGAACGAGGTGAACTGGTCGATGATGCGGTTGATCAGGTCGTTCAGGAAGCGCACTTCCAGCACGAACACGCCGACCATCTCGCTCATCGAGCGCCGCAGCGCGCCGATCTGCGCTTCGTCGATGTCCACGATCGCGCTGACCATCGACGGCGTGACGGTGTCGGGGAAGGCGGTGATCGGAGCGTAGTTGGGCGCGCTGAATTCAACGCTGACCTGCGCGCCGGTGCGGTCGATCAGCCCGACGACGCGGAACGTGATGCGCTCGCTGCGCGGCGCGCGCAGGCCCAGCGGCGACCCGCCTTCGTGCACTTCGTAGGTGATCAGGTCGCCAACCTCGATCCCCAGCCCGCGTGTCGCTTCCCACATCGACAGCACAATCGGGGGATATTCGCCCTGCTCAGGATCCCACGGCCCGACGTCCGCCGGATCAAGCTGGCGCCCGGCGTAGAACTCTACGTCCGGCAGGTTCGACTGGAGCGCGCGCCCGTCGATCTGCTCGAGCATGAAGATGCCCCAGGTGTCCCCCTCGCCGCTGCGGGCTCGCTCTTCCAGCGCGCGACGCGACAGCTCGCGGCCTTCGCTGACGTCGGTGAGGGACACCAGCTCGGCATCATAAGTTGCCACGGCCGCATAGCTGTTAACGCCCTCGATCTCGTCCAGCCGCTCCGAGACCTGATCCAGCCCATCCCGACGGCCCGCCGACATGACGAGCACGTTGCCGCCCGCTTCGTTGATCAACACCTGCTCGAACAGGTTAGTGATCGACTCGGCCATCATGGTCATCAGGCTCAGCGTGAAGACGCCTACCACCAGCGCCAGCAGCGTCGAGGCGGCGCGTCCTTTGCCGACCAGCATCGAGCGCAGCGCCAGCTTCAGGTCGACAAAGCGCCACGTCGGGAAGAAGCGCCCCACCAGCCAGATCAGGAATATCAGGACGAGATACAGAATCCCAACCACGATGAAGGTGACGAACATCAGCAGCAGCGCCGGGACCATCACGCCGAACAGCCCGATCAGTACCGGCAGCGCCAGCACCACCAGCCAGCGCACGATGCGGAGCAGAAGCTTACCGTTCGTCCATCCCGACCCGATCTTGCCGATCAGAACCGGCAGAACCATCACCAGGCCAAGGAACGCGCCGATCCCGCCGGTGACAAGCTGGATCGGGTAGAGGTCGGCGAGCGCCTCTGGCATGTCAAGCCCGCCGTCTGATTCGCCGAGCGTTGGACCAGTCTGGAACAGGTCGCCAATCAGCCCCTGCGCGACTGCGCTCAATGCCAGCATGACGAACAGCACCGCCACGAACGAGCGCAGACGCCCCGCGCGCGGCACGACCGTATCGCTGGGACGCAGCACCAGGTTCGGGCGCACCTGTCCGGCGGCGAGCGTCGGCAGGAAGCCAAAGATTGCGGTGACCAGCACGCCGACGATGACGCCGGTCAGCGCCGGGCCGGGCGTGATGCGGAAGGTCAGGTCTTGCGCCAGGAACGTCTCGGCGCCGCCCTTGAGCAAGAAGGTCATGCCCCAGCCAATCACCACGCCGAGCAGGCTGCCGATCAGCCCCATCAGCAGCGCTTCGACCAGGAACAGGATCGTGATCTGCTCGCCTTCCAGGCCAACCGTCTTCAGCACGGCGATCTCGGTCGTGCGGCGGCTGACGACGACCAGCATGGTGTTCACAATGCCGATCCCGCCGATCAGCAGCGACACCAGCCCCATCACGACGACAAGCTGGTTCACGGCATCCGACACTTGCGAGTTCTGGTCGCGGATGACCGTGGTGGTCGTGGTGCTGACGAATGGGAATTCCTCGCGAAGCTCGTCCGCGATCTCGTCCGCCTGATCCGGATCGGGGATCTGGACGTAAAGCGTGCTCGCGCCCGGGTCGATGTCCGGGAAAAGATCGACCGCGCTCACGTCGAGATAGTAAAAACCGAGCAGCGCGCCGATGATGTTCTCGAAGCCCGCCTCGGACGAGGTGGAGACGATTCCGGTCAGCGTGAAGTTCTCGCTCGCGCCGCTGACCTGCACCGTGTCGCCGATCTCGGCGTCCAGCTCGTCCGCCAGGTTCTGGCTGAACACAATGTCGGTCGGTGCGTTGATCAGCTCAGAGAGCGGCGTGCCGTTGTCGTCGGTGATCTGCCCGTAGAATGGGTAGACGTCTGTCTCGACCACGATATTCTCGACAAACGGCTTGCTGGCCTTGCCCGGAATGCTGACCGAGATGCCCGACACCAGGCTGTCCATCGACTGGCGATAGGTCACCGCGCCCTCGCCGTCGAAGCGCTCGTTAACCCAGGCGCGGATCGCTTCGATCGCTTCCGGCGTGAACCGGTTGCCGGTGAACTCGTCGCCAGCCACAACGAACTCGTCTTCGCCCGTTTCCTGTGAGTTACCGCTGCCCACAGGCATGAGGCGAATATCGCCGCGATTGGATTCCTGCACGCTGCCGGTGAGCGTGTCTTCGATCATCACGCCGAGCGTTTGCAGGCTGACGATCGCCGCCACGCCCGCCGCAATACACAGCAGCGCGAACAGCGTCCGCTGTCCGTTGACGCGCAGGTCGTTCAGCGAGTGTCGCAGGTAGAAGCGAAGTTTTTCAATCATCGCACACTACTTCTCCGTCACGTGAACGACCGGCAGCTCGCCAGTCTTGCGTTTCTCGCGCAGCATCCGCACGGCTTCCATCTGCGCGGTAGAGCGCGCGTCTACATCTTCCGCGATGCGCCCGTCCACCAACGAGATCAGCCGGTCCATCTGCGAGGCGACGTCCATATCGTGCGTCACGACGACGACGGTCGTGCCCATCTTCTGCTGCACGTCGCGTAACGCGTTCATAACCACCTCGCTCGACTCGCTGTCGAGGTTGCCGGTTGGTTCGTCGCAGAGCAGCAGCGGCGGGTTGTTCGCCAGCGCGCGCGCCAGGGCGACACGCTGTTGCTGGCCGCCGGAAAGCTGCGAGGGGCGGTGGTTCATCCGGTCCCCCAGGCCGAGCAGCTTCAGCAGTTCTTCGGCGCGGCGCGTCGGGTTGAACTGCCGGTTGCGCGCGAACTGCACCGGCAGCGCGACATTTTCCAGCGCGGTCAGCGTGGGAACGAGGTTGAAGAACTGGAAGACGAACCCGATTTTCTCGTTGCGGACGCGTGTCAGGGCACGCTCGCTGAGGTTGGTGATGTCTTCGCCGTCGATGTAGATGCGGCCCTCAGTGGGGGTGTCCAGACCGCCGATCAGACCAAGCAGCGTCGACTTCCCGCTTCCCGACGGGCCAATGATGCCGAGAAATTCGCCCGCCTCAACCTCAAGCGAGACGCCGCGCACGGCATGGACGACTACTTCTCCCATCTTCAGGTCTTTTCGCAGGTTCTCGGTACGCACAACAAGACGGCCTTGGCGACTATTGTTGTTGCTAGATGCCATGCTGTTTACTCCAACTTCACTCCCAAGACGGTAGTGGATCCGCCAGTTTTGCTACCCTACGTTCGTCTATACGCAAAACCGGGCGAAAGGGTGCGTGGCCGGGGTGGTCAACCGGCGCGCCGCAACCTGATAATCGAAACAAGGGCGGGAAGGGGAAACAAGCGGAAAGGGAGCGCACGATGATTCACATCGGAACCAGCGGCTACTCCTACGACGACTGGATAGGGCCGTTTTATCCCGAAGGCACGCGAAAGACCGAGTTCCTCGACTATTACCAGCAGCACTTCGGCACGACCGAACTGAACTTCACCTATTATCGCATGCCCACCGCCGGAATGCTCGACGCCATCGGCCGCAAGGTTGGGCCGGGCTTTCGCTTCGCAGTGAAAGCGCCGGGCGAGATCACGCACGAGCGCGACCGCGATCCCCGTCCGGCGGCGCAGGAGTTCGTGAGCGCGCTCGACCCGCTCAAAGAGGCGGACAAATTCGCCTGCGCGCTGCTCCAGTTCCCGACCAGCTTCCAGGCGACCGACGCCAACCGCGCCTATCTGGGGCGGCTGAGCGAGGTCTTCGCGGGCACACCAGCGGTGGTCGAGTTCCGCCAGCGCGAGTGGATTAGCGAAGACACGTTCGACCTGCTGCAAGCGCAGGGCTTCGGCTTTTGCTGCGTGGACCAGCCGCAATTCAAGAGTCTGATCCCTCCCATCGCGATCGCGACCAGCGACATCGGCTATGTGCGCTTCCACGGGCGGAACTATCAGAAGTGGTGGCATCACGATGCCGCATGGGAGCGTTACGACTATATGTACACCGCCGAAGACCTGAACGAGTGGGTTCCCAAACTGAAGGCGCTCGACGAGCAGCGCGAGACGCAGGAAACCTACGTCTATATGAACAACCACTGGTCCGGGCAGGCGCCGTCGTCCGCAAAGCTGCTCGCCAAGCTGTTGCGCGCCTCCGAGGCCCGTGTGGCCCCGCTCCCCACCTCGGAATAACACGCCGTTTCGCCCCGGCTGGTTGTGATCAGGCTGGCGCGAGGCGTATAATTGTTCAAATTTTCTGTTTTCGCTGCGAAAGGTACGACAATGGAATTAGCCGACCGTCTGGCGATCGCGCGGGGCGAGCGCCCTGCCGACGTCGTCCTCACGAACTTGCAGCTTGTGAATGTCTTCACAGGTGAGATCTATCCCACCGAAATTGCCATCGCCGGAACGCACATCGTCGGCGTGGGCGAGGGCTACGAGGCGCGGGAGCGGATCGACCTGGGCGGGCGCTACGTCGCGCCGGGGCTGATCGACGCGCACGTCCACATCGAAAGCAGCATGTGCACCCCGCCCGAATTCGCGCGCGCCGTCCTGACGCATGGCGTCACCACCGTCATCACCGATCCGCACGAGATCGCAAACGTGCACGGCCTGGAAGGCGTGCGTTTTATGCTCAACGCCGCCAAGTATGGCCCGCTGAGCATCTACGTCATGGCGTCAAGCTGCGTCCCGGCGACGGACATGGAAACTGCTGGTGCCACGCTCGACGCCGCCGACCTGGAGATTCTGCTTGGCAGCCGGTGGGTGCTGGGTCTGGCCGAGGTGATGAACTACCCCGGCGTGATCGCAGGGCAGCCGGACATGCTGACCAAGCTCGACGCGTTCCGCACGCGGGTGATCGACGGCCACTGCCCTGGCCTGCTGGGGCGCGATCTCGACACCTACATCGTCGCGGGCATCCGAAGCGATCACGAGTGCACGACGGTCGAGGAAGCGCGCGAAAAGCTGCGTAAGGGGATGGTGATCTTCATCCGCGAGGCGACCAACGCGCAGAACCTGCGCCCGCTGCTGCCGCTGATCACGCCGGAGAACAGCCGCCGCATCTGCTGGTGCACCGACGATCGCCAGCCCGCCGACCTGCTGGACGATGGCTCGATCGACCACATGATCCGCGTTGCGATCCGCGAGGGCGGGATCGACCCGGTAACCGCGATCCGCATGGGCACGCTCAACACGGCGGAATACTTCCGCCTGCACGACCTGGGCGCAATCGCGCCGGGCCGCCGCGCCGATATGTTCGTCTTCTCGGACCTGTCCGCGCCGCGCGCCGAGGTGGTTTTCCGGGGCGGGCGGAAGGTGGCGCAAGATGGCGAATTGCTCGTCAAGCTGCCGACCCCCGACACCAACCAGCTTCCGCCCTGCGTCAATATCGACTGGTCCGCGCTGGACCTGTCGATCCCGGCGCGCGGGTCGCGCATCCGCGTGATTGGCAGCATTCCGAACCAGCTTGTGACCGAGCACCGCATTCTCGACGCGTGCATTGTCGATGGGCATGCCGTAGCCGACCCGCGCCAGGATTTGCTGAAGATGGCGGTCATCGAGCGGCACATGGCGAGCGGCAAGGTTGGCAAGGGGTTCATTCAGGGGATCGGCCTCAAGCGCGGCGCGATCGCCGGGACGGTGGCGCACGATCATCACAATCTGGTCGTGATCGGCGCGGACGATACGAGTATGCTGACGGCGGTGCGTGCGGTCGAGCGGATGGGCGGCGGACTGGTCGCCACCGATGGCGAGCGCGTGCTGGCGGAGCTTCCGCTGCCGGTCGCCGGGCTGATGTCATCCGCCCCGATCGCCGAGGTGCGCGCCGGACTGGATCGCGTGCTGGATGCCGCGCGGGACGGGCTTGGCTCCCCGCTGCACGATCCGCTGATGGCGATGGCGTTCATGGCGCTGGAAGTGATCCCGCAACTCAAGCTGACCGACGCCGGGCTGGTGGACGTCGATCGCTTCGAGATCGTCGATCTGTTTGTGGAGTGAGCTTCAGCCAGCGAAGAACAGCAAAGAGCAGCGAAAAACAGGTTGCTATGCGCTTTTGCCGGATGAATTACGAGCGCTCTCGTAGGGGCGCAGCTTGCTGCGCCCACTACTAACTCAACACCGGTACTCACTTTCACCGCTGCTTTTCCGCTTCTCTTAGCTTGCCGGGTAGACAATTCGCCTAAACCGGCTGGCACCTCGATTAGTGCCGTTTGACATTTCCATTTGAACGGTTTTCTACTACACTGGATAGGTGAGGCGCGTGCGTCTCGCCTATTTGACGTTAGTCCGGCTTTTTGTCAAGGAGAAGGATATGCTCAGAAAACTCTCTGTCCTAGTCCTGCTGGTGGCCGTGGCGTTAGGCGGGTTCGCCGTCAGCGCGCCGGTGACTGCACAGGACGATGAGTTGGTTTTCGGTGTTATTCTCGTCGGCCCTCGTGATGACCACGGCTGGAGCGAGGCGCATTACACCGCCGGGCAATATGTCGAAGAAAATCTCCCCGGTGCCCGGATGATCGCGCTGGAAAGCCTCAACTCGGCTGATCGCCCTGAAACCACGCTCGACCAGGTGGTCGAAGACATGGTCAACCAGGGCGCGGAGCTTATTCTGACCACCTCGGCGGACTTTGAAGTTGACACGACCGAAGTTGCCGCGCTGTATCCGGATGTGGCCTTCATCAACGTGTCGGGCGACGACGCGCTGTGGGGTATCGCTCCGGACAATCTCGGCAACATCATGGGCCAGATGGAATACGGCAAGATGATCGCCGGGTGCGCCGCCGCGCTGAAGACCCAGACGGGCTCGATTGCCTACATCGGCCCGCTGATTGACCCCGAAACGACCCGTCTGGTCAACTCCACCTATCTCGGCGCGCGCTATTGCTATGAGAATTACCGTGGCCTGAACCCCGACGACCTGCGCTTCCAGGTGACCTGGATCGGCTTCTGGTTCAACATCCCCGGCGTGACGCTCGACCCGACCGAAGTGGTCAACGGCTTCTTTGACGGCGGCGCGGACGTGGTGATCTCCGGCATCGACACGACCGAAGCGATTGTCGTGGCCGGGCAGCGTGCCGCGCAGGGCCAGCAAGTGTGGGCCGTCCCGTACGACTTTGAGGGCGCCTGCGCCGAAGCGCCGGACATCTGCCTCGGCGTGCCATACTTCAACTGGGGCCCGATCTACCTGGAGACGGTCCAGCAGGTGATGGAAGGGACCTGGGAGCCGTCGTGGATCTGGATCGGCCCGGACTGGGACGACATCAACAACCGCGACACGTCCGCGGTCGGTTTCGTCTACGGTGACGCGCTGACCGACGAGGATCGCGCCACGCTCGACGAGTTCATCGCCGGGCTGGCGGCGGGTGCGCGGGGCGAAGAGGGCGGTCTGCATCTCTACACCGGCCCGCTGAACTTCCAGGATGGCTCGGTCTACCTTGAGGATGGCGAGGTTGCCACCGAGCGGCAGATCTGGTTCGCCGCGGCGAATGCGGATGAGGCAGCGTCGCCGGACGAGGTGAACCCGCCGCAACTGCTTGAGGGGATTGAGGGCACCAGCCAGTAAGTTGGTAATCGAAACGCATAGGAGAGAGGGGCAGCCCTCTCTCCATACTTTATCGCCGGAAATCAAGCGGTTGGCGACCGGCAAAGCGGCTGCCGCGCTCAGAGAGCGGCATGCTACGCTTTTGCTTTCGCTAACCGCTAACCGCTGACGGCTAACCGCTTAGAGTTTGAGAGAGAATCCCATAACCTCTGATGCAAGTCGAACTCCACAACATCAGTAAAACTTTTGGACGGGTGCGCGCCAACCAGGACATCACGCTGAGCTTTCAGCCAGGCCGCATCTACGCCATCCTCGGCGAGAACGGCGCCGGAAAAAGCACGTTGATGAAAATTATGTCTGGCTATCAACAGCCAGACAGCGGGTCAATCGTGGTGGATGGGCAGCCGGTGACGCTCAAATCCCCGACGGACGCGATCGCGCACGGAATCGGCATGCTATATCAAGACCCGCTCGACTTCCCGCCGTTCACCGTGCTGGAAAACTTCATCGCGGGGCGACCGGGCGGCTTCCTGCCAGACATGGACGAGGCGCGCGCGACGCTGCTTTCCCTGGCGGAGCGCTTCAACTTCCCGCTCGATCCCGATCGCTATCTCGACATGCTGACCATCGGCGAGCGACAGCAGCTTGAGATCTTGCGCCTGCTTTCGTTGAACGTGCGCGTGCTGATCCTCGACGAACCGACGACCGGCATCTCCGCCGCGCAGAAGTCCGCGCTGTTCAGCGTGTTGAAGTCGTTGGCGCGCGACGAGGGCATGACGATCATCCTTGTGTCGCACAAGCTCGAAGACGTGATGGAGCTGTGTGACGAGGCATACGTCCTGCGGCGCGGCCGGTACGTAGGCTGCAAGGAGATCCCCTGCGGAATTGGCGATCTTGTGGCGCTGATGTTCGGTAAGGAAGTCGCCCGGCAAGATCGCCCGCAGGTCAAGGTCGGCGAGCCGGTTCTGAAGCTGGACAATGTGTGCCTGACCAGCCGCCGCCTGGCCGTGCAGAACGTCTCGCTGACGATTCGCGCCGGAGAGGTGATCGGGCTGGCCGGGCTGGACGGCAGCGGGCAGGCGGAGTTTATCCGCTCGTGCGCCGGGCTGCTGACGCCCGATCGCGGGACGATCAAGCTCAACTCGCTCGACCTCACGCGCGCCTCTTACCACCAGGTCGCCAAGTCGGGCGTCGCGTTTCTGCCCGCCGGACGCCTGGAAGAAGGGCTGATCAGCGGCATGACGCTCGTCCAGCATTTCGCGCTGACGCTGCCCACTCGCAAGCCGTGGGTTAACTGGATGCAGGCGTGGCAGACGACCGAACAGCGCATCCGGGCATTTAACGTCAAGGGGCGACCGAACAGCCCGATCCAGACGCTTTCCGGCGGGAACCAGCAACGCTTTGCGCTGTCCCTGCTGCCGGAGCGTCTGAAGGTTCTGCTGCTGGAGCACCCGACGCGCGGCCTGGACGTGGAGAGCGCGCTTTACATCTGGGAGCAGTTGCTCCAGCGGCGCGCGGACGGTACGGCGATCGTGTTCATCTCGGCGGAGCTGGACGAGATTGTCGCCTATAGCGACCGCATTCTGGTCTTCTCCGGCGGGCGTGTGACGCTGGTCGAGGATCCGGCGGAGATGAATACGGCCCGGTTGGGCGAGCTTATCGGAGGAAAGATGGCGTCATGACGACGATTCCGGAGCGCACAACCGCCACGCCCGCCCCGGCTCCGCAAGCGGGCTTCCGCGCCGACCGCGGCCAGGTGTGGCGGTGGATACTTGACCTCATTCCCACTTTGCTGACGCCCTTCGCCGGGATCGCGGCTGCCTTTGGTATCGTGATCCTGATCCTGACGTGGCAGGGCGCCGACCCTCGGCTGGCGCTTGACTTTCTCTATCAGGGGACGCTCGCATCTGCCGCTGAGCGCGCCGACCTGGTGTCGTACTGGATGCCGCTGGCGATCGCTGCGTTCGGTCTGGTGCTGACTTACACCGCCGGGCTGTGGAACATTGGCGTGGAGGGGCAGATCATCGCGGGCGCGATCGGCGCGACGTGGGCCGCACGCCTCTTCGCCGAGGGCGAGGGCTGGCGGGCCGGGATCGCGCCGCTGAGCCACGGCTGGGTGCTGTTGCTGTCCTTCGTCTTCGCGGCGGCGGCGGGCGGCCTGTGGGCGCTGCTGGCGGCCGTGCTGAAGACGCGCGGCGGCGTGAACGAGATTTTCGGCGGCGTCGCGCTGAACTTCATCATTCAGACCTTCAACATGTACCTCGTCTCGAACGGCGGTCCCTGGCAGCCGGTCGGCAGCCGGGCGACGGAAACAGCAGCCTTCCCTGAGGTCGCGCGGCTGACGCCGTTTGGTGATTTTCGCCACCTCAGCCTGACGCCGGTCTACATCACGACGGTCGCCTTTGTGATCCTGCTGCTGATCATGTACGTGTCGCGCTGGGGGTTGCAGCTTCGCGCCATGGGCAAGAACCTGCGCTCGGCGTTTCTGCTTGGCGTGCATACGGAGCGTAACGTCCTGGCGGCGATGATGCTGTGCGGGATGCTGGCCGGGCTGGCCGGGGCGTTCCGCGTGATGGGGCCATATGTCACGCGCGCCAAGCTGACGGCCAATCCATCTGGCGGAATTGGCTTTCTGGCGATCCTGATCGTGCTGCTGGCGGGGATGTCTGCCCTGCTGACGCCGTTCGTCTCGTTCGCGTTCGCGGTGTTGTCGAAGGGCGCGCAGAAGGTTGAGAGCGGCTTCCAGTGGAGCGATCCGCCGGTAAACCTCGACCGCTCTCTGGTGCGCGTGCTGCAATCGACGATCGTGCTGATGGTGGTGCTGGCTTTCGGCGTGCGAAATCGCTTCTTCCCGCCGCGCAGCGCGCAGCCCGTGACCGACGACGATGATGAAGTTGCCCGAACATGACACGCCGCTGACCCGGCGGCGTATGAAGGAAGAAACCTGCGTATGATTGGTTTGGAAAGCACACTCAGTGGAATCGTCCGCGCCGCCGCGCCGATCGTGATCGCGGCGCAAGGGGAGCTGATCACCGAGCGTTCGGGCGTGATCAACCTGTCGCTCGACGGGTCGATCATGCTCTCTGCGATGACCGCGCATGCCGTCACCCGCACGACGGGCAGCCTGACGCAGGGCGTTCTGGCGGCGATGGCGGTTGGCGCGGCGATGGCGTTTGTCGTGGTGTTTTCGAGCATTGCGCTGCGGCTGAATCAGGTGGCGGTCGGTTTCGTGCTAACGATCCTCGGCGCAGACCTGGCGATCTTCCTCGGCAAGCCACACTTCAACCAGGTCGGGCGCGAGATCCCGCACATGCCGATCCCGGTGCTGAAGGACATCCCTCTAATCGGGCCGGTGCTGTTTAACCACAACATCCTGATTTACATCAGCTTGATCCTGGTCGTTGCGGTCACGTTCTACATCTATCGCACGCGCGCCGGGCTGACGCTCCGCGCGATTGGCGAGCATCCCGAAGCCGCGTTTGTGCGCGGCACGCCGGTCAATACCCTGCGCCACGTCTACACGCTGGTGGGCGGGGCGCTGGTGGGGCTGGCAGGCGCGACGTACTCGCTCTCGGTCAAGCTCGGCTGGCGCGAGGACCTGGCAGGCGAGGGCTGGATCGCGCTGGCGATCGTGATCTTCGGTCTGTGGATTCCGGCGCGGGTGGCGCTCGGCGCGCTGCTCATCGCGGGTCTGCGCTCGATCGCGATCGATCTGCAAAGCAGCAAGGTGCTCGACCTGCCTGCGCAGATCGTCAACATGCTGCCGTGGTTCCTGATGATCCTGACGCTAATGGTGGCGACCAGCGGCGTGCTGGAGCGTGTCGTCCGGTTTACGCCGGAGCGACTGCAACCGGCCGTCCGCCGCTTTCTGCGCGCCGGGCCCCCGGCTGCGCTCGGCGTCCCCTTCGAAAAGCACTGATCCCCGGCGCCCAGGTAAGAAGCCTGGGCGCTGTCTACCCTCTTATTTCAATTTTTTGCGTTTTTTGAAATAAGGGGGACCATTATTTCAATTTGCTGCAATAACGCCGAATTCTCCGTTTCAAGCATTCTCCCGAGCGAAAATGAGCCGCCATATCGCCCCGTGTGAGGCGAACTGTACGAAGCTGAGGGAACAAGGTCGTGCAAATTCTGAAGGATCGCATCCGCGCCGAGGGGTTGTATCTGGGGAACGGCATCCTCAAGATCGACAGCATCCTCAACCACCAGATGGACCCGAACCTGATCAAGCAAATGGGCGAGGAGATCGCCGCGCGCTTCCGGGACGCACATCCCACGCGCATCCTCACCGCCGAGGTATCGGGTATCGCTCCGGCGCTGATGGTGGCGCTGGCGCTCAACGTGCCGATTGTTTACGCCCGCAAGTTTAAGCCGGTCACCATGTATGGGCCGGTTTTTCTCGAAACGGCGCCGAGCCACACCAAAGGCGGTGAAACGCATTTGCTCGTCGCCGCCGAGTATCTGCCCGCAGGCGAACGTATTCTGATTGTGGACGACTTTCTCGCCAGTGGGAAGACGCTGCTCGCGCTGGCGCGCATGGTCGAGCAGGCGCGTTGCACGCTGGTCGGAATAGCGACGGTTGTGGAAAAGAGCTTCGAGGAAGGGCGCGCGCGGTTGCAAGAGAAATACGACGTGCCGGTCGAGGCGCTGGTGACCATCACCTATCTGGACGACCAGCGCATTGACTTTGCTGACGACCTGCCGCTGGAACGGGGAGCCTAGCGTATGAGCCTTGAAGCGGGCGGGATCGTCATCCTCGACTACGGATCGCAGACGGCGCAGTTGATCGCGCGGCGCGTGCGAGAGCTGGGCGTGTTTGCCGCGCTGCTGCCGTTCGACGCGACGCTGTCCGACGCCGAGCGCGCTGTCCCAGGCTTCAGCGGCGTGATCCTGTCGGGCGGGCCATCGAGCGTCTACGAGCCGGACGCGCCGCGCCTGCCGGAGTGGGTGCTGGCCTCGAAGCGGCCGGTTCTCGGCATCTGCTACGGGATGCAGCTTCTCACGCAGGCGTTGGGCGGGAAGGTCGCCGGGGCGGCACAGCGCGAGTTCGGCCAGGCGGCGCTCGAAGTGACCGAGCCGGGGCCGCTGTTCGACGGCATTGACGCGACGCAGACCGTGTGGATGAGTCACGGCGACCGCATCGAACGCCTGCCGGACGGGTTCCGGCGGCTGGCGCGCAGCGCAAACGCGCCCTACGCCGCGATCGGCCAGCCGGAGCGCGCGCTTTACGGATTGCAGTTCCACCCTGAGGTGAACCACACGCCGCACGGACGCGCCATTCTGCGCAATTTCGTGCATGGCGTCTGCGGCGCGGCGACCAACTGGACGCCGGAAAACTTCATCGAGGCGAGCATCGAGCGCATCCGCGAGCAGGTCGGCGACGGGCGCGTGCTGCTTGGCATGAGCGGCGGCGTGGATTCGACCGTCGCGGGGGAGCTGATTCACCGCGCGGTGGGCGATCAGCTTGTGCCGGTGTTCGTCAATCACGGGATGCTGCGCCAGGGCGAGGCGGACGCCGTAGTGCGTATGGCGCGCGGGCTTGGCTGGAAGCTGATCGCAGTGGATGCGACCGAGGAATTTCTCGACCGGCTGCGTGGCGTGACCGAGCCCGAAGCCAAGCGCACGATTATCGGTGCGACGTTTGCCGAGGTCTTTGAGCGCGAGGCCGCCCGTGTGGGGCAACTCGACTGGCTGGCGCAGGGCACGATCTACCCGGACGTGATCGAGAGCGCAGGCACAGACCGGCCCGGCGCGCACCGCATTAAGTCGCATCACAACGTCGGTGGGTTGCCGGAGCACCTGCGCGGGCGACTGGTCGAGCCGCTGCGCGAGCTGTTCAAAGACGAGGTCCGCGCGGTGGGCGAGGCGCTGGGTCTGCCCGCCGAGATCATCTGGCGGCAGCCGTTTCCGGGGCCAGGGCTGGGCGTGCGCTGCGTTGGCGAGGTGACGTGGGAGCGGCTTGAGTCGCTGCGCGCGGCGGACGCGATCTTCACCGGAGAGCTACGCGCCGCCGGGCTGATGGACGACATCGCGCAGGCGTTCGCGGTGCTGCTTCCGGTGCGCAGCGTCGGCGTGATGGGCGACACGCGCACGTATGAGGAAGTGGTCATGCTGCGCGCCGTGACGACCGACGATTTCATGACCGCCGATTGGGCGCGCCTGCCGGATGGCTTTCTGGCGCGGGTCAGCAACCGGATCGTGAACGAGGTTCCCGGCGTGAACCGCGTGCTCTACGACATCACCAGCAAGCCGCCCGCCACGATCGAGTGGGAATAGCGACGTGGCCTCAGACGGCCGGGTTGTATCGCACGTAGCACAGGCAGTTCAGTTCAGCGGAAGGTTGCATTCCGACCGACTCATAAAAGGCTCGGGTTGCTGGCGTGTCGTCCGTGAGCAGGACGACCTGGCGGACGGATGCGAACCGCGCAAGCGCCGCCTGGATGAGCGCAGTGCCGATGCCCTGCCGCTGATACGCCGGATCAACCAGAAGATCCTGGATGTACGCGATCGAGCAGTCGTCGCCAATCACCCGAACCAGGCCGACGAGCCGCTCGTCATGGTAGGCGCTCAGATACCACAGACTTCCGGCCAGCAACCGGGCCATTTTGTCGGGATGATCGGTGTAGCCGGTCCAGCCCACGCTGTCGTATAGGGCCGTCAGCGAGTCGGTTGGGATCGGGTTGTTTTCGAGGTATCGGATCATTGGCTGTCTCACCGGAGATATCTTCCCACGCGCTAATGGTAGGGGGTTCTCCAGCGCGACACAAAAAGCCGCCCGCGTTCGCTTGAGCGCGGGCGGTGTGATTCTGTGCGGGAGCGCGGTGTGCTAGCCAGCCGGTTCCGCCCCGACGATGTGCAACGTACCGTTCATCGCGGCGACGTTCGGCGTCAGGATCTCGGCGCCGTTGACCGAAGCGGTGTTGTTCACCTGCTCGACCGCTAGCGTATCGCCGCTCAGCGCGGTCAGCGAGTCGCTCTCGTAGATCGTGCCGAACTTGAGATCGCCTTCGACGATGTGAGCGCGGACCCAGTTCGCCAGCGCCTCGGGGTCGTCGCCCAGCCGCGAGCGCGCTTCATTGACCGCGAAATCGGCGGGCGCGAAGACGGTGTACGGGCCTTCGCCGGTCAGTTCCTCGCTGACGCCGGTTTCCTCAAGCAGTTGTACGAACGGGCCAAGCAGTTCGTTCGCACGCGCCGCTTCGAGCAGCGTGCCCGGCGCCTCAAGGTCGCCACGCGCCATCAGCATCTCCGCGAAGCGCGTTTCGTGCATCACCAGCTCAGGGCCATTGGCGCCCTCAACCACCGCGAACAGGTAGTAGTTGGTTTCTTCCAGTTCCGCTTCCAGCTCGCCGATCAGGTTGTCCGGCTCGCCGGTCGGATACGCGGTGATGGTGTAGACGTCCGAGTCTTCCGGGACTGAGGTGTGGCTCATCAAACCATCCGCGTTGCCGGGAGGCGCCAGTTCGCTCACATATACCACGCCGTCGCGGTCAAAATTCACGCGCGTCTCGCCATCGAGCGCGTTCACGAAGGTCAGCATCGACGTGCCGGGGACCAACTCTCGCGCGTCGATCGGCACGGCGAAGCTGCGCAGGTTGCCCGCTTCCGCCGAGCCGGTCGTGATCACCGTCACCCACTCGCCCGACAGGATCTCCAGGTCGCCCGGCTCGACGCCGCTCTCTTCGAGCGCGGCGCCGGTATCCACCGCGCCGAAGGTGTGCGCGCCCGGCTCGACCGCCGCCCACTGGCTCGCGCCGCCAGCTTCAAGGTTCGCCGTCTCAGTCAGCTCGCCATTCCAATAAAAATCCGCGCCCATGCCGTCCGAGCGCCAGTTCAGATAACGGACATACGCCCGGTTGTCCGCATCTGTTTCTCCGTCCCCACCATCCTGCGCCAGCACAGACGGTGACATCACAGCCAGCGCCAACACCAGCGAAAAGAGAATTCCCCACAGTTTCCGCATCAGCCCATCTCCTTTTACAGCACATCACTTCCAGAATTGCGATCGTACGCGGTTGTGCGCGCCCCGGCATGGGGGAGACGGGCGGTTTTCGACTAGGCCGGTTGGCCCTTCCCGGCGCGATCCTGTGAGTATGATACAATGCGCAGGGAGGAGTAACCAACAGGGGTGAGGGGTATGGACAGCTACGAGCCAGCGTATCTTACGCTGCTAAGGAGCGGCGAGCTTGCGGCCCGCGTGGAACAAGCTCGCGCTGCCCTGCATGATTGCCAGCTTTGCGCGTGGATGTGCCGTGTGGATCGCACCCGGCGCGTGGGCTTTTGCCGCACCGGGCAGGACGCGATTGTGAGCAGCGCGTTCCCTCACCGGGGCGAGGAAGACCCGCTCAGCGGCTGGTTCGGATCGGGACAATCTTCTTCTCAAACTGCAATCTGCGCTGCCAGTATTGCCAGAACTACGAAATCAGCCAGCAGGGTGAAGGGATCGTGGTGAGCGCCGAGCGTCTGGCGGACATGATGCTTCGCCTGCAGGCGGCGCGCTGCCACAACATCAACTTTGTTTCGCCCAGTCACGTCATCCCGCAGATCATTGAGGCGGTCTATCTCGCGGCCCAGCAGGGGTTGAAGCTGCCGCTTGTCTACAACACCGGTGGATATGACTCCCTCGAGGGGCTGGCGCTGCTGGACGGGATCATCGACATCTACATGCCGGACATGAAATACTCCGATCCTGCCATTGCCCGGCGCTTTTCAAAGATTCGCGACTATCCAGCGCACAACTGGGCTGCCGTGCGCGAAATGCACCGTCAGGTGGGCGATCTGACGCTGGACGAACATGGGATCGCGCGGCGGGGGTTGCTGGTGCGCCACCTCGTGCTGCCGGGCGGGCTGGCGGGAACCGCCGAGATCGTGCGCTTTCTGGCGGATGAAATCTCGCCCAATACGTACATCAACATCATGGGGCAATACCACCCGGCGTGGCGCGTACGCGAGCGCAACCTGCCGCCGCTGAATCGCCCGGTGCGCCCGGACGAGGTCGCAGCGGCGCGCAAGCTGGCCGAGGACGCCGGGCTACGCCTGGACCGCCGCCGCTTGCAGGCCGCGTGGTTCTAGGCAAAGCGCAGCAAAAAAAAGCAGCGGGGAACAGACGCTCTCCCCGCTGCTTCTTGCTGTTTTACCGCTGCTCTTTGCTCAACGGTCAGTCGCAGTTATCCAGGTCGCGCCACTTGGCGACCGTATCCTCGACGATCAGCTCAGACGCGCCCGGCTCCAGCGAGATTTGCAGTCGCCGGTTGGCGATTTCCTCGCATTCGGTCCCCTTCTCGACTGCGTCCCACGTGCCGCGCACGTACTTGTACTCGACGGTTGCGCCTTCGTCCAGGTCGAGCGTGATCGTCCAGTGCGTCGGATCGACCTGCGACATCACCATTCCGGCGGGGTCCCAGTTCGGATAGTTGCTGCCGAACGCGCCCGCGATGTACACGTCCCCCTCGCCGCTGTCGGTATAGTCGGGCACGGATACGTTAAACGTCACTGACACGATCGGCCGCTCGACCACCACTTCCTCGGCGATGATCTGCTCGGATTCGTTGTACGCCGTATCGACCGCGCTGACCGCGTAGGTGTGCCGCTTGCGGAAGGTCGCGTCGGGGTCGGTGAAGCGGGTGTCTTCGCCTGCCGGAACTTCCGCCAGCAGCATCTGCTCCTGGCCGCGCACGGTGCGATAGACCCGGTAGAATGCGACGTCCTCGCTCGGTGAAGCGTCCCATTCGACCTGCACGCCCGCAGTCGTGGCGCGCGGCACGCGGATCGCGGCGGGCGCTTCGGGCGGCTCGACGTCCTCACCCGGCGTGACAGTCACCGGCAGGATCGCGCCGTCCGGCAGCGCGACGACATGCCACGTCTCCCCGGCGTCTGTGCTGAAGCGTGCCACCGCCTGATAGTCCCCCGTCGCGCTCGGCTGGAACTGGGCGCTGTACACGTCCGCGCCCTCGAACTCGCCCGCGTAGGTCATCGGCTGCCACGCCGCCGAAGCGAGGTCTTCGCCCACCGGCACCAGCGCCCCTTGCGCCCGCACGCCCTCGGCGGGACCGTCCGCCTCAGTCACGCCTTCGATCAGGATCGCGGCGCTGACTTCGGCCAGCGTGCCGACTTCGAGCGGCAGAGACAGCGGCTCGGCCCGCTCAAGGCGCGCGCCATCCCGCAGGTAGAACGTCTCGTTGATGGCCGCGCTCGGCGTCACGCCGACCGGGTCGCTCTGCGCGCCGACCAGCCCGTCCGCGCCGACCGCCGCGACAGTATAGTAATAACGGTAGCCGTCGGTGACTGACTCGTCCACATACGCGGCGTCGCTCACCGGCTCGTCGGTGATGCGCTCGAAGCCGCCGACTTCGACCGGGCTGCGATAGATCACATAGCCACTTGCGTCGGGGATCGCGTCCCACGCCAGCGACACGGCGCCCGGCTTGCCTTCGGCGCTGAGGTTCGTCGGGGCGTCCGGCGCGGTGAAGGGAGCGCTCGCGGCCCCGGCCCAGATTTCGCCGCTGAGCGGCGGGATGGTCATCGTGACCGGGCCCTCGCTAACCGTGATCGGCTCGCCGCCGAACGACGGCTCAAGCTCGAGCGCCAGCGGGACGAAACCGGCGAGGTCCAGCGTGGCAGTCTGCGGAACGTCGCTCTGATTGATCACGACTAGCGCGGTGTCGCCCGC
>Ga0134095_1000829_pt1 | contig 25865 bp, 24 predicted proteins | sample 6_2taG_FD_94449 | JGI IMG/M metagenome (GOLD analysis project Ga0134095, IMG submission 94449) | Switchgrass degrading microbial communities from high solid loading bioreactors in New Hampshire, USA - 6_20_20_110_A2 metaG | ecosystem: Engineered > Bioreactor > Semi-continuous > Anaerobic >... | reverse complement strand
CCGGAAATGTGCTGCACGAGGGCGAGCGCGCCACCCTGCTCGCCCTGGACGCCAGCCTGGGGGTGGACGGCCTGCCCCAGTCGGCCAGCGGCCAGGCGACCCTGCTGAGCGGCGAAAATATCCCCGCCGCTCTGGGCTATCACTACGGGCCAAAACCCAACCCGGCCATTGTGCGGCTGCTCTCCCGGGGCACCCTGTTCAGCCGCCTCCGCGCCGCGGGCCGTCAGGCCGCCCTGCTCAACGCCTACCCGCCGGGCTATTTCGAGGCCATTCACTCGGGCCGGCGCATGTACTCCGCCATTCCCCTGGCGGTGAACCAGGCCGGCATCCCCCTGAAGACGCACACCGACCTGCAGCGCGGGGAGGCGCTGGCCGCCGATTTCACCGCCCGCGGCTGGCACGATCACCTGGGCCTGCGGGATACCCCCCTGCTCGAGCCAGTGGAGGCCGGCCGGCGGCTGGCACAGCTGGCCTGCCGGCTGGACTTTGCCTTCTTCGAATACTGGCTCAGCGATTACGCCGGTCACCACCAGGATCTACAGGCTGCCCGCGAGATCCTCACAACCCTGGACCAGGTTCTGGAAGGTCTGCTGGAGGCCTGGGATGATGACCAGGGGCTGGTCCTGCTGACATCCGACCACGGCAACCTGGAGGATCTCTCCACCCGCAGGCATACGGCGAACCCGGTGCCGGCGCTGCTGATCGGCTCAACTGCTCTGCGCCGGGCGTTCGCCGCCGGCCTGCACGACCTGACCGGCGTCGCCCCGGCCATCCTGCGCCTGCTGGGCGTGCCCGCCGGGCCGGCTGCGGGTCAGGGCGGGCCAGGCGAGTTTTTCCCACACAAACGTAATTAATTACATCTGATTCCGGTACCCGGCAGTGGGGCGAACAGGCTGCAAGCGAGCACGGCTGCTCGCAGGGCAGGTTCCCCGAGCGTGTTTGATTTATTAACGCACTGCATCAACTGAAATACTGAAGCAGCCTTCCTTCCAGCGGTTCAAATGAAAGGGAAGGGATATCCCTTACACCAGTAGGGAATCCCCTTATTGATTATTCAGTTGGCAAAGTGCTATAGTTTTAATGTCACCAAGAAGTGAGAGGGGATTCGCGCGTGGTATACGGGGAGGTAATTGAATGGTGCCGCGCGAACACGGTAAAGAAAACACTTCATAATCTGAGACGACATCCGCAAGGAGGTAAAGCAACATGAATAAGAAATTACTGAAGTTGACTGCCTCGCTGCTTTTTGTGCTGGTATTCGCTGCTGGTTCCTGGGCCTCTGCTTTTGCTCAAGATGACACCGGTACGGAATCGCCTGCACAGCAGACAGCAGCAACCACGGGACAGCAAACTTTTGCACGCGGCAACCAGGGGATCTTCATTCCTGGCGGCGCCGATCCTGACTTCGTAAATGTCGAGCTGGTGGATAAAGACACCACCGGCGGCGGCGTGGTGTTCTTCGCACGCGATCCCATTCGCATCGAGTTCACCGGCGGTGGCTTCCAGCCGCTTACCTACGTCTTCTTTGAGCTCTGGCCGTGGCAGGTACGGGCTTATGAAGACGGCCGCCTGGGAATCTACGGCCAGAACGCCGACGGCACCTGGAGTGCATGCAATGCCTTCCTGGTCGGCGCGCCCTCCGAGCGAGACCGCGGCACCGTCCAGCGGATTGGCTGCGTGATCACCAACTCCGGCGTCTGGGGCATCGGCTCCATGGATAAAGGCGACCGGCCAGTGCTCGCTCCGTAAGGTTATCGAGCGGCGTTCTTTTCTCCTGAGCGCATTAGAGGCGGCCCGCCCCTCACTTCTTGCGAAGGTTGAAGACACTCCCCGTCTTTAACGGGCAGCCGCACTGCGCTCGATCTGGCGAAAGTGATCGATAAATCAATAACCCGGTTCGGTGCACCGAACCGGGTTATTGATTCTGCAACCTCAGCCCTGTGCAGACGGTGCACAGGGAGCCGGGATCGATTAAGCGGCCACACTCTCTTTGTGCTGGCGGACCAGCTCGCGGCGCAGGATCTTACCCACCGTGGTCTTGGGCAGTTCGGGGCGGAACTCCACGTGCGTGGGCACTTTGTAGCGCGCCAGGTGCTCCCTGCACCACTCGCGCACCTCTTCTTCCGTCATCGTCTCGCCCGGTTTGACCACCACCCAGGCCTTGACCGTCTCACCACGGTAAGCATCGGGTACGCCGGCCACGCCCACTTCCAGGACCTTCGGGTGGGCAGCGATCACTTCTTCGACCTCGCGCGGCCACACCTGGTAACCGCCGGGCTTAATCAGCTCCTTCTTGCGGTCGACAATGTAGAAGTAGCCGTTCTCGTCCATGTAGGCGATATCGCCCGTGTACAGCCAGCCGTCGCGCAGGGTGTTGGCCGTTTCGGTGGGCATATTGTGGTAGCCCTTCATCACCTGGGGGCCTTTCAGCACCAGCTCACCCACTTCGCCGGGGGGCAGTACGGTGACTTCGTCGTCCAGGCTGACGATGCGGCAGTCCATATCCGGGAAGGGCAGCCCGATCGACCCGGGCGGGTTATACCCGTTGAGCGGGTTGCAGTGGGTCGCGGTGGGCGCCTCAGACAGCCCGTAGCCTTCCACCAGCTTGCCGCCCGTCAGGGCCTCGAAGCGCTCTTTCGTCTCGCGCAGCAGCGGAGCCGAGCCCGAAATACAGGCCTTGATCGAGCTGAGGTTGTACTTCCCGGCGATCACATCGGGATGGTGGTTGATGGCGTTGTACAGGGTGGGCACGCCCGGGAAGATGGTGGCGTGGTACTTCTGGATGTTGCCGAGCACGTCCTTCAAATCGCGCGGGTTGGGCACCATCACCATGGCGGCAGCTGTGCGGATGGCGAAGCACATGCCGGCCACCATCCCGTAGACATGGAAGAGCGGGATGGCCATCAATACGATCTCTTTGCCATCTTCGGCCTGAGGCATCCAGTGCCGGATCTGCAGCGAGTTGGCCACCAGATTGCGGTGGGTGGCCACCGCCCCCTTGGAGATGCCCGTAGTGCCGCCGCTGTACTGGAAGAGGGCGACGTCGTCGGGAGTCACCTCCACTTTCGGCCGGTCGGCCGGCGTGTGACGGGCGATCAGGTCCTGCATCCACAGGTCGCCTTCATCAAGCTGCACGCGGAAGCCCCCTTTCTTCTCCTTGGTCAGCGTGAACAAAAAGCTGAGCACAGGAGGCAGGGTCTCCTTCAGGTTGGTCACGATCACCTTCTTGATCATCGTCCTGGGCTGAACTTCCTTGACGGTCTTGTAGAAGTTGCTCATGACCAGCATGACTTCGATTGCTGCGTCATTGACCTGGTGTTCGATCTCCCGGTGGCTGTACAGCGGGTTGATCGCCACCACCACGGCTCCCAGCTTGAGTATGGCAAAGTATGCGATAACAAATTGGGGAGTGTTGGGCATAAAGATTCCCACGCGATCGCCTTTCTTTACCCCCTCAGCAGCCAGGCCTGCCGCCAGGCGATCGGTCAGGGCGTCCATCTCACGGTACGTGATGCGGGCCCCCTTGAAAATTGTACAGGTGCTCTGTGGATACTTCTGTGCTGCTTCGGTCAGGATCTGAAAAAGTGGAATTTCTGGATACTCTATGGTGTGCGGAACCCCCGGATCGTAACACTTCAGCCATGGCCGGTCTTCCATTTCTCCTCTCCTTTTTAAAACCCCGCTTAATTGGCCAATGTTTACTACTATAGTATAGATATATTTATCGCCGATGTCAATTATTCAACAACTAAAACCCCTAATTTTGGATAATCCAGGTCTCAATTACTTGCGCCATCTCTTCTTCGATCCCGGGGCGTGCGGTAAACCAGTGGATATTTTCATCTTCCTGGCGGAACCAGTTCGCCTGCCGGCGCACGTACACACGCGTACTGCGCCGGATCAGGCGCACGGCCTCCTCCAGGGTGCTGCGCCCGCGCAGATAATCGACGATCTCGCGGTAGCCGATGGCCGAGAGGCTGGGCAGGTCGTGCGGGTAGCGGCGCAGCAGGCCCCGCACCTCCTCCACCAGCCCGGCTTCCAGCATGGCGTCGATGCGGCGGTCGATGCGATCATACAGTTCGGCGCGCGGCCGGGTCAGCCCCAGGGTCAGAGTGCGGTAGGGCGAGGCCGCACGAGTGCGCTGTTCGGAGAAGCGCCGGCCGGTGGTGAAGATCACCTCCAGGGCGCGCACGGTGCGGCGCAGGTTGCGGTAGTCAATCCGGGCGGCGGCCTGCGGGTCGATCACGGCCAGGCGGGCGTGCAGCCCTGCCGCGCCGGTCTGGGCCGCCCAGTTTTCCAGAGCAGCCCGCAAGCGGGGGTCGGGCTGCGCCGCCGGGGGCTGCCAGCCCTCCACCACGGCGCGCACATACTGTCCCGTTCCGCCCACCAGGAAAGGCAGCCGTCCGCGGTCGTTGATCTCGGCGATCAGGCGCCCGGCTTCCTGCTGGAAGCGCGCCAGGCTCCAGGTCTCGTCGGGGTCGGCCACGTCCACCAGGTGGTGCGGCACACGGGCCTGCTCTTCGCGGGTGGGCTTGGCGGTGCCAATGTCCATACCGCGGTAGAACAGGCGCGAATCGGCCGAGATGATCTCTCCCTGGAAGCGTTCGGCCAGCTTCAGGGCAGCCTCTGTTTTTCCCACCGCAGTGGGGCCGACGATGACAACGAGGCGCGCAGGCTGCATATCAGGTCACCGCGTTCTCAAAATGCGTCACCTGGGGCGGCTGCCCGTCGCCCTGCTGCTGGATGGCAATCACATCGATGCGCCAGTCGCCCTCATGCTCGGGGTGCTCCTGCAGGTAAGCCTGGGCGGCCTCCAGCAGATGGCGGCGCTTTTCGGGGGTGATGGCCTCTTCCGGGAGGCCAAAAGCGCCGGAGGAGCGAGTCTTGACCTCCACAAAGACCAGCACCTGCCCTTCAGCAGCGATCAGGTCAATTTCTCCATAGGGGGTGCGCACGTTCTGGTCGATCAGGTGATATCCCCGGCGGGCCAGGTAATCGCGGGCCAGATTCTCCCCCCAGCCCCCGATTCCTCTGCGTGTACCGTGTGCCATGCTTTCCTCTCCGCCAGCCGTGGTGTCCAGTGCGCTGTTTTCTATCCTAAGCGCAAGGCCAGAAAACGTCAAGTCGCGGCTCTGTCTGCTTGCCGGTTTTCAGACAGACAGTTAAAATCCTGGTGTGAGCAGACCCCGGTATCTACCCGACGCAGACCGGCTCAGTGTGCTGGCTGCTGCTATCCTGCTGGCCTATGCGCTCTCGCGCTTCGTACAGCTTCCCGGTTGGGAGGCGGGCTTCCAGCTTCCTGGCCTGTACGTCTCCATCCCCATCAACGTACAAACCATCGTCACACTGCTGGTCGCCGGCATGACCGCCACCGGCGCCAACTGGCTGCTGAGCGATCACCCGCGCCTGGGGCAGAAAAACCGGGTGGAGCACTGGCTGCTGCCAGCGCTGACCGCCTGGGTGATCGGGCTGCCGCTGTACCAGATGCCGCTGGGCCCGCCGTGGTGGGTGGGCTTCGCCCTGGGCGCCGGCCTGTTGATGCTGGTGCTGGTGGCCGAGTACATCGCCGTGGACCCGCAGGACGTCCGCCAGCCGGTGGCTGCAGCCGGGCTGACGGCGGTCTCGTTTTCGCTGCTCATGGCGCTGGCCATCTCGCTGCGCTTCACCGGCCAGCGGCTGAGCCTGATCCTGCCCGCCCTCACCCTGGCCGTGGGGCTGGTGAGCCTGCGCACGCTGAACCTGCGCCTGCACGGCCGCTGGCTTTTCTTCCAGGCGGCGGTGGTAGCGCTGGTGGTGGGCCAGATGGGGGCGGCGCTGTACTACTGGCCGCTCTCACCCGTCTCGTACGGTCTGATCCTGCTGGGGCCGGCCTACAGCCTGACCAGCCTGATCGCCGGGCTGGAGGAGGGCGAACCTCTGCGCCAGGCGATCGTCGAACCGGCCGTTGTGCTGGGGCTGCTGGCTGCCGCTGCCCTGGTGCTGCGCTGAGGGATATCAGCGTCTGTGCACGAACGTCTTCTCAATCAATAAATCAAAGTGGATATCCATGAGGAATACGGACTGATGCCGATTGTGTCGTTTTCAGGTTTGCTGCTGGTCTCTTATCTGATCGGATCGATACCCACAGGCCTGCTGATCGTGCGCCTGGCTGCCGGCAAGGACATCCGCCAGGTGGAAAGCGGGCGCACCGGGGGAACCAACGCCATGCGCGCGGCCGGCTTCTGGGCCGGGCTGGCCACCGCCCTGCTGGATATGCTCAAGGCGGCCGTCACCGTGTGGCTGGCGCGCTGGCTGGTGCCCGGGCAGGTGTGGCTGCAGGTGCTGGCCCCGGTGGCCGCGGTGATCGGGCACAACTACTCGATCTTCCTGGCCGAACGCACGCCGGAGGGGAAGCTGCGCCTGCGCGGCGGGGCCGGCGGCGCCCCCACCGCCGGCGGTGCGCTGGGGCTGTGGCCGCCCAGCATCCTGTTCATTATTCCTGTGGGCGCGCTGATGCTCTTCGGCGTCGGTTATGCCTCTGTGGCCACCATGAGCGCCCCGGTGGTTGCTGCTCTGGTCTTCGCCTACCGGGCCTGGACCGGCGCCGCGCCCTGGGAGTACGTGTTCTACGGGGTGATCACCGAGATCCTGCTGCTCATTGCCCTGCGGCCCAACATCCAGCGCCTGATGAACGGCACCGAGCGCCTGGTCGGCTGGCGGGCGAAGCGCGCCCGCAAGCTGGAAACCCGCCAGCACGACGGCTGAGCGGTTTGCAGAGGCTGCAGGTGGGCGGGATGCAGGGGCTGCAGTTAAGCGCTGCGCATTGGCGGCAGATGCAGGATTACGTCGAGCAGCAGGCGCCGCTCGAGGCCTGCGGTCTGCTCGCCGGGCGCGGCCGCCAGGTGCTGGAGGTGATCCCGGTGAGCAATGCCCTGCGCAGCCCGACCCGCTTTCGCATGGATCCCCAGGAGCAGATCGATGCGTTCAATTACATCGACGACCAGGGCTGGGAGCTGCTGGGGATTTACCACTCGCATCCCCGGGGCCCGGATCACCCCTCCGCGGAGGACCTGCGCCAGGCGGCCTATCCGGGTGTGGTGCACTTAATCTGGAGTAAGGCAGAGGGGGATTGGCGCTGCCAGGCGTTTGTGCTGAACCGCGATTCTTATGAGGAAGTTCCCCTGGTTGTAGACCAGGGATAAACAGCGTGCCTGTTCGTACAGCGAGACACAGGCTGGCCCTTGCCCCACGTGCAACTTTGCTGCTCAAACCGCCTGGGGGCCTTCGCTCGCTCACAGGGGCAGGTTTTATTGCAGGATCAGGGAATTTGCTCCTGGGATGCCGTTCCTCACGCGTCAGGGGGCACGGCAGGGGCCGGCTCCTGACCATCCCTTTCATGGAACTCTCCGGGGCCCGAAAACCCTGTCTCAAAAGCAGCCGTGCCCGCTGCAGCAGCTGGTAATGACGGGTAGTAATGGGGTCAAATGAAAAACCTACCCGTTTCGCCATGCGGTTTTCACCGCTCACAGACGATGGACGCAGAATCCGTGAAATCCGCGTTAGATATCCGCTGTCTGCGCGACCTTTACAAACTTATCAGCAACCTTTTGCCCCCGGGCGTGTTCTTACAGGGTGGACGGGCCTGCCCGTCACAAACCTAACTTCAGGAGCAACACAATGGTTTTCGAACTGCTGCTGGCGGCTGCCGCCGGTTATTTGCTGGGTTCTCTTCCGATGGGGTATTTCTTCGTCAAAATCTTCAAACACCGCGATATCACCCGCATCGGCAGCGGGCGCACGGGGGGCACCAACGCCATGCGGGCCGGCGGGTTGTGGGTCGGGCTGCTGACCGCGCTGGCCGATCTGTGCAAAGGCTATCTGGCCGTATGGCTGGCGCAGCAGACTGCGCCAGAGGCGATCTGGATCCACACCGCGGCCGGCGCGGCCGCGGTGACCGGGCACAACTGGTCGATCTGGGTCTATCACCTCACCGGCCGCTTTGCCGGCGGGGCCGGCACCGGCCCGAACGTGGGCGCGGCCATCGCCTTCTTCCCTCCGGCTGCGCTGATCGCCGTGCCGATCGTCATTGTGTTCGTCTTTCTGGTGGGGTATGCTTCCCTGGCTTCGCTCACGGCAGCCCTGGCCCTGATGGCCACCTTCGCCGTGCGCGCCGTGTTCCTGAACGCCCCCTGGGAACACTTCGTCTACGCAGCACTGACCACCCTGCTGGTGGCAGCCGCCCTGCGGCCGAACATCGAGCGCCTGCGCCAGGGCACAGAACGAAGGGTCGGGCTGTTCGCCCGACCCAAAGGAGACCACCTGAGCAGCTAAGAGCTACTCTTCGTCCTCCTCGTCCTCATAATCGTCTTCATATTCATCGTCATCGGAAATTTCCGGGAACTCGCCGTACAGGCTGCGGTACAGCGCGCGCAGGTTGCGGCGGTGCAGCTCGCCGGCCAGCCCGCCGATCAGCACCCGGCTCTTGCCGCACGATTCCACGGTGCTTTCCTCCAGCACGTCCAGCGGGTACTTGCGCCGTGAGGCCTTACGCACCACCTTGCGGATGTTGGACAGATAGGCCAGGTTTTCCTTTATAAAGGTGTCAATCTCACCGCGCAGCACGATGTCCCCGTGCCCCTGCACCACATTCTCCAGCCCCATTTTGGCGATGCGCTTCAGCGAGGTGACCATATCGTCGATGTCCCCGTCGACGATGTAGGGCAGCGGCATGGCGGCATCGCCAGCGAAGAGCACGCGGTCCTCCTCCACCAGCACGGCGGTATTGTCGGCGCTGTGGCCCGGCAGGGGGAAGAGCGTGAGGTTCTTTTTGCCCACCCGCAGAGTGAGGGTGCCTTCCTTATAAGTGATCTGCGGCAGGACGATTTTGACATTGCGGAACGAGAGGTTCTGGCGGCGCACCTCTTCCAGCGAAGGCTTGCCGCGGGTCTCGAGGTTGATCCGGCAGAGTTCATGAGCGATGACGGTGGCGCCGGGGAAGAAGATATTGCCCCAGGCGTGATCGGCGTGCGAGTGGGTGTTGATCACATAGCGCACGGGCACGTTCAGCTCCTGCTCGATGAAATCGCGGATCGCCAGAGATTCTTCCGGCAGGGCCAGGGTATCGATCACGACAGCCCAGTTGGGGCCGATCACCGCTCCGGCGGTCACCTGCGCGTACACATCGCTCTGAAATGAGTATACGTTGTCTGCAATTCGCTCGCGTTGGATCATAGACTATCGTCCGGGTCGTATAGGATGATGCGCGGGCGGCACATCCCAACCTACCCGAGGTGGGCTGTTTCTGGAATATTCGTTTACATTCGGGGGTTGGATCATGAAAGACACCAGGACCGGTGGGATATCTGCCGCAGCCGGGTGAAGCATAGCACAAAGCAGAAGTAAAATCAAGATTTCTTTACATAATATATTAATCCTGCTGATTTTCCTGTGCTGTCACCCGGCTGACCACCCCGCGGCTCCCGTCGACACGGACGAACTCGCCGTCCTGCAGCGTTCGGGTGCCGTGAACGGTGCCTGTCACGGCCGGGATCCCGTATTCACGGGCGACGATGGCAGCGTGCGAGGCCGGGCTGCCGGTGTCGACCACGACTGCAGCGGCTCTCTGGAAGAGCGGCGTCCAGGTGGGGTTGGTGTAGGGCGCCACCAGCACCTCCCCGGCGCCCAGGCGGTCGAACTCATCCATGGAACGCACGATGCGCGCCGGCCCTTCGGCCACGCCCGGGCTGCCCGGCGTGCCCTGCAGCAGCACATCGCCAGGGAGCAGGTCCGGGGAATGACCGGTGGCGAGCAGATGCGCCTCGACCAGCGGGGTACCCTCCAGCTCCTGCCGGCGCTGTTTGCGCCGCCGGGCGGCAGCGCGCAGCGCTTGTGTGCGCCGCGCATCCAGGCCTGCGCGCAGTGATTCCAGCTCGGCCAGGCGCAGGTGGAACACGTCTTCGGAGGTCTCCAGCACATCCGCATCCACCAGGCGCCGGCCCATTTCTAAGATCGTGCGCCGGAAGACCGGCAGGGCCAGCGCGGCGTAGAAATGCGTGTCTTCGCGCATGGGGACCAGCGTGCGCGCGGCTTCCAGCGTGTTCAGGAAGCGTTCACGCAGCGGCCGGAAACCCAGCAGCGGGTGGGCGAGCACGGCATCCCGGGCCGCCTGCCAGGCCGGGACACCGCCGTCCTGTGGGGGCAGCGGAGCGGCCGCTGCTGTTTTGATTACCGCCAGCGCCACTTCCGGGGCGTCCGCCCAGGTGGGCGCCAGGGCGGAGTGGAGCATGGTCTCACGGTGGCCGTACTGGTCGAGAAATGCCTGCAGGGCGGTCAGGAACTCCCTTCCGGCCTCGCTCTCCGGCAGGGCATCCCACAGTTGGCGTGGAGAATGGGATGCAAAGAGCGCTGCCAGCTCCGGCCTGCGGCGCACGTCCGCTGCCAGATCCTCGAGGGCTGCGTTCATCTCCAGGGTCCGGGTCTTTGCCCCGGAGAGCAGCACCGCGAGGCTGCCGTCGCCTCCCAGGAACGCCAGGAACAGTTTCAGCCGCAGGACGGCGAGAGCCGCGGCGGGGAAAAAGCGCCGCCGCAGTTCTCCGCCCAGCAGCGCGGGGATTTCGGCGGCTTCGTGCAGGGTCTCCAGCAGCCCGTCCCAGGACAGGTCTGCCAGGCTGCGGCTGCGCAGCTCCCGGGCGCGCTGCAGCGTCTCGGCCAGCAGCGGGCCGGCTTCCCATTTCAGGGGGTTGTAGCGCCGGGCCTGACGCATGAGGCGCAGCGGGGCGCCGGGCAGGCGCCAGGTGGGGCGCGGCAGGTCGATCCGGTAGTGCAGGACGACGCCGTCATCCACCGCGAACAGGCGCAGGAGGCGCCAGTCGAGGCCCAGCAGGTCGATCACCGGCTCCACGGCACTGCCCACCGCCGGCAGCCAGGTATCCAGGTCCAGCGGATACGGCCGCTGCGGCAGCATTTCGACGAAATTATTGGCATACAGGGTCTGCAGGCGCCGCTTCAGGCCTGCCAATCTCTGATCACGATCCCGCTGGGGAACTGCTGCAGGCAGCCCGGTGAGCGGCCGCGCCTGTAAGATGTACAGGCGCCCACCTGCCCAGGCCCATTCGATATCCTGCGGGGCGCCAAAATAACGCTGGAGGGCCTCAGCGCGGCGTGCCAGCGAACGCAGGGCGTAGTCGGGCAGCGAGGGAACCGCATTATCTGCGCTGCCCCGCACCAGGCGGGTTCCCCCGCCTGGCAGGGCCTGCACCACCACTTCGCGCTTGCCGGTCTGCCGCTCGACGATGCGCCAGCCAAACGGGCTGCGGCGCAGCAGAAAGTGGTCGGGGGTGACCAGCCCGGAGACCACCGCCTCCCCCAGGCCGGGGCTGGCTTCGATCAGCACTTCGTCCCGCCGCCCGCTGACCGGGTTGGCGCTGAACATCACGCCGGCAGATTCGGCCGGCACCATGCGCTGCACCAGCACCGCCAGGCGCACGCCGGCCTGGTCGATGCCCTGCTTCTGGCGGTAGGCGATGGCGCGGTCGGTCCACAGCGAGGCCCAGCACGCCCGCACCGCCTCCAGCAGCTGCTGTGAGCCGGTGACGTTCAGGTAGGTATCCTGCTGCCCGGCGAAGGACGCACCGGGGAGGTCTTCGGCCGTGGCGCTCGAGCGCACTGCCACCGGCCCGCCGCCCAGCTCTCCCCAGGCGCGCAGCAGTTCCCGCTCGATCTCCTCCGGGACCGAGGCGGCCAGGAAGGCCTCCCGGATCTCCGCCCCGCCGCTCCCCGCTTCCAGCGCCCGGGTGATCACGGCCTGTAAGCCGTTCCGCAGGACGAAATACTCATAGGCAGTCGTGGTGACCACAAAGCCGGGCGGCACCGGCCAGCCCAGGCGGCTGAGCTCGCCCAGGTTGGCGGCTTTGCCGCCGGCGAACTCCAGATCGCTGCGCCTGGCCTGGTGAAGAGGAAGGGTAATCCGGATGCTGGTGATCGTCGCGCTGAGGTTCACATGTCCCTCCTGGCGGATTCTTACAGATGGTAAAGAGAAAGACTCGCTGCGCACCGGAACAATGAGCGGATCTCTGCTGCGGCTCAAAAAGTAGATTTATTTTACCGCCGGAATGCAGGCGAAATGGCAGCCGCCTGGATTGCGGGTTGGATTTAGGGGTGACGTTCCGCACGGGTAAATGGGCACGGCAGCCGGTGCAGGGGGACAAAAGTCCAACGACACAGCACGCCCTGCCCGGGTTTCCTGCAAACCAGCAGCCGTGCCCGCAGCCACCGCACCGCCCTGCTTGACCAGCACAGCCAATTCCGCTATAATACGGGGCACAACTGCACACAGGGATGCCCGGGAGGAGTAGGTTCTCCACCCTCTGCACAGAGAAGACAGGGCCAATGGCTGAAAGCCTGCTCAGAGAAGGAAACCGAAGGTCGCCCGGGGCGAATGCTGAAGAACGGTGCTCCCAATGAGCGCTCAGTAGAACAGCACGGCAGCGCCCGTTACAGCGCAGCCCCGATCGGCGGATCGATCCGCCCGCCGGGGTGCTGAGAGCGCCGGATCCAACGTCCGGCGAAGCGAGGTGGTACCGCGGAAGGAGTTCCCTTTCGTCCTCACGGACGGAAGGGTTTTTTGTTTTCTACAGCGAGCGGCAGCGGTGGAGCGATTGCGAGTAGAATTGGCGGCATACGGCCCGCCTCAGGCGGGCAGACAAGGGCAGCAGTGATCTCACAAGGAGGAAAGCGTATGGAGATCCGGACCTTTGCCGACCTGCGGAACGCATTTTTCCGCCATTACCAGGAGGGCGAGTATGACCGCGTCGCCGCGCTGGTGGAGGAGCATTTCAACCGCTTCCCCGAACGGGCCAGCATGCTGTACAACTGGCACATGTGCGCCGCCAGCCTGCAGGGGCAGTACGAGAAGGCCGAGCAGATCTTCGCCGAGGCCGTTCGGGAGGGGCACTGGTGGGCCGAAGATATCCTGCGCGGCGACCCCGATCTGGCCCCCATGCAGGGCCGGCCGGAGTTCGAACGGCTGGTAGAGATCTCCAGCCGCCGTCACCGGCAGGCGCTGGCCGCGGCCAGACCCGAGCTGCTCACCCTGCTCCCCGACCCGGAGCTGCCCGGCCCCTACCCGCTGCTGCTGGCCATCCACGGGCGCGGGCAGAGTGCACAGGTCGCTGCGCCGCGCTGGCGCAGCCTCACCCGACGCGGCTGGATCGTCGCCCTGCCGCAGTCCTCCTACCTGACCTGGGACGGCGGGTATGCCTGGGAGGACCGGGTTCAGGCGGAGAGCGAGATCACCGCCCATTACCGGGCCCTGGCGGAGAAGTTCACGCTGGAACCCGGGCGGGTGCTGCTTGCCGGGTTCTCGCAGGGCGGCGGCCTGGCGATCTCCCTGGCGCTCAAGCAGAGCATCCCGGCCGCCGGCTTCCTGAGCGTTGCTCCCTTCCTGGCCGGCATCGAAGACCTGGAGCCCTTCCCCCGCCTGGCGGAGGAGGCCCGCCCGCGCGGCTACCTGATCACCGGCGGGCAGGACCTGGGGCAGGAGCACTTCGGCCAGATCGAAGACCTGCTGCACGAGTACGGCATCTCCTATCAGAGAGAAGAACATCCCGATCTGGGGCACGATTTCCCGGAAGACTGGGATGAAGCACGCCAGCGGGCTGTCCGCTTTCTGCTGGACCGCTGAGCTTAATGGAGTCGATATCTTTATGGAAGAGATTACCTTACCCAAAACCTACGATTTCAAATCCACCGAGAAGCGCGTGTACGAATGGTGGGAGAAGAGCGGGTACTTCAAACCCTGGAACGACCCGCAGAAACCAGGGTTCGACCCGTCCATCAAGCCGTTCGTGATCGCCATCCCGCCGCCCAACGTGACCGGCGAGCTGCACCTGGGGCACGCCATGTTCGTCGCTATGGAAGACCTGATGATCCGCTACCACCGCATGAAAGGCGTGCCCACGCTGTGGATCCCCGGGACGGACCACGCCGGCATCGCCACGCAGCTTCAGGTGGAAAAGGCGCTGCGCCGTGAGGGCACCAGCCGTGAGGAGATCGGCCGCGAGGCTTTTCTCGAGCGCACCTGGGCCTGGAAAGCCAAATACGGCGGCATCATCACCCAGCAGATCCGCCGCCTGGGCGCCTCCTGCGACTGGGACCGCGAGCGGTTTACCCTGGACGAGGGCCTCTCGAAGGCGGTGCGCGAGGCCTTCGTGCGCCTGTACGAAAAAGGGCTGATCTACCGCGGGCCGCGCCTGATCAACTGGTCGCCGGGGTTGAAGACGGCGGTCTCAGACCTGGAGGTGGAATACAGTCAGGAGCCGGGGACGCTGTACTTCTTTAAATATATGCTTGCCGGCTCGCAGGACGAGTACATCCCCGTGGCCACCACCCGCCCGGAGACCATCCTGGCCGATACCGCCGTGGCCGTCCATCCCGAGGACGAGCGCTACCAGCAGTACGTCGGCCGCAGGGTGGTGGTGCCCATCCTGGGGCGCGAGATCCCGGTGATTGCCGACGATTATGTGGACCGCGAGTTCGGCACCGGCGCGCTGAAGGTCACCCCCGGCCACGACCCCAACGACTTCGCCATCGGCGAGCGCCACGGGCTGCCGGTGATCTCTATCCTGGATGAATCGGCGCACATCAACGAGAACGGCGGGCCGTATGCCGGCCAGGACCGCTTCGAAGCGCGCAAAAACCTGTGGGAAGACATGCGCCGCCAGGGGCTGGTGATTAAAGAAGAGCCCTATATGCTCAATGTGCCTCGCTCGCAGCGCGGCGGCGAGATCATCGAACCCATGATCTCCACGCAGTGGTTCGTACGCATCAAACCGCTGGCCGAGCCCGCCCTGCAGGCCGTGAAGGACGGGCGCATCACCATCATCCCCGAGCGCTTCACGCGCGTGTACTACAACTGGATGGAGAACATCCAGGACTGGTGCATCTCGCGCCAGCTGTGGTGGGGTCACCGCATCCCGGTGTGGTACTGCCAGGACTGCGGCGAGATGATCGCCGCCCGCGAAGATCCCACCGCATGCCCAAAATGCGGCGGGCACACCCTGGAGCAGGACCCCGACGTGCTCGACACCTGGTTCTCCTCCGGCCTGTGGCCCTTCTCCACGCTGGGCTGGCCCGACGAGACGCCCGATCTGCGCTACTTCTACCCCACCTCGGTGCTGGAGACCGGCTACGACATCCTCTTCTTCTGGGTGGCGCGCATGATCATGGACGGCCTGGAGTTTACCGGGCAGGTCCCCTTCCATACTGTGTATCTGCACGGGCTGATCCGCGACGAGCACGGCCGCAAGATGAGCAAGACCTACGGCAACGTGATCGACCCGCTGGAGGTCATGGACGAGCTGGGCACCGACGCTCTACGCTTCACCCTGCTGGTGGGCTCCACCCCCGGCAACGACATGAACCTGAGCCTGAAGAAGGTGGAGGCCAACCGCAACTTCGCCAACAAGGTCTGGAATGCCGGCCGCTTTGTGATCGGCGCGCTGGATGAAGCCCCGGCGCAGGCCCAGGGCGAGCCGCAGTGGACGCTGGCAGACGAGTGGATCGAAGCCCGCCTGCGCGCCCTGGTGCGCGCCGTGGAGCGGCTGTTCGCCAACCACCAGTACGGCGAGGCCGGACGCCAGATTTACGAGTTCTTCTGGAACGAGTTCGCCGACTGGTATGTGGAGATCGCCAAGCTGCAGCTCGACGACGGCGGCGACCGGGCCTTCTACACCGCCCAGAAGCTGGTGAGGGTGCTCGACGCCAGCCTGCGCCTGCTGCACCCCTTCACGCCCTTCGTGACCGAGGAGCTGTGGGGGCACCTCAAGCGCGCCTGCCAGCAGCATTCGCCGGCGTTCGACCCGCAGGGGGGCTGGGAAGAAGCCCTGATTGTCGCCCGCTGGCCAGAAGAACTCCCCGTGGAGGAGTGGGAATCCCGCCGCACGGACGAGTTCAGCCTGGTGCAGGAGGTGGTGCGCGCCATTCGCAACCTGCGGGCGGAGAAGAACGTGCCGCCCTCCCGGCGCATCCCGGCAGTGCTGGCCGGCGGCGGCGCCGCGCCGGTGCTGAACGACCAGCGCCAGGCCATCGCCGCCCTGGCCAAACTCGACCCGCAGGCGCTGGAGATCGCCGAAAGCCTGGACCGCAAGCCCGAAGGGCACATCGCCCTGGTGGTCGGGCCGGTGGAGATCTTCCTGCCCCTGGCGGGCATGGTCGATCCGCAGGAGGAGCAGCGCCGCCTGGAGAAAGACCTGACAGAGGCCGAGGCGCAGATTGCGCGCCTGGAGAAGCTGCTGAGCGGCCCCTTCGCCGAGAAGGCCCCGCCGCAGGTGGTGGAAAAGGAGCGCCAGAAGCTGGCCGCCTTCCAGGAGAGCGCAGCCAAACTGCGCAGCCAGCTCGAAGCCATCGTCCGCTGAGACGGACGAAATGCAGCAAAACCGGAGGCGGCCGCACGGCCGCCTCTTCTTTCGCTAACCGATCAGGAGGTAATCTGTGAGAATTGGCGTGATCTATCCGCAGACCGAATACGGCAGCGATCCGCTGGTCATTAAAGATTATGCCCAGACCGCCGAAGCGCTGGGCTATACGCACATCCTGGCCTACGACCACGTGCTGGGAGCCAACCCCGACCGCCCGGGCGGGTGGAGCGGCCCGTACACCTACCAGTCGAGCTTCCTCGAGCCGCTGGTGCTGTTCTCGTTCATGGCCGCAGTCACCACGCGCATCGAGTTCACCACCGGCATCATCATCCTGCCCCAGCGCCAGACGGCGCTGTTCGCCAAGCAGGCTGCCACGCTGGACGTGCTCAGCGGCGGGCGCACCCGCCTGGGCCTGGGACTGGGCTGGAACCAGGTGGAATACGCCGCTTTAAATGAGGATTTCCACACCCGGGGTAAGCGCATCGAGGAACAGGTGGAGCTGCTGCGCCTGCTGTGGACCCAGCCCCTGGTGGACTTCACCGGCCGCTGGCACAACATCCCCGACGCGGGGATCAACCCGCTGCCGGTGCAGCAGCCCATCCCGATCTGGTTCGGCGGCCATGCCGACGCCGTGCTGCGCCGGGTCGCCGCCCTGGGCGACGGCTGGATGCCCAACTACCGCCGCGTGGAGGACGTCAAGCCCCCGCTGGAGACCCTGGAGCGCTACCTGGAGGCCGCAGGACGCAGCCGCCGCGAGGTCGGGCTGGAGGGGCGCATCCCTTACGGCAACGGCGATCCCGACGCCTGGCGCGCACTGCTGGAGGGATGGAAGGCGGTGGGCGCCACGCACATCACCATCAACACCATGCGGGCAGGCCTGTCCACGCCGCAGGAGCACCTCGACGCCATCCGCCGGTTTGCGGAGGTGGCGAAAGAGTTTATTGATTGAAGATCCCGTCTCCCCATCCCCCGGTCATTATCGGTTACAATTACCCCAGTAACGCACACTGGGGGATTTACAGGGAGGCGCTATGGACAACCATGTCTACAAAATAATCGAACTGACCGGCTCTTCGGACACCAGCCTGGAAGACGCCATCCAGAACGCCGTCAGCCGGGCGGGGCAGACTCTCCGCAACCTGCGCTGGTTCGAGGTGGTCGATATCCGCGGCTACATCGAAAACAGCCGGGTCGCCTACTGGCAGGTGACGGTGAAGATCGGCTTCACCCTGGAAGAAGGGGATGAACCCTGATCCTGATATCCAGCACGTCTATGTGATCCTCAACCCCGCAGCCGGCACGTCCAGCGTCGATGACACCCGTGCTCTGGTCGCAGAGCATTTCTCGACGCGCGGCTGGACCTACGAGATCTACGAGACCAGCGGTGCGGAGGATGAGGACGTCGCCGCCATTGCCCGGGAGGCCTGCGAAAAAGGCGCGGGGCTGGTCGTGGCGGCTGGCGGCGACGGCACGGTGGCCGGCGTGGTCAACGGACTGGTGCACACAGGGATCCCCCTGGGGATCATCCCGGCCGGCACAGGCAACGGCCTGGCCCGCTCGCTCAACATCCCGCTCGAGGCGGAAGCGGCCGTGCGCCTGATCGCGTCCGAACACATCTACCAGCCGCTGGATGCGATGAAGGTCGGGGACCAGTATTTCGTGCTCAACGTCAGCGCGGGCATCTCGTCGCGCTCGATGGACGAGACACCGGCCGAGCAGAAGCAGCGCTTCGGCATGCTCGCCTACGCACGCACCATCCTCAACCAGCTCTCCGGCAGCCAGCGCGCGCAGTACCGCCTGCTGATCGACGACCACGAGGTGAATGTGCGCGCCATGGAGGTGCTGGTCTCCAACGGTGCGCCCCTCAAAGAGGGGCCGTTCCTGCTCGGCCCGGTGGAAGCCCTCAACGACGGCATGTTCGAAGTGCACATCCTCACGGCCCGCTCGCTGGGCGAATACCTGGGCCTGATCTGGGAGATGCTCACCCGGCGCCAGGGGCGCAAGAAGGAGCTCAAAACCCTGCCCGTTAAACAGAGGATCCGCATCGAGGCCCTGGACCGACCGCAGGCCGTGCAGGCCGACGGCGAGCTGATCGGCGAGACACCGGTCGAGGTGGAGGTCGTCTCCAGCGCGCTGCAGGTGATCACACCGGTCCCCGAGCCGGCCGTAGAATGACACAGCGGAGGCAGAATGCTTGTAAACGTCAACGGGATCAACATCGCATACGAGGAGCGCGGCAGCGGTGTGCCGCTGCTGCTCATTCACGGGTTCCCTTTCAACCGCAAGATGTGGGCCCCGCAGCTGGAAGGGTTGAGCCGGGTGGCGCGGGTGATCGCCCCCGACCTGCGCGGTCACGGGGAGAGCCAGGCGCTCCCCGGGCCGTACTGGATGGACGACCTGGCTGGCGACCTGCATGCCTTCCTGCAGGTAATCGGCGTGGACCGGCCCTTCGTGGTCTGCGGGCTTTCGATGGGCGGCTACATCGCCATGGCCATGTACCGCAAATACGGCGTCCACATGGCCGGCCTGGTGCTGGCCGCCACGCGCGCCGGGCCGGATTCCGAGGAAGCCCGCCAGGGACGCGTTAAAAACATCGCCCTGGCACGCGAGCAGGGCGTGGCGGCTGTGGTGGACGGCATGCTGCACAAGATGTTCTCGGCCAAAACTGTGCAGCAGCGTCCCGAGCTGGTGCGCCAGGTGCGCGCGATGATGGAAGAGACGTCGCTGGAAGGCATCACTGGCGCGCTGCAGGGCATGAAAGACCGGCCCGATTCGACCACCACCCTGGGGTTGATCGAGTTCCCTACGTTGATCCTCTACGGCGAGGACGACCAGCTTGTGCCGCGGTCCGAGATCCGCGCCATGGAGCAGGCGCTGCGCTACCCGCGCGTGGAGGGGCTGCCCGACAGCGGTCACCTGCTCAACATGGAGCAGCCCGAGCACTTCAACAGCGCCATCGAGCGCTATCTGCAGGAGCTCGGGCTGGTGTAGAGTGGGGACGCGGAGGGTTAATTATCCCTGGCGGCTGAAGCCGCAGCTGTGAAGGGCACAAAGCTCCACCGTCGTGGGGCTGCCCAATGCTGGCAGCAGACAGGAGAGAGCCGGTGAAACCGGTCCCACAATCAAACCGTAATTCGATGCGCAGCAGCGTGCTGCGCACCGCGGCGGGCACGCTGCTCTTCGGCGTGGTGCACAGCCTGCTGGCCTCACGCCAGGCCAAGGAAGGCGCAACGCGTCTGGCCGGCCGCCGGCAGCGCAGCGGACTGTACCGCGGGTTCTTCATCCTGCAGTCCTTCCTCACCCTGGGCCTGCTGTGGAACTTCACCCGCCCGCTGCCCGACCGGGTGATCTACCACGTGCGCGGCTTCCCGGCTGCGCTGATGCGCCTGGTGCAGGCGCTGGGGCTGGCGCACGCCGTTTACGCCGCCGGTCAGGTGGGGCTGCTGGAAATCAGCGGCATGCGCAGCGGCCTGGAATTGCTGCAGGGCCGCCCGGACGTGCAGCCCGAGCCGGAGGCACAGGGCCCTCGCCTGGACAGCTCTGGGAATCTAAAGGCTACAGGCCCGTTCCGCTGGAGCCGCCACCCGCTCAACTTCTCCCCCCTGCTCGTGTTCTGGTTCAACCCTCTGATGACGGTCAAATTCCTTGTTTTTAACCTGGTTTCGACTGTATACTTGATACTCGGTTCCCTGCACGAAGAATCCCGCCTGCGCGCTGCTTACGGACAGCCCTATACCCGCTACCAGCACAGCCGGGTCCCCTTTTACCTGCCGGCACCCGCTGAGACCCGACAGGGAGAGATGCATGAATAAAGCCGAGATCTTAAAAGCCCTGGAAGACGAACACGAACGCTTCCTGGATTTAATCGAAGACCTGCCCCCCGAAGACCTGACCGCGCCCGGGGTCAACGGCGACTGGTCGATCAAAGACATCATGGCGCACATCAACTCCTGGGAGGCCGAGCTGATCAAGCTGCTATTCCAGGCGCGCCAGGGGGCAAAGCCCACTTCGATCCATTTTCGCGGTGTGAACGTGGATGAGATCAACGAGGCCTGGCACCAGGAGCGCAAATCGCGCCACCTGGAGCAGGTGCTGGACGACTTTCACGCCATCCGCCTGCAGACTATCCGCCGGGTGAACGCCTTTTCAGACCAGGAGCTGACCGACCCGAAGCGCTTTTCCTGGCAGAAAAATATCCCCCTGTGGAGATGGATTGCCGAAGACAGCTTCGCCCACGAGGCGGAGCACCGCCAGCAGGTGGAGGCCTGGCTCAAGAACCGCCAGGGGTAGCCGCTTCGCCGCGCCAGATGCGCGTGCCGGAAGGCTTGCCCAGCAGCGCGTTCTCCACCGCCCCCGCTTCGACCCCCGAAAAGATCTGAATCTCCAGACGGGGCAGTTTGCCCACCAGCGCCAGGCAGAGCTGCACCTTGCTCTCCATCCCGCCGGTCACGTCGGTGGCTGTCGAGCCCGACACCACGCGGCTGATCTTGCCCGCGTCGGCCGGGGTTATCTGCTCCACGAGCTGCGTGCAGTGCGGGTAATCGGCCCATACGCCCTCCTCGCGCCCGGCCAGCAGCAGGCGCCGGGGGTGCAGAGCGCTGGCCAGGTAGGTGAACAGGTCCTCTGTGGAGAGGATCGTCCCCCCCAGCACCACGTCGAAAATGACATCGCCGTAGATCACCGGCACCAGACCCGCGTGCAGCGCGGCGCGCACCACGCCCAGCTCCCAGGAGAGCACCCTGCCCTGGCGCGAGGTGACCATGGCGGACGGCGGCAGCGAGATGGCCGGGACCCCGGCCGCGTGCAGGGCGTCCATCACCAGGCGGTTGAGCGCCGCGGCTTCCTTCCACACCTCGACAAACCCGCGCCATTCCTCCGGGGTGGAGACTCCCTCGCGTGTGCCGTATTTCTTCGCCGGCACATGGCCGAAGGAGCCCGAACCGTGCCCGATCACCAGGCACATCTCCGGCCGCTGCTGCCGGGCGCGGGCGATCTCGCCGGCCAGGCGCTCCAGCACGTCCAGGCGCGGGGTGTGGGGGGTATCCTTGTCGGTGATCAGGGACCCGCCCAGCTTGAGGAAGCACAGGTTTTCGAGCGGCAGCGGTTGGCTCATCGGCTTTCTCCTTTTCGAACGCACAGTCACAGGTATTTATTTTACCCGTGAAGCCAGACCACTGAAACACTGAAAAAAAAAAGAATGAAGCGCTGAAACGTCCAGCCTTCAGCGCTTCAGGATAATCAGCACCTCAGCGGTTCAAATCACTCGCTGCTGCATCCATCCCCTCGCCGCTCTCGATCAGTGTGACCAGACGGTGGACGAAGCGCGCTGCGGGGCCGCCGTCGACCACGTCGTGGTCGAACATCACCGTCAGGTTGAGGATCTCGCGCGGCTCGATGCGCCCCTCGCACACCGCCGGCTTCCAGGCGATTCCCCCCGCCACCAGGCCGAGCGAAGTGCCCGTGGGGGATATTCCCCAGCCGCTGTACCCCCGCCCGAACATGCCCACCGAGGTGATCCCAACCGTGCCCGTCATGGCCGCGCGCCGTGCCGGGTCGTAGAGCGAGATCATCGCCAGCACGGCCCGCACCAGCCGGGGCAGCGGCGGCGGAAGCACCATGAGCTTCCGGAACCAGCCGGGCATGCCTCTCCCCGGCGGCGGGGGGCTGGTCTGCACCCGGCGGATTTCGTCGTGGATCTCCCGGTACGTTTTGCGGTTGGCGGCCCGGATAATGTGCCCCATCAGGGCTTTCTTCCCCCCGTAGTTGTTCTCGATCATGATGCTGACGTCGACATCATCGAAAATGACGAGCTGTTTGCGGCCCTTCAGAAAGGCCTGCACGCTTTTATCGGCGTCCACGGCGCGGGCCAGGCAGAAGGTCAGGTAGCCGGTGAAGGAAAGCGCCTCACCGGTAAGCGCTCTGTGGGCCGCAATGACCTGCCGGGGCCGCGTTACATCCACCTCCAGCAGGCCGTAAATAGCGTGATCCAGCCAGGACAGGTCGAGCGTGTTCAGCCAAACAATGCGCCCGGCAGAAAGGTCGACAACCTGATAGGGTGTACGATTACTGTTCATTCGATTGGCTCTGAATATTTCCCGGCGGCCCGCAGGATCAGGCCGGTGCGCACGACGGCCCAGATTCCCCCGAACCCGCCGCTGATCCGGGCGGTCCAGGCGATGTCGGGCATGAAGAGGTGGAAAAAGCGGATCATGCCGCTGGACTGCAGCGCTGCCAGGATCCCCGCCATGGCCAGGTTAGGGAGCAGCGGGAGCAGGATGTGCCGCCCCCACAGGCGCCCGCCGCGGGGGCGGCGCTGCGGATCGTCACGCCAGCGCTGCAGGGCCCGCAGGCTTGCGAGAGCTTCCACCCCCTGCAGCAGCGGGATCAGCGGCAGCAGGCGCATGACCCATTGTATGAAGTCCAGGCGTACCGGGGCCGGCGGCCGGCCGGCAAGCAGAGCCGCCGCACCCATCCCCACTTCCTCGGTGACCACAGGCAGCCCGTAGGGATCGGCGTTGAACAGCAGCACCACGCCGCGCCGGCATTCGGGCACCAGCGCCATAAAGGCCGAGAAGTCGGGCACGTTCCCGCTGTGGGAGTAAACCCTGACCCCGTCCAGGTCCGTATCGAACCATCCCATGCCGTAGCGGCCCGTCTTGACCCCCATGAACTCCAGATCCGCCGCCCCGCGGTGTAGCTCAGCAATACCCGCCGGCGAGAGGATCTGCGCCTGGCCGCAGCGCCCCCCGTTGAGGTGGGCGATCAGGTAGCGCGCCATATCCTGCGCACAGGAGCTCAACTGGCCGGAAGGGAGCGAGCCGGCCGGGACGCGCAGGTCCGGCGCCGGGATGGGCATGCTGAACCAGTGGCGGTGACCCACCGCCAGGCCGCATCGCTTCGCTTCTGCCTTCGAAGTAAAGGTGTGCTGCATGCCCAGCGGCTCGAAGATATGCTTCTGCAGGTAATCCGCGTACGCTTCGCCGCTGGCCGCTTCGATGACCAGGCCCAGGATGTTGTAGTTGAAGTTGCTGTACTCGCACTTCGCACCCGGCGGGGAGCCGGTTTTGAGCGTGGCTAAGGCCCGCACCTGGCGCTCCACCGCTCCGGTCCGGTCGTCGAAATCGGCGCTGGCGACCTCGCTGGGCCACAGGGGCAGGCCGCTGGTCTGGTTGAGCAGGTGGCGCACGGTCACCTGCGCCGCCGCCCCGGGATCGGCCAGCCGGAACCAGGGCAGGCAGCGCTGCACCGGAGCGTCCAGATCCACCCTGCCGGCCTCGACAAGCTGCATCACCGCCAGGGCCGTGATCGACTTGGTGAGCGAGCCGATGAAGAAGGGCGTCTCTGGGCCCGGCGTCTCGCCGCCCGGGCGGGCGCGGCCAAAACCGCGCAGGTGCACGATCCGGTCTCCCTCGACGACGGCCAGCGAGGCGCCGGGGATGTGCAGACGGCGCATTTGCTCTTCGACGTATGAGTCGAGCGCCTCATAAGTACGGGCGCCCGGCTCCGGTACGACCCGGGCCGTAAGCAGCCTGCCGGCCAGCCTGAAGAGCAGCGCCAGCAGGCCGCCGGCCAGCAGGGATGAAGAAAGGATTTTACGCATGTTCATGGCGGGAATTCCTGCGCGGGTATGGAAAAGCAGGCGGCTCGACCTGAGTGCGCTCGCTGTTACGGTTTTGTCTGGGTGGCCAGATGCTTCTGATAGGCTTTCCAGCCGGGGCACCAGCCGGTGTGCCAGCGCCACAGGCGCGCCAGAAACGATTTCGGGCTGGCTTCCGCCCGCAGCCGCACTGCGCAGGTCTCGCAGGCAAAGGTCTTTTGATTGGATGCAGGAGGCTGGGTGTTCATCGTTCTCTCCTTACCGCACCGCAGCGGTATCTGAAACTTCACGGGGGATTTCCACACGCTCCGGAGCCCGTAAGAACAGCCCGGAGAGCAGCGTGAGCAAATACACCAGGCCGGCCGCGCCCAGGAAGATAATGCGCGGGCCCACGCGGGGTGTAAACAGCACCACCAGCGCTGGACCCAGCAGGTTCCCGAGCGAACCGGCCATGCCTTTCAGGCCCATCATGCCGGCGGTGTGTTCGGGCGGGGTCATGTCAAGGATCAGGGCGCTCAGCGCCGGGTCGTACAGGGCGTTGCCCAGCCCGGCTAGCAAAAAGCTCAACACGATCCAGGCGGGGTCGCGGAACAGCACCAGGCCGGCGAACTGCGCCGAGAACAGCGCCAGCCCCACCACCAGCACCGGTTTGCGCCCCAGGCGGTCGCTCAGCCGGCCGAGGGCAAATTCACCAGCTGTGAACGCCGCGCCGTACGTGCTCATCACCAGCCCCAGCTGCGAGGAAGTCCAGCGCAGGTCATCGTAGGCGTAGAACATGAACGCCGGCTCGATAAAGGCCCAGGCAAACAGCACGCTGAAGGTGATGAGCAGGGGCAGAAAGAACTTCGCCAGCAGGGGCAGCGCCGGGAGTCCGGGCCGCAGGCGCTGCGCCACCTTCGCCGGCGGGTGTGCGCGTCTCGGGGATGCGCTGGGCGGCCAGGAGCAGCGCCCCCAGCGCCATGACGATCGAGACGGCAAACGGGAGCGCGTACCCGAAGCGGTCGTACAGCAGCCCGCCCAGCAGCGGCCCGAAGATCCACCCCGCCGAGGCGCCGCCGTTGACGATGCCGATCCACTGCGCCCGCCGGTCCTCCGCCGCCAGGTCGCCGACCACGCTCATCACGGCCGGGATCAGGCCAGCGGTGAAAAACCCCAGCAGGGTGCGCAGGGCGACCAGCATCCACGCCGAACTGGCCAGCAGGTAGCCGCCGAAGGCCAGCCCGTAAGCCGCCAGCGAGAACAGGATGATGGGGCGGCGTCCGCTGCGGTCGGCCAGCATGCCGGTGAACGGCGCGGCGATGATCCCGGTGAGGGCGTAGCCCACCGCGCTCAGCCCCAGGGCTTCCACGCCGGCGCCCAGGCTTTCAAGCCGGCGCGGGAGCAGGGGCAGGATCATGACGAAGGCGGTCATCTGCAGCCCCATGCACACTGCCGCGGCCGCCAGGATGCCGGGGGACCGCCCGGAGGCGGCTGCGTTCACTTCGGGTCCGGGCGATGGGCCCCGAACGGGGACGTGCGCCATGTACTATCTCCTTCCGGATCGCAGCGGGACGCCGGGATGCTGTGGAGATCCCGGTTACGTTCGAGCAGGCCGGCAGCCCGGCCTTTCAGGCTGCGTATCTGGAGCCGCGGCCGGAGGATCAGCTCCGGCCGGAAGACAGGCAGGCGCAGTTTTGGGGATATCAGCAGGGAGGGTTTATGCATGCACAGAACTGCTGCCCGGCCTGGATTGGGTCGCAGTACCGGCGGCCCCGCTCAGAGCCGCCTTCGCCAGGCGACAGCAGTCCATTCTGAGTGTAGATGAAATATTATCCCGAATGCAAGTAACGAATATCACATTCCCCTGGTTGGATTCACTCCCCTGTGAGCGGCGT
>Ga0134095_1000807_pt1 | contig 26467 bp, 23 predicted proteins | sample 6_2taG_FD_94449 | JGI IMG/M metagenome (GOLD analysis project Ga0134095, IMG submission 94449) | Switchgrass degrading microbial communities from high solid loading bioreactors in New Hampshire, USA - 6_20_20_110_A2 metaG | ecosystem: Engineered > Bioreactor > Semi-continuous > Anaerobic >... | reverse complement strand
GCATGATAGGGTGAGCTTTCGAAAGTGATTGGCGATGCGGTCAGCGTACAAAACCGCCAGGAGTTAAGGGGAAAGGTTTCCCCGGTAAGCGCCGCGTCCGCCAGCTTTTTTCGATAACCTGCTCGCCGATGAGCGAAAATCAATACAAGACACGTGCGATTTGGGGCTCTTGGCTAGCCGCTGATTGCTAATCGCTAACCGCTGACACCGAGGTGTATTGTGAAAAAAGCGATCTATGACTTCTCGTTTGACGAACTGAGCGCGCTGCTCAGCGTGTGGGGCTTGCCGGGTTATCGCGCGCGGCAGTTGTGGGAATGGCTGTACGTCCGCAAAGTGACCGACTTCGCCCAGATGACCAGCCTGCCCGCCAACCTGCGCGCCCGGCTGGCGGACGAGTTCGTCATTGGCCGCCTGGAACAAACCGCCGAGATGCTGTCCAGCGACGGGCAGACAGTCAAGCGGCTGTTGCGCCTGCCAGACGGCCAGATGATCGAAAGCGTCTTGATGGAGTACGACGACGAACGCCGCACCGCCTGTATCAGCACGCAGGCCGGGTGCGCGATGGGCTGCGTCTTCTGCGCGACCGGGCAGATGGGCTTCGCACGCCACCTGACCGCCGGGGAGATCGTCGAGCAGGCGTTGATCTTTGCGCGCCAGCTTGAAGCGCAGGGCGAGCGCCTTAGCAACATCGTGCTGATGGGCATGGGCGAGCCGTTCCACAACTACGACAACACGATCGAGGCGATCCGCCGCCTCAACGACCCGCGCGGGCTGAACATTGGCCAGCGACACATCACCGTCAGCACAGTCGGGCTCGTTCCCGCCATTCAACAGTTCGCCGAGGAAGGCTTGCAGGTCAAGCTGGCGATCAGCCTGCACGCCGCGACCGACGACGAGCGCGGCAAGCTGCTTCCCATCAACCGGCGCTGGCCGCTGCGCGACCTGATGGACGCCGTGCGCGACTATATCGAGCGGACCGGGCGGCGCGTCACGTTCGAGTGGGCGCTGATTGCGGGCGAAAACGACACGCCGGAGCAAGCCGAGCGCCTCGGCAAACTGCTGCAGGGCGTGAAGGCGCACGTCAACCTGATCCCGCTCAATCCCACCCAGAATTACGCGGGGCGCCCGTCGGACCCGGCGCGCGTGGCGGCGTTCCAGCGCGTGCTGACCCGCTACGGCGTGCCGAGCACGGTCCGCGTGCGGCGTGGGATTGACATCCAGGCGGGGTGCGGGCAGTTGAAGGCTGAGGTTCAGCGGCGCCAGCGGCGGGCCGCTGCCGTGACGGAAGAGGATGGGGAATGAAGATAGAGGTGCGGTTGCTCGCCAGTCTGCGAAATGCTGCGGGCCGGGGCACGGTAACGCTCGAGCTGCCGCCCGGCGCAACGCTCGACGATGCGATCACGTGCCTGCTCGGCGAGATTCCGGCGCTCCGCGAGCACGTCCCGATGTGGCATCTGGCGGTCAACGGGACGCACGCCGAGCGCGACGCCGTTCTGCAACCGGGCGACCAGATCTCGATCTTTCCGTATATCGCAGGCGGGTAAAGAGCAGCGGTTAGCAGTGAGCGATTAGCCATTAGCAAGAACAAAAAGCTGATAGGCTGGACGTCGACGCTGGCTGGGTAAACCTCCCCCCTTACTCCCGGCCCTTTTTCCCCTCTCCGTTCACGGGCCAGGGTGTGGTTCCGCGCGCCGACAAAATACGCTCATTGCTTTCGAGGGGTGACGGCCCTTCGCTCTTGCTAGCTGCTAACCGCTAATCGCTAACTGCTCTACACTGGCACCCAGAACCCGAACAGACTCCCTCGGCCCGGCTCGCTGTCCATGTACACGTTCCCATTGTGGTAGCTTACTGCCGCCTTGACGACCGACAGGCCAAGCCCCACACCGGGGAAATCGTTGGCGGTCGCTTCGACGCGGAAGAACGGGTCGAACAGCCGCGATTGCTGATCGGTAGGGATGCCGATCCCGCAGTCTTCGACCTCAATTGCCACGCACGCCTGCGGACCGTACTGCTTCTCTCGCGCGCGCACCACGACCCGCCCGCCGCGAGGCGAGTATTTGATCGCGTTGGAGATGAGGTTGATAAGCGCGCGCTCCAGGCGGAGCGGGTCGCCCCGCCCGTCGGATAGCTTCTCCGGGCACTCAACCAACAGCGCGCAGCCGTTTTCGGCCGCCTCGGCCTGCATCGACTCGACCGCTCTGGTGATAACCTCGGTCCAGACCACCGGCTGCGCGAGCCGGTGCTGCTCCTCGATACGCTCCAATGAGAGCAGGTTCGAGACGATGTCCTGCATCTGATCAGCCGCTTCGGCGGCGCGCCGCAGATACGCCTGGCGGCGATCAGGCGACAACTCGTCAAACCGGCGCTCCATCACGTCAAGGTACGCTTGGAGCCGCGTCAGCGGGCCGCGCAAATCATGCGAGGCAAGGCGGATCATCTCCGACTTAACCCGCTCCAGTTCGCGCACCTCGGCGAACAATTGCGCCTGCTCGAACGCGATCGCGGCTTGACTCGCCAACGCGCGGCACGTCTGGAAATCGGCGTCAGTAAACTGATGCGCCGGGTCGTCTCGCAGCAGCGCAACGCCGACCAGCTTCGCCTGGCTGAAAACCGGCACGGCAACCAGTTCGTGCCCTTCCTCGACACAGGACGTGTCCGCGAATGCCTCCCGCACCTGCTCGACCGTGTAGCGGACGGCCTCATGCTGCTCGAGCACCGGGTCCAGCAGCGGCGAAGCAAAGCTCAGCCGGTCGCCGGGGCGTAAGGGCGGCCCCAGGTGCGCGGTAATTTCCGGCCAGACGGCCTTCACCACGCCGGAGCGCCCCACCGGGTCAAAGTCGCAGATCGCTGCGGCAATGGAACGCGTCAGGCGGGTCATTTGTTCCGCGAAACGCTGCAGGATCACGTCCAGGTCGAGCGACGAGAGAATCGACTGGCTCGCATTGTACAGTGCGTCAACCTGCTCGAGGCGTGCGGCAAGCTCCTCCGCCTGGGCGCGCTGCTTCTCGTACAGCCGTACGTTCTCGTAGGCGATCCCCGCCTGCTGCGCGAACGGCAACAACATACGCACGTGCTCGTCGTTGTAGAAATTCGGCGTCACAGAGTCGAGCGCAAACAGCCCGACGACCTCGCCGTGCATCAGGAAGGGCATCCCGAGCCAGCTTCGAACGTGTTTTGCACCGGGCGTTTCCTTCCAGATGGCGCTGTGGCGGACGTCTGGCACAACCAGCGGCGTGCGATGCATCACCAGATAACGGATGTACGTCGCCTGCGCTAGCGGAAACTCGACCGAGCAGACATCTTCCAGCGGCGTGCCGAAGTCGTCCTGCCCGATGCAGTGGACAATTCGCGCGACGCCATCACTCACCAGCATCACGTTTGCCGAGTCAAACGGCACGATCCGCCGAGCCTGGCTCAGCAGGCGAGCCAGCATCTCGTCGAGCTCGAGCGTCGAGGTCAGCACCGCGCCTACCTCGCGCAACGTATCGGCGATCTCGCGCTCGTGGCGTAGCCTCTGCTCGATCTGCTCGCGCTGTTTAGCTGCCCCGATGCTGGCTGCTAGCGTCTGGAGCGCGCTGGTTTCCTCGCGCGACCAGACACGCCGCCCATGTAGATCGCACAGCCCGATGAACCCCCACAGGCGGACCTCGATAAAGATCGGCGCGATGATGAGCGACTGCACGTGGAACTGCTCGCACGCCGCGGCGCGTAGCTCGGGCAGCGTTTCAGACGTGCCAGTGATCATCTCGTAACGCTCTAACCGCGCGTAAAGCCCGTCCAGATTGTTCTGGTGCACGGGAATCCGCTCGGGGAAGTCCACCATGCAGCCTTCAAGACCGGGGCGCAGCCAGTGCTGTTTGCGAACGAACAGCGTTTCGTACTCTTCGGGCGCGGACTCAATCTGGAAAACCGCGACACAGTCTGTATCCGACGCTTCCCCGATGATCGCCAGCGCCTCGGTAACGGTGCGGTCGTAGCTGCCCGGCTGCATGAGGCGATTGGTCGCGTTGGCGACGCCTTGCAGCAGCGCATCCCGCCGCCAGACGGAGCCGTCTGCGTGAGCGGGCGGGTGGGCAGGCTCATTCTCCTCAACTGCGCGAAGTTGGATCATCAGGCACGGGTTGCCGTGCATTTCAGTCGAGTGAATGACGATGTCGGCCATGGTAGGCTGGCCGTTTTGCGTCTCGATCATCTCGCGCAAATGCCGCACCTGGCCGTCGTGCAGCCCCGTCAGCGCCTGTTCCAGGCGGCCGCGCTCGCTCGGCGGAAAGAAATCGAGCAGCCCGCATTCAGAGAGGGCCTCTTGCGGGCAGGCGATGAACGCCTCCGCCGCCTGATTGGCATACACGATTGCGAGCGTTGCCCGGTCCAGCACCAGGATCGGCATGGGCAACGCATCTAAAATATCGTCACGATAGCGCCACGTATTCATCATGCTAACCGTCTATGCTGTCTAAATGCGGCCTCTCGTTCGTTCTTGCGGGTCAGCGCCCACGCCAGAGCGCCAACCAGCGCCAGCCCGAGCAGCGTGGCCAGCCCGCTTTCCGGGAACCACGCCGGATCCCCGGTGATCAGAGCCGGTCCGTTGAAGCGCAGCCCAAAGCCATCTTCAAAACTATACGTCGCCATGTTCCAGCCGAAGTGCAGCACCACAGGCAACGCCAGCAGCCTGCCGCTTCGCTCGAACGCCCAGCCGAATACCACGCCCATAACCGTCAGGTTCGCAAGCGCCACCGGGATCAGGCTTCCGGGCACGTCCTGATAAATGAGATTTGGAAGATGAAATAGCCCAAACGATCCCGCCGCGATCCCCAGGCCGCGCCCTATGCCGAGCCGGTCGATCAGCAGCGCCTGCATCACGCCGCGAAAAGCCAGCTCCTCAAACCCGGCCACCAGAACCTGCTGCCCGCTTAAGACCAACAGAAAGCGTCCGAATGCCGCTCGCGGCCCATCGAGCGCGGCCCAACCGGCCACCGCCAGCGCCGCGTAGATCGCACCGGCTGCCAGCGCGGCGCCGATCGCGCCCGGCACCGCAACCCGCAGGGCGCGAATCGCCTCACCGCGCACCAGCGCGCCGGCTGATCGCCCGCTTAGCCACCAGACGGCCACTGCTCCGAGCGGCATGCCCGCATAATATACCAGGAAAGCCACCAGGCCGAATCCATCAACGAGCATTGTAGAAAGTCCGCCAACAAGCAACGCAAAGTAAATCCACAGCCAGTGCATACGTATCGGACTTCTTATCGGTCTGGAAACTTTGAGAGAATGAAAATGGCCCTACCCCCGTATCCCTTCAGATAGTATACCTCTCTGCGAGAAGCAAGCCAGTGAGGTGACCGTGACGCGCGCCGCGTTGGAAAGTCCGCGCAAAACCGGTATATTGGTAAACAGTGGCTCTCCCCTGGTTCCGCGATGCCACCGCCACTCTACAATTTGATTGGACAAGCATATGAAAGTGCAATTTCTCTTCTGGGAAGACTGCCCCTCGCACCCCGAAGCCTGGCAACGACTGCATGACGTGATGAACGAGCTGGGCATCGAGGCCGAGGTCGAGCGTATTGAGGTGACCACAGAAGAAGAGGCGCAGCGTTGGGGGTTCAGAGGCTCCCCGACTATTCTGGTCAACGGGCAGGACATCGATCCCCAGCCCGACGCCCCTGCCCGGTTGACATGCCGGCTATATTTTCATGAGGACGGGCGTCCGTCGCCGCTCCCCTCGCGCGGGATGATCGCCCGCGCTCTGGAAGCAGCGCGCGATCGCGATCCGTCCTACGCAGAGAAAGGACCGCAAAATGCTTGAAATCGGACAGCAAGCCCCAGATTTCGCCCTGCCCGGAATCGACGGGCAGACCCACCGCCTGAGCGACCTGCTGCGCGATCACCGCGCGGTCGCCGTCATCTTTAGCTGCAACCACTGCCCGTACGTCCGCGCCTGGGAAGGCCGCATGATCGACTTGCAGCGTGAATACGCCGAGCGCGGCGTCGCGCTGGTGGCGATCAATCCGAACGACGACGTGCGCTATCCCGACGACAGCTTCGAGGCGATGAAGCAGCGCGCGCAGGAGCAGGGGTTCAACTTCCGCTATCTGCGCGACGAGAGCCAGGAGGTCGCCCGCGCGTACGGCGCAGAGCGCACGCCGCACGTCTATCTGCTGGATTCGAGCGGCGTGCTGCGCTTCCGGGGCGCAATCGACGACAACTACGAGCAGCCCGAAGCCGTCCAGCACACCTATCTGCGAGACGCGATCGAAGCCGTGCTGGCCGGTCAGACGCCGCCGGTCGAGACAACACCCGCCGTCGGCTGTACAATTAAGTGGCGTGAGTAGGCTGTGACGGTGCCCGGCGCGCGGCCGCGTCGGGCGCTTTCCGCTACCACGTCGCCTGTTTTCTGAGCCTTTCTGTCACACACATCACAAGGAGCATGCGCCGCATGAGCTACCAGCATATTGTCGTCCCTGCGGATGGCGAGAAGATCACCTGCCTGGGCGACCCATCGTGCGTGCCCGATCACCCGATTATTGCGTTCATTGAGGGGGATGGCATCGGGCGGGACATTATGACCGCGTCCAAGCGCATCTGGGACGCAGCCGTCGAGAAGGCATACGGCGGCGCGCGCAAGATCGCCTGGATGGAGATTTACGCCGGAGAGAAAGCGGCCGGGCTGTACGATGGGAACTACATGCCCAGCGAGACGTTCGACGCCTTGCGCGAGTTCGTCGTCGGCATCAAAGGCCCGCTGACCACGCCGGTCGGTGGCGGCTTCCGCAGCCTCAACGTGACGCTACGACAAGAGCTTGACCTTTACGCCTGCATCCGCCCGGTGAAGTGGTACAAGGGCGTTCCCAGCCCGTTGAAAAACCCCGAAGCGGTGGACGTGGTCATCTTCCGCGAGAACACCGAAGACGTCTACGCCGGGATCGAGTACGCCGCCGGGACACCCGAAAACGAAAAGCTGGCGCGGTTCCTGCGCGAAGAAATGGGGGCGGAGTTCTTCGAGGGCAGCGGGCTGGGCATCAAGCCGATCAGCGCCTTCGGAACCAAGCGCCTGATGCGCGCCGCGCTGCGCTTCGCCATTGAGCGCGGGCGCAAGAGCATCACGATCGTCCACAAGGGCAACATCCAGAAGTACACCGAGGGCGCCTTCCGCAACTGGTGCTACGAGGTCGCACGCGAGGAATTCGGCGAGCAGACCATCACCGAAGATGAGCTGTGGGACCAGTACAACGGTCACCAGCCCGAGGGCAAGATCGTGATCAAGGATCGCATCGCGGACATCATGTTCCAGCACATGCTGCTGCGCCCCAGCGAGTTCGATGTGGTGATCTCGCCGAACCTCAACGGCGACTATTTGAGCGACGCCATCGCGGCGGAAGTCGGCGGCGTCGGCATCGCGCCGGGTGCGAACATTGGGGACAACGTCGCGCTGTTCGAGGCGACGCACGGCACCGCGCCGAAGTACACCGATCTGGATAAGGTCAACCCCGGCTCGCTGATGTTCAGCGGCGTGATGATGCTCGAATGGCTTGGCTGGTGGGAAGCGGCGGAGATGATCTCCCGCGCGTACGAGAAGACGCTGGAGCAGAAGATCGTGACGTACGACTTCGCGCGCCAGATGACCAACGCCACCGAGGTCGGCACCAGCGCCTTTGCTACGGCGTTGATCCGCAATCTGGGGGAGTGAGTGGGTAGCGGTTAGCCATTAGCGATGAGCGGTTAGCGACAACCGAAGCGGTCCAGCGTGTCCGCTTGGGCTAACTGCTAAAAGCTAACCGCTAACCGCTTGGAATAATCGCTTAAAAAGGAAGGCGATCGTATGGAATACACGTATCTCGGAAGGACCGGGCTACAGGTCAGCCGCCTGTGCCTGGGCACGATGAACTTTGGGCCGCACACGAGCGAGTCCGATTCGTACGCGATCATGGATCGCGCGCTGGAGCTCGGCATCAACTTCTTCGACACCGCCAACGTCTACGGCTGGAAGAAGGGCGAGGGCGTCACCGAGCAGATCATCGGGCGCTGGTGGGCGCAGGGCGGCGGCCGCCGCGAAAAGGTCGTGCTGGCGACGAAGGTCTATGGCGCGATGGGCGACTGGCCGAACGAGTCGAAGCTCTCTGCCCTGCACATCAAGCGCGCGTGCGAGGCGAGCCTCAAGCGCCTGCAAACCGATTACATCGACCTCTACCAGATGCACCACATCGACCGCAACACGCCCTGGGAAGAGATCTGGCAGGCGATGGAGCAGCTCGTCCAGGAAGGGAAAGTAATCTACGTCGGAAGCAGCAACTTCGCGGGCTGGCACATCGCCCAGGCGAACGAGATCGCCAAGCAGCGGAACTTCATGGGGCTGGTGTCCGAGCAGAGCCTCTACAACCTCGCGGAGCGCACCGTCGAGCTCGAAGTCATCCCGGCGTGCGAGTCGTACGGCCTGGGCGTCATCCCGTGGAGTCCGCTGGCGGGTGGCGTGCTGGCAGGCGCGCTGCAAAAGGCCAGCGAAGGCCGCCGCGCCGATAAAAACACTCAGGAGCGGATCGAAAAGCTCCGCCCGCAGCTAGAGCGTTGGGAAGCGTGGTGCGCCGAGCGTGGCGAACACCCCGCCGACGTCGCGCTGGCGTGGCTGCTGCACCGGCCGGGCGTTACCGCGCCGATCATCGGCCCGCGCACGATAGACCAGCTCGACGGTGCGGTGCGCGCCGCCGAGATCAAGCTCAGCGAGGACGATCTCAAGGCGCTGGACGAGATCTGGCCCGGCCCCGGCGGCCCCGCGCCCGAAGCGTACGCGTGGTAGAAGCGCGGCCAGCGTGAGCTATCGAAAGGAACGAGGCGGATATCATCTGCGCGTAGAACCTCACCCCTGACCCCTCTCCGTAAACGGAGAGGGGAAAAGGGGCCGGGGGTTAAGGGGTGAGGTTTTTCCCCGGCGAGCGCCTTTCGGCAGGTTACAGGCGAGCAGCTAACAACAGCGAAAAACAGCGTCAAGGCTACCTTGACGCTGTTTTTTTACTGGTCCTTGCTGTCTCTAGCTGCTTTTGGCTGCGTTCTTTTCCTCAGAGCCGCCACGCGACGGCTCGACCGCCCCGGCTTGCTGCGCCGCTGTCTGGCGCTGCTGGCGCCACTCGTCAGCCAGCATGACGATCGCCAGCAATCCCACGCCGACCACGATGCAGATATCCGCCACGTTGAACACCGGGAAATAGCGGACGTGCAGAAAGTCGATCACGGCGAAGTCGAGCCGCAGCCGGTCGATCACGTTCCCCAGCGCGCCGCCTAACTGCAACCCAAGCGCGGTGCGCACCAGCCAAGTCCCGCTCGGAAGCTGCCGGTAGAAGTAGAGGATCACCAGCACGATGATCGCGGCGATCACCAGGAAGGCCTGGCCGCGACCGGGGAAGATCCCAAAAGCCGCGCCGCTGTTCCGCACGTGCGTAATGCGAAAAATGGATTCGAGGAAGTCGAACGGGACCCACGATTCACCGCGATCGAGGCGCGCGACGACATACGCTTTGGTCGCCTGATCGGCCGCGATCGCCAGCGCCGCCACCCCAATGAGGAATAACCAGTGACGAAGCGTTGTTCCGGGCGCCGCATGGGATTGCGAATCGGTCACTGGCCCATCCCGGCAATGAAATCGCGTTGTTCGGCGCAGCGCAGGCAATAGCGTGTGTACGGGATCGCTTCCAGGCGGGCGATGTCGATCTCCCGTCCGCAGTTCTCGCAGATGCCGTACGTGCCCGCCTCGTAACGCGCCAGCGCGTCTTCGACCTCGCGCAGTCGTTCCTCGGCCGCCTGGTAGACCGACAGATTGACTGTCTGATCCAGCACCTCGGTCGCGTCATCCGCCGGATGATTGCTGTAGCCAGTGCCGGTATCGTTCAGATTGGCGTCGAGATCGATTTCGGCCAACTGCTGTTGAAGCTCAGCGCGCAGGTTGATCAACTCGGTATATAACTCGTCTTTTGTCGTGACCATGCGTGCCCCTTAGCCTCTTCCCATGGTGGTCGGACGGATCAGCGCATGCCCGCTTACACACGCTTTACCGATTGTAGCCGACTCCCGCGCGCCGGTCCAGTTCGCAGCCGCGCCCCGGCCCTCGCCCATTTTCTGAGCGACGACCGGGGCGCGGAAACCGGCTCTCGATGGGGAAGCTCGGGCGCACTACACGCGCCGCACGCCGATCACAACCGATTCACCATCGATCTCAAACGCCTCGCTGCGCGCGCCGTTTTCGGGCGCCGCCTCGATCAGCGCATCGGCTAGCGTCTCGGTCTGGATGTAGTCACGGTACGTCTCAACCGCCGCGCGGACCTTCTCACCCGCCTGATAGCTGACGGTGATGCGATCGCTGATCTCGAAGTCGGCGTCTTTGCGCAGCGTCTGGATGCGGCGCACGAACTCGCGCGCCAGCCCTTCGCGGATCAGATCGTCAGTGAGCTCCGTCTTCAGCGCCGCGAGGTAACCGTATTCCTCGGACACGGCGTAGCCCTCAGCAGCTTCCTGCTGCACCTCGACCTGCTCCGGCGTGACGGTGTATTCCTGCCCATCCACCGTGACGGTGACGTTCTCCCCGGCCAGCAGCGCCTTCGCCCAGCGTTCGACGTCGTCTGGCGCGCCCTCGCGCAGCGCGCGCTGGACCTTCGGGAAGTCACCCTTTAGCGCGCGTCCCAGCACCTGCGGCAGCGGATTGAGCTTGTAGCTCACCATCTCGTCCGCCGAGGCCACGACGCGCACCTGCTTGACGTTCAGCTCGTCCGCGATGGTGCCCGCCAGCGCCTCGACCACCGGCCGCTCGGATGCGTCGCGCACGACGAAGACCGCCTCGGATAGCGGCTGGCGCACCTTGAGGTTGGCGCTGTTGCGCGCCGCGTGCCCCAGGCTGACCAGTCGCTGCGCCAGGCGCATGTCGTCCATCAGCTTGCGGTCGATCAGCGCCTCGTCCCACTCCGGCCAGAAGGCAAGGTGCACGCTCTCCGGCGCGGTGCTGTCCTGCCGGGCGACAAGGTTGCGATACAGTGCTTCGGCCATGAACGGCATCGTCGGCGCCAGCAGCTTGGCGACCGTCACCAGGCACTCGTACAGCGTCTGGTAGGCGGCCTGCTTGTCCGCGTCGCTCTCACTCTTCCAGAAGCGACGGCGCGAGCGGCGCAGATACCAGTTGCTCAGCCGGTCCACAAACTGCTCGATCGGTCGCGTGGCGGCGGGCACGTCATACCGCTCATAAGCATCGGTCACGTCGCGCACCAGGCTGTGCAGCTCCGCAAGGATCCAGCGGTCCAGCAGCTCGCGCTGCTCGACCGGCACGCGCGGCGACGCGGGATCGAAGCTGTCCAGGTTGGCATAGGTCACGAAGAAGCTGTAGACGTTCCACAGCGTCAGTGTGAAGCTACGCACCACCTCGCCGACCAGCTCGACCGAGAAGCGGCGCGGCTCGCCGGGCGGGCCCGCCGTGTACATGTACCAGCGGAAGGCGTCCGCCCCATATTTGTCCAGCACGCTCCACGGCTCGACGATGTTGCCGAGGCTCTTGGACATCTTGCGCCCCTGCTCGTCGAGGATGTGCCCCAGGCAGATCACGTTTTTGAAGTCGGTCCGCCCAAAGAGCATCGTGCTGATCGCGTGCTGGCTGTAGAACCAGCCGCGCGTCTGGTCGACCGCCTCGCAGATGTAATCAGCGGGGAACTGGTCCTTGAACAGATCCTCGTTCTGGAACGGGTAGCCCCACTGTGCAACAGGCATCGACCCGCTGTCAAACCACACGTCGATCAACTCTGGCACGCGGCGCATCGTCCCGCCGCACTCAGAGCACGGGAACGTCACCTCGTCCACATACGGACGGTGCAGGTCCAGGCCAGACTGATCCGCACCGGACAGCTCGCTCAGCTCCGCCACGCTGCCAATACAGTGCATGTGGTTGCAGTCGGGGTTCTCGCAGCGCCAGACAGGCAGCGGCGTGCCCCAGTATCGCTCGCGGCCGAGCGCCCAGTCGCGCAGTTCTTCGAGCCAGTTGCCGAAGCGACCGTCCTTGATGTGCGCGGGGACCCAGTTGATCGTCTGGTTCTGCTCGATCATCGCGTCGCGATAGCGCGTCGTGGCGATGTACCACGTCGAGCGCGCGTAATACAGCAGCGGCGTGTGGCAGCGCCAGCAGAACGGGTAGTTGTGGACGTAGCGCTCCACCTTGTAGAGCAAGCCGCGTTCCTTCAACTCGTTGGTGATCAGCGGATCGGCGTCCTTGACCCACATCCCCGCCCAGGGCGTGACATCCGGGATGAACGAGCCGGTCGCGTCGACGGTTTGCAGCACGGGCAGCCCATACTCGCGGCCCACGTCCATGTCGTCCGCGCCGAACGCAGGCGCGATGTGCACCAGGCCAGAGCCGTCTTCCATGCTGACGAAGTCGCCGTGCACCACGTAGGCGTAATCCTGCTCGACCGGCAGGAAGCGATACAGCGGCTCGTAATGCTTGCCAAGCAGGTCCTCGCCACGCAGCGTCTCGACCACGGTGTACTGCTCGCGATGCTCCAGCGCCTTGTCGAGCAGCGCTTCGGCCAGGATCAGCCGCTCGGTGCCTTCGCCGCTGGCAGCCGGACCCTCGACTACCACGTAAGTCGAGCGGCGGTTGACGGCGATCGCGACGTTGCCGGGCAGCGTCCAGGGCGTCGTCGTCCACACCAGGAAGAAGGTGCCGGGCTGGTCCTTCACCGGGAAGCGCACAAACACGCTCGGATCAGCGACTTCCTCGTACCCCTGCGCGACTTCGTGGCTGCTCAGCGGCGTGCCGCAGCGCGCGCAGTAGGGGACGACCTTGAAACCTTCGTACAGCAGGCCCTTGTCCCAGAACTGGCGCAGGATCCACCATACGCTCTGGATGTACTCGTTCTTGTACGTGATGTACGCGTCTTCGAGATCGACCCAGAACGCGATCCGCTCGGTGAGTTGCTCCCACTCCTTGATGTAGCGGAAGACGCTCTCGCGGCACTTTTCGTTGTAGCGCGCGATGCCGTATTCCTCGATGTCGCGCTTGTTCTTGAAGCCGAGCTCTTTCTCGACCTCGATCTCGACCGGCAGGCCGTGCGTGTCCCAGCCGCCTTTGCGCAGGACGTATTTGCCGCGCATGGTGTGATAGCGCGGGAACATGTCCTTGAACGCGCGCGCCAGCACGTGATGCGTGCCGGGGCGGCCGTTGGCCGTCGGCGGGCCTTCGTAGAACACCCAGCGCGGCGCGTCCTTGCGCTCTTCCATCGAGCGGCGGAAAATGTCGCGCTCTTTCCAGAAGTCAAGCTGCTGCTTCTCTAGCGCGTTGATGTCAAGCCGTGGCGTGACGGGTTCGAACATTCAGCCCTCCATGACACTAAGCGATTAGCGGTTAGCCGTTAGCGATTAGCTAGAGCTAAAATCGCTATCTAACCTTTCGAAAGCAACTGACCCACGCGGTCAGCTCGCGAAACCTCACCCCCTGGCCCCTCTCCGTTTACGGAGAGGGGAAAAGGGGCTGGGGGTTAAGGGGTGAGGTTTCCTGACGAGCGCTATACCTGCCCGATTGTTTCGATCAATCGCCGAGCGACTAGCTTTTAGCTAGCTGCTAATCGCTAACCGCTAACTGCTGCTCTCAGTACTCGTACAATCGGAAGATCGTCGGCCCTTCGTCCTCGGAATAACCCTCCGCGATAAACACTTCCCAGCCGCTGCCGCGCGCCGCACTGTCCGTTTTTCCGGTGCAGCGCGCGACGCTCCGCTCGCCCCCGGACGTGGACTCCTCGACATCCAGAGGCGACGCCGCCGAATAGACGCACGTCCCCCCCTCGCCCTCGTAGAACGCGGCAACCTCGCGCCCCGACTGGCTGGTGCGGTAGATGCGATACGCCGCGCCCCGCTCCGGCTTGACGCGCTCCACCTCGACCGCGCCCTCAGGCACCGGCACGCCGCTCGAAAACACCAGCCCGTACAGTGGTTCCGCGACGCGCGTCAGGATCACCGCCGCCAGAGCCAACGCCGCGACCATCAGCAACAACGCGACCCACAGCGGGATAGCGGGCAGACGCCGCCGGGGATCGGCATCGGTGCGAGGTTCGCCGGTCATCGTGCGCGCTCCTCATTCGCCGGGGCAGTCAACGCTTCGAGCGGCGCGGAGCCGTCGATCAGACGTGCCGCGAGGTCCACATCATCTGCCAGCACGTCGCGCAGCGGGGCAGCCTGCTCGCTGGCGAAGATCAGCCGCCACTCGTCCACCGCGCCCGCGTGCTTCTTCATCGCCTCAAGCTGCTTGCGAGCGGCGGGGATCTGCCCGCGCCGCAGATACGCCCGCGCCAGCCAGAGATACGCGATCAGCCGGTGGCGCGCGTCCGGGATGCGCGCGTCGAGCGCCCGCTCCAGCATCAGGATCGCTTCGGCGGCGTCGCCCTGGCGATCCGCGATCAGCCCGAGGTTGTACGCCGCCATCCAGCCGGACGAGTCGCGGGCGAGCGCCTGCTCCGCGTAGCCCCGCGCCCGGTCAAGCTGACCCTGCTGGACGTAGACTTCCGCCAGCCCCAGATAGCCACCCGGCGAATCCGGCGCGTAGTTGATCGCCCGCTCATAATCGCGCTTGGCGCGGTCCAGCGCTCCTTGCAGGCGATATAGCTCCGCCCGGAAGCGGTAGTGCTCGGCGTCGTCCGGCTGGCGCTCGATCAGTTGGTCCATCACCTCGATCGCCTCGGGAAGCTCGTTGCGATGCAGGTGCCGGACCGCGCGCTGATACATCATGCTCGTCGGGCTGCGGAAGATGATCTGCGCCGCGATCATCCACCCAAGCCCCGCGCCAACCAGGAAATCGGCCAGCTCCGGCAGCACGATCCCCGCCGCGACCAGCGCCAGCCCCGGCGCAAACGCCCGCAGCACGCGCCCGCGCCCGTCCGGCGTGACGCGTACCAGCAGCGCCACGCCCAGCCCGGCCAGCGCCAGCCACACCAGCGCGACCTGCGCGCTCTGACGCCACTCGGCGTCAGGATAGGCAAGCTGGAGCGCGACGCCGCCCACCAGCGCGGCCAGCGCCAGCACGCCGAGCGCCAGGCTCCAGCGCGGCCCAAGCCAGCGAACAAATGTGACCATCAGTCCGACTCCTGCCGGCGGAAGCTAATCCGCCGCACGCGCCGCGGCCTCTCCCCGGCGCCCAGGTCGATCCGCATGCGGATCATGATCGGCTCGCCGCCAACCGCTTCCCAGAAGCGCATCCCCTCGGGGTTGCGCGCGGCGACCTGTAACTCCACCTGCTCCACGCCCATGTGCCGGAACCACTGGTTGAGCGTGGCGACCAGTTCCCGGCCTAGCCCCAGCCGCCGGTAGGCCGGATCGACAAAAATATCCGCGATGAACCCCGCATCGACATGCTGGAACAGGTCGGGGTGCAGGTCGATCACCGCGCCGAGCACATATCCCACCACCTCACCGCCCACTTCCGCGACCAGCGCCATCGTCGACGGATCGCTGCGGCGCTCCATCATCCGCCGGGCATAGCGTTCGGGTGCCCCGTCAGTAGCGCCGGGCAGCCGTGGATCGAGCGCGACGTGCTGCTCAGTGAGCATCGACCACAGCCGGGCGATCGCCGCTTCGTCGCGCGGCTCGACCGGGCGGATCAGCGCGGATTGCGGGTGTTCGTTCACCATCTCTCAGTCCGAATCAACAAAAAACTCCCGCCCCAAAAGGGACGGGAGCGCAAGCTCTCGCGGTACCACCCTTATTCCCCACCCAAACAGGCAGGGCACTCTGCAGCCACCTCTATGGCCCGGTCCTGATAACGGAGACCAATCCGGCACAGCTTACTGGCGCGGCGCGCGTTCGGCCTGCGGCTCAGGAAGGATTTTCCGCTCGACTGCCGCACCCGGCTTCCACCACCTCCGGGCTCGCTGACCGGCCGGGACGAGCGTACTCGTTTCCGTCGTCGCCTTTATGCCGAGAGCATACCATAGCGCCGGGGCAGGGTCAAGGGTGCCGGGGCAGGATCGGCGGCTAACAGTCCAGCAGGAATCAAACGGGCGGAGCAAGCTCCGCCCCTACATGCCCATCCTCAAGCAGATGCAGAAATCAGCGCCTCTACAGTAGCTCCGGGATCTGCTCCGGGTGCTCGGCGACCTTCACGCCTGCTTCGGTCAGCGCCTTGATCTTGTTTTCCGCTGTGCCGCTACCACCCTCGACGATCGCCCCGGCGTGGCCCATGCGCTTGCCGGGGGGAGCGGTCTGCCCGGCGATGAACGCGACGACCGGCTTGGTCATGGACTTCGCAATGAACTCGGCCGCCTTTTCCTCGTCGGTCCCGCCGATCTCGCCGATCATCACGATCTTCTCGGTCGCGGGGTCATCTTCAAACATCTGCAGCACGTCGATGAAGTTCGTGCCGTTGATCGGGTCGCCACCGATGCCGACGCACGTGGTCTGGCCGATGCCCGCCATCGTCAGCGCATACACGACCTCATACGTCAGCGTGCCGCTGCGCGAGACAACGCCCACGTTGCCTGGCGTCGCGATATGGCCGGGCATAATCCCGACCTTCGCCTGACCAGGCGTCAGCAGGCCGGGGCAGTTCGGCCCGATCAGGCGGCTCTCGCTCTGGTCCAGCCGCGCGCGGACCTTCATCATATCCATTACGGGGATGCCCTCGGTAATGCACACGATCAGCTCGATCCCCGCGTCGATGGCCTCAAAAATCGCGTCCGCCGCGAACGCCGCCGGGACGTAGATAATGCTGGCGTTGGCGTCGGTTGCATCGCGCGCTGCCTTCACCGTGTCGAACACCGGCTTGCCCAACACCCACTCACCGCCCTTGCCCGGCGTGACGCCGCCGACGACGTTCGTGCCGTACTCGATCATCTGCTCGGTGTGGAACAGCCCCTCGCGGCCCGTGATGCCCTGCACCAGCAGCTTGGTTTCGCTGTCTACCAGAATCGCCATCGTTTCGTCTCCCTCACGCCCGCTGCGCGGCGGCAACCGCTTTCTGAGCCGCATCTGCCAGGCTGGTCGCGCTGACCATGTTCGGCAGCGCCGCCTCAGCCATAATCTTGTGCGCTTCTTCCTCGTTCGTCCCCACCAGCCGGACGACCAGCGGCAGGTCGATCTTCACCTCTTCCAGCGCTTCGAGGATGCCCCGCGCCACCTCGTCCGCGCGAGTGATCCCGCCGAAGATGTTGACCAGGATCGCCTTCACGTTCGGGTCGCTGGCGATAATCCGCAGCGCCGCAGCGACCTTATCTGCCCGCGCGCCGCCGCCAATGTCGAGGAAGTTCGCCGGGGAGCCGCCGAATAGCTTAGTCATGTCCATCGTCGCCATCGCCAGCCCTGCCCCGTTGACCATGCAACCGATCTCGCCGTCCAGCTTCACGTAGCTCAGACCGGCGGCGCGTGCTTCGGTTTCGGCGGCTGGTTCGGCGCTGGTGTCGCGCATCTCCGCGAGGTCCGGGTGACGGTAGAGCGCGTTGTCGTCGATCGACATCTTGCCGTCAACCGCCAGCAGATTCCCGTCGCCGTCGATGATCAGCGGGTTGATCTCGGCCAGCGTCGCGTCGCTCTCGACGTAAGCCCGGTAGAGAGCGCGGGCGATGCTGATGAACTGCTTCCATAGGTCGCGCGGCAGGTCGATGCCGTAAGCGAGGTTGCGAATCTGATAGTCGCGCAGGCCGAGGAAGGGATCGATATGCTCGCGGATGATCTTCTCCGGCGAAACGCGGTTCACCTCCTCGATGTCCATGCCACCTTCCGCGCTCGCCATAATCACCGGTTTGCGCGCGGCGCGATCGTTCGTCACGCCCAGGTAAATCTCCGCTTTGATGTCCGACGCGGGATCGACCAGGACCTTCAGAACCTTATGGCCCTTGATCGTCATTCCCAGAATCGCGTCCGCATGCTGTTGCGCTTCTTCGGGCGTCCGCGCGAGCTTCACGCCGCCCGCCTTGCCGCGCCCGCCCGTCAGCACCTGCGCTTTGACGACCACCGGCCGGTCAAGCTCTTTCGCGATTTCGTAGACCTGCTGGGGATCGTGGGCGACCTTGCCTTGCGGGATGGGGATGCCAAACTCCGCGAAGCGCAACTTCGATTGGTATTCGTGTAGATTCACTGGCTGGCCTCCAGAACGGACCACAAGTCTAGTACAGGGGAGTAGCCGCCGAAACGGCCCACGGAAAGTATAACACTGCGCTTAAAGCGGACAAAAAGCCTGCGCAATTCTTCACATGACGATCATCAAAAAGCAGCGCGTGCGTTAACACATAAAAAAACGGGCGCAGCAAGCTGCGCCCCTACGAGTCGTTCTGTCTTTTGCTGTTCTTCGCTGCTTTACCGCTGCCCCTGGCTGCTTTTCGCTCAGTTGCAGCACGTAAGCTGGCGGTTGATCTCGTCCAGCACTTCGCGCGACGGACGCAGCTTTTCTTCCGGCAGGTGGACCAGCGGCGTTTCGGTCAGGCGGCTGATCTCCGGCAGGGTCGGGCGCGACTCGTCCACGTAGATCAGCCCGGTGATGAACAACTGTTGCTGGCGCGCTTCTTCCAGCAAGCGGAAGGCCGCGAGCTTGTCCGTCGGGTCGTGCGTGGTGGGGTCGAGCGCCTTCAGCATCAGGTGCGAGCCATCGTGCAGCTGAACCGCACGTGTGGTGCCCGGCTCCTGCCCCTCGATGACGATCGGCTCGTATTCCGGGATGTACGTGATATCGTGCAGCGGCTCCTCGTGCGCCTTGCCGTAAGCGTAGCTCTTGGTGGATTCCTCGTGGTTGTTGAACGTCACGCACGGGCTGATGATATCCAGCACGGCCGTGCCCCGGTGGACGATCGCCGCCTTCAGCAGCTCGCGGACCTGCTTAGAGTCGCCCGCGAACGAGCGCGCAACAAACGTGGCATCCGCCGCCAGCGCCTCAAGGCAGATGTCGATGGGCGGCAGTTCGTTCACCCCGGCGTACTTAAGCTGCTGGCCGTAGTCCGCCGTGGCGGAGAACTGGCCCTTCGTCAGCCCGTAAACGCCGTTGTTCTCAACGATGTAGACGATCGGCACGTTGCGGCGGACCATGTGCTTGAACTGGCCCAGGCCGATGCTGCCGGTGTCGCCGTCGCCGCTGACGCCGATCGCGATCAGGTGGCGGTTGACGGTCGTCGCGCCGGTCGCGATGGCGGGCATGCGGCCGTGCAGCGAGTTAAACCCGTGCGAGCGGTTCAAGAAATACGCCGGGGACTTGCTGGAGCAGCCGATCCCGCTCAGCTTGATCACCTGATGCGGGTCGATCGACATCTCATACGCGACGGCGATGATCTGGTTCGAGATGGAGTTGTGGCCGCAGCCCTGGCAGAGCGTCGAGACGCCGCCCTTGTAGTCGTTGCGGCTGAGGCCGATTTCGTTGACGCGTGCGTTAACCGCCATTTTAGCGACCTTCCATTTCTAGCACGGCGCCCGTCAGCCAGCGCGGCGACAGCGGCAGACCGTCGGAATAGGCAAGCGAGTGAATGCGCGCGGCGAGATCCGGATATTCCATGTGCAGGATGCTCGCCATCTGGCCGTCGGTGTTGTTCTCGACCACGTAGACGCGATCGTGACGCTCGATGAACTCGCGCGTGGTGTTGTTGAGCGGCAGCGCACGGATCCGCAGATAGCTGGTTTCCACGCCCTGCGCGCGCAGCCGGTCGCGCGCCTCGACCACGCAGGCGTCGGTCGTGCCATACGCGATCAGCCCGATCCCGGCACCGCTGACGCTATCCACCACTGGCGCGGGAACCAGCGTGCGAGCGGTTTCCCACTTGCGGCGCAGGCGCGCCATGTTTTTCACCCAGTCCTCGGGGCGCTCGCTGTAGATCGCGCGCTCGTTGTGGCCGGTGCCGCGCGCGAAGTACGCGCCCAGCGGGTGCTCGATCCCCGGCAGCGTGCGATAGCCAATGCCATCGCCGTCCACGTCCGCATAGCGTGCGAACCCGCCGGCCGCCTCGATCTCCTCAGCATTCAGCACCTTGCCGCGATCCATCGGCTGGTCAGGATACTCAAACGGCTCGCTCATCCACAGGTTCATACCCAGGTCGAGGTCGCTCAGCACGAAGACCGGCGTTTGCAGCCGCTCCGCCAGGTCGAACGCGCGCCAGCCAAACTCAAACGCCTCGTTGATCCCACCCGGCAGCAAAACGACATGGTGCGTGTCGCCGTGGCCGAGCAGGTAGACCGCCAGCAGGTCGCCCTGGGAAGTGCGTGTGGGCAGCCCGGTGCTGGGCCCCATCCGCTGCACGTCCCAGATCACTGCGGGGACTTCGGCGTAATACGCCAAACCGGCGAACTCAGTCATCAGCGAGATGCCGGGGCCCGAGGTGGCGGTCATTGCCCGCGCACCCGCCCAGCCTGCGCCGACGACCATGCCGATCGCGCCGATCTCGTCCTCGGCCTGGATCACGGCAAACGTCGCCTCGCCTGTCTCGGGATCAGTGCGGTATTTCTGCAGGTCCTCGCGCAGCGCGTCGATCAGGCTGGTCGAGGGGGTGATCGGATACCACGCCACGAACGACACGCCGCCGAACACCGCGCCCAGCGCCGCCGCCGAGTTGCCGTCCATCAGCAGCATGCCCTCGGTCAGGTTCATCGGCTCGACGCTGTACGGATCGCGCTTGGCGAGGTTGTCCTGCGCCCACTCGTACGCCGCGTTGACGACCTGCATATTCATCTGGATCGGCTTCTGCTTGCCGCTGAAGTGGTAGTCCAGCGCGGCTTCAATCTGCTTCAGATCGATGTTGAGCATGGTCGCCAGCACGCCAACGTACACCATATTCGAGATGTACGAGGCGAGGTTCGGCGGCGCGCCGGACGCATCGGTCAGCGCCTTAACGGGCATCGGATAGTACACGATGTCGTCGCGGTCCTGCTTGATGGCCCATTCTTCCGGGTAATAGCAGGCGCCGCCGGGCGCGAGGTTTGTGATGTCTTCCGCGAGAGTCTGCTGGTTCATCGCCACGAGGATGTGATATTCCTCGCGCCGCGCGATGTACCCATCTTTGCTAAGGCGGATCGTAAACCAGGTGGGGAGACCCTGGATGTTCGACGGAAAGATATTTTTACCACTGACCGGGATGCCCATCCGGAACATCGCGCGCAGCAGAACGGTGTTCGCCGTCTGGCTGCCGGAGCCGTTCACAGTGGCGATCATGATCTGGAAGTCATTGACCTTCGCGGCCTTGTCGGCCAGCATGTCTTCCAGCGGGACGCTTTGGATATTAGTCATCAGCGCTTCTCACTCCTGCCCACATCGGCAGCCTTCTGCCGAGTGTTTTGCCATCAGACAGACTTGCTAAACGAAATTTCGGTTGTGGGAGTTGGATGGTTGTCTTCCGGCTCGATACGCGCCACCTTTGCTCAGAACTTTCCCCACAGATGCTATTCAAACACGCTGAAGGTGTAGCGATACGCTTTCGCATCTCGCTCCGATGGACGCGTGTTTGCCTGGGCGATCATGTTGGACTGGTCGATCGTGTCCGGCGCGTGCTTCAGCAGGGTCATGTGCTCTTGAAGCGCGCGCCGCCCGCCTTCGTAATCTCCGCGTGCGACGAGCTCGACCATCTGCTCGTGATAGGTCCAGACCTCGCGGTGATAGGCGAGCGGGGCGTGCAGCGCAACGCCAAACGCCATGTACGCCGCCCAATACGCCGACAGCAAGCCCTGAACGAAGGTGTTTTCCAGGTGGCGGAAGAACGTCAGGTGCAGGCGCGCGTGCTCCTCGACCGGCACCTCAATCGGCAGCCGGTTGAGCTTTTCGGTGGCGCGGGCGATCAGGTCGCGCAGCGCGGCGATGTCGTCCGGCGTCAGGCACGCGACGGCTTCCGTCCAGTAGCTCAGTTCAAGGTGCTTGCGGAGATCGGCGAAGGTGTGGAAGTAGTTCGGGTCGAGGCCAATGGCGTACAGCACGCCGAGCGTTGCAGCGGGGGTGAAGTCGAAGGGTTGCACCACGGAGCCGGTGCGCGGCTTGATCTGCACCAGCCCGAGCGTCCGCGCAACTTCCAGCTCCTCGCGAAGCTTGCTGACGCTAACGCCTAACTCCGCGCTAAGCTCGGGGATCGTCGGCAGGCGATCGCCGGGTTGAATCCGGCGCTCGATGATGTAGCGCAATAGCGACGAACCGAGAGGCGCAGTTGGCATAGGGCTCCAGGGGCAACCGCCCGTAAATCATCCGATCAATCTGATAAATCAGATGTTATGGATAAGTATAGGCGAGTTGCACAATCCCTGCAAGCCCAGATGGGCAGTTTAGCAGTATTAGCAGCAAAAAACAGCGAAAAGCAGCTAAGGCTCTCGCTGCTCTTAGCTGTACTGTGCTGTCTCTAGCTGCTTTCGGCTGCTTACTGCCCGTTTTTGGGTGGCTGCCAGGCGCGATACCGGTTCGTTTCCTCGGCTGCGGGTGCCTCAGAGGGCGCGGCGGATGTTTCAGAGGAGGATGCCTTGCTGCTGGCGGCAGGCTGGTCGGCGCGGGGTGTGGCAGTTTCGTCGCGCGTGGCCATCGCTTCCATCGCCTTCGCGGACTCGGACAGCAGACGGCGCGGCGAGGTCGAGCGGCGCAGGTCCGCCGCGCTCTGACTGAACTCCCGCGTCACGTCCATCAGCTCTTTGCCTTCGGGACCAAGCTCTTTCTCCAGGTCCTTCGTAAAGTCGGCCCACGCCTCGCGGACCTGGCGCATCATGCGCCCCGCCTGGCGCGCCCACTTAGCCGTGTTTTCCGGCCCGCCGATGACGAACAGCGCCAGCGCGATAATCAACATTTCGGCCACGCCAATTCCGAAAATCCCGTCCATCGTTCGCCCTCAAACCAACTCTATCGCCGCCAAATTTAGCTCGCGGCGGGCTTTTTTTCCAGCGGTCGCTCTAGCGTCGCCAGCGCGATCCCGGCCAGCACCAACACCGCCCCCACAAGCTGCACCCCAACCGGCCATTCCCCCAGGAACACGATCGCCAGCAGCCCGCTCCCGACCGGCTCGCCCAGCACCACCAGGCTGACATACGCCGCCGGGAAGTAGCCGAGCGCGAAATTCAGCGCGGAGTGCCCGACCAGTTGCGGGACCAGCCCCAGCAACACCATCCAGAGATACGTGTCGGCGGGGAATCCGCCCGCTGGCAGCCCGGCGACGATCACCACGATCACCAGCACGAGCGCGGCGGTGCTGTACACCAGCCAGATGTACACCATCACGTGCAACCGCGCGCGCAACCGCCGCCCCAGCATGAAATAGATCGCCGCCGCCCACGCGCCGACCAGCGCCAGCCCGTTGCCGAGCAGCGGATCGTGCCGCGTCGGGGGAGCGCCCGCGTCGCCGCTCAGGCTGACGATCACGCCGCCCACCAGTGCAACCGCGATCCCGAGCGCGGTCCGCCGCCGGATCGCCTCTTTCAGCACCAGCGGAGAGGCCAGCGCCACCCACAGCGGCGCGGTCGTCACGAGAGTCACGCTGTTCACCACGGCAGTGTATTCGAGCGAGGTGATCCACGTCGCAAAGTGGATGCCGAGCACCACGCCCGACACCAGGGCCCATTTCAGGTCGCTCAGGGCAATGTGACGCAGCGCCTCGCGGTGGCGCATCAGCACGGCCGGGGTCAGCGTCAACGCGGCGACGCTCATGCGAACCGCCGCCAGCACCAGCGACGGCACGCCGTCGGCCTGCGCCAGCCGGATGAAAATCGCGGCGGTGGACACGGCGAACACACCGAGCACAAGCGCCGCATAAGGGGGCCAGGTGGGAAGCGCGGCGTCGGTTGGGCGCGCCTGCGCTTGTTCGGTTGTCATCCGCTTCGCCTCAAAGTCTCGGGATGCCGCGCCATTGTCCCACTTTTGGCGCGCGGGATCAAGCGCCGGAGCTCACCTCGACGATGGGCGAAAAATCACTCAGATCGGCGACCGCGTGGCCGTTCCCGGTTCCGTTGCTGCTGGCGCGCTTCGGCATCACGGCCCGCGCCGCGCCGTTGGCCGCATAGATCACTTCGACCGGCATATCATACGCGAACGAGAGCGTGCTTTCCGTCAGCACCTCGGCGGGCGTTCCATCCGCCACGACGCGCCCGCCCTTCATCACGATCACCTGATGGGCGTAGAGCAGCGCGCTATTCGGGTTGTGAGACGAGATCACAAACGAGACGCTCTTCTCCGCCAGCGCGACGACCGTCTCCAGCACCAGCCGCTGGTTGCGCGGGTCGAGGTGCGCGGTCGGTTCGTCGAGCAGCAGAATGTCCGTCTGCTGCGCCAGCCCGCGCGCGATCATGGCAAGCTGCCGCTCCCCACCCGACAGCTCGGTATACGCGCGGTGCCGCAGGTGCGCCAGGCCGACCTGCTCGATCGCCTCGTCCGCCACCTCGTAATCGGCGCGGCCCGGCGTGCCGAGTAGCTTGAGATACGGCGTGCGGCCCATCAGCACCAGCTCGCGGACCGTATAGCTGAACACCGGCGTGTGAAGCTGCGGGACCAGCCCGACCCGCTGCGCGCGGCGGTGCGACGGCAGCGTGTGCACGTTCACCCCGTCGAGCGTCACCTCGCCGCGCTGCGGCGCGCGCACTCCGCCGAGGATTTCGAGCAGCGTGGTCTTGCCGCAACCGTTGTGCCCTAGCAGGTACGCGACTGTGTTCGGCGCGACGGTCAGGCTGATACCTTGCAACACCGGCTGACCGGCGACATACGCGTAGTGGAGATCCCTCGCCTCGAGCATCACTTCCATCCCGTCTTGTTAATTCGTAGAATCGCCAGCAGAAGCGGCACGCCCACCAGCCCGGTGAACACGCCCAGCGGGACCTCAGTCGACCACAGCGTCCGCGCCAGGGTGTCGATCACCAGCAGGAACGACGCGCCAAGCGCCATGGTCGCCGGGATCAGGCGCTGGTGGTCCGGGCCGACGAGCGTCCGCGCGGCGTGCGGGATCACCAGCCCCACCCAGCCGATCACCCCGCCGACCGACACCGCGACCGACGTCATCAGTGTGCTGAACAGGATAATCATCAGCTTGAGGCGCGTCGGGTTCAGCCCAAGCGCCTGAGCTTCGTGGTCGCCCAGCGACAGCACGTTCAGCCGCCAGCGGACCGCCCACATGAACGCCATCCCAACCACGCTAATGATGAGCAATAGCGGGATGTCGCTCATGGTGACGTCCGCCAGGCTGCCCATCAGCCAGTACGTGATCGCGGGCAAGCTGTCGAGCGGGTCCGCAATGTATTTCAGCACGGACGTCAGCGAGCCGAAGAATGAGCCGATCAGGATGCCGACCAGCGTCAGCACCAGCAGCGGCGCGCTGTAGTACAAGCGGCTGACCGTATACGCCAGGAAGACCGCCAGCAGCCCGAACCCGAACGCCGAAAGCTGCACCATCCCTGCGCCTGCCGAGATGAGTAGCATCAGCGCCGCGCCGAACCCCGCCCCGCTCGTCACGCCGAGGATGTTCGAGTCCACCAGCGGGTTGCGGAAGATCCCCTGGAACGCGACGCCCGTCACGGCGAGGTTCGCGCCGATCAGCAGCGAAGCGGTGATACGCGGCAGCCGGATACGCGTCACGACGTTGTAGACGATGTCCGGCGCGGCGGCGGCATCCGGCGGATCGACCACCATCCGCACCAGCGCGTCGATCACCTCGCCCGGCGCGATCTCATAGCGGCCCAGACCGATCGCGTAGATCGCCAGCGGCAAAGGGGCCAGCAGCACCAGCCAGTAAAAAACCAACTGGCGCTGCTGGACGGAAAACGGTAAGCGAACGGCCATGCGCTGGCCGAGCGTACGGATCATGAGCAGAGTGAGCTCGCTTCTTCAGCCGTCAGATCGTAGTCGTAGAAACGGGCGTAGAACTCGGCGGCAAGCGCCTCGCAGTCGAGGTCAAGCTCGCCCGGATAAAGCTGGTTCGCCATCCAGATGATGCCGATGATCGAATCCGGCGCGGGCGTGTCCAGCGGGCCGGTCAGCGACGGAAGCTGGATCACGTTCCCGTTCGCGACCGCCTGCACCGGCGCCCACTGCGGATCGTCGGTGAAGGCTTCAGTCGTCGCGCGGCCGTAGGTCGGCACGAAGATCACTTCCGGGTTCCAGTTGTAGACCTGCTCCAAGTTGACGTCCTGCCACCCGGCGCCGGGCACGTCCTTGCTGACGGACACGCCACCTGCCAACTCGACCATCGCGGTCTGGTACATGCCGCCGCTGGCGACGCGCAGAGGCTGCGTGCCGGAGAAGTATACTGTCTTCGGGTTTTCGATGTCCGCCATCTGCGCCTGGATCGAGCCGAGCACCTCGTCATAAAATTCGGCAAATTGCTCTGCCCGGTAGGCTTCGTCGGGGCCCAGCACCGCACCAACCAGCCGCACGGCTTCCTTCAGGCTTTCAGGCGTCTCGCCCTCGAAGCGCAACACCGGAATGCCCAGCTCACCAGCAGCGCTCAACCACTCCGAATCGCGGCTGGCGAGCAGCAGATCGGGCTGCACCGCTGCGATCTCTTCCAGATTCGACTCGCCCTGTCCCAGCGTGCTGACCGCGTTC
>Ga0134095_1000792_pt1 | contig 26717 bp, 23 predicted proteins | sample 6_2taG_FD_94449 | JGI IMG/M metagenome (GOLD analysis project Ga0134095, IMG submission 94449) | Switchgrass degrading microbial communities from high solid loading bioreactors in New Hampshire, USA - 6_20_20_110_A2 metaG | ecosystem: Engineered > Bioreactor > Semi-continuous > Anaerobic >... | reverse complement strand
GACGTTTACGGCTAGGTCTTCCGGTCGGATGTGCTCGCCGACGACCATCCCCTCGTAGACCTCGGTGCCGGGGGTGATGAAGAACGTCCCGCGCGCCTGGGAGTGCGTTAGGGCGTAGGTCGTGGCAACCGCGCGCTCCCACGCCACCAGGCTGCCGAACTGCCGCCCAGGGATCGGCCCGGCAAGCGGTTGATAGCCGTAGAACAGCGTGTTCAGCGTGCCGAGGCCGCTGGTCGCCCGCATGAAGCTGGAGCGAAAGCCGAGAAGTCCGCGCGTCGGCACGAGGTAGCGCAGATAGGTCGTGCCGTTAGAGCTGGTCATTTCCTGCATCAGCCCGCGCCGCGCGCCGAGCAGCTCGACCACCGTCCCGACGACCCCGTCTGCCACCTCGATGAACACTTCCTCAACAGGTTCCATCATGGCGCCGGTGTCGGGATCGGTATGGTAGATCACTTCCGGCTTGCTCACCTCGAACTCGTAGCCCTCGCGGCGCATCGTCTCGATCAGAATGGCAAGGTGAAGTTCACCGCGCCCGCTGACGATAAAGCGATCGGGCGTGGCGCCGTCTTCCACGCGCAGCGCGACGTTGCTGCGCGTCTCCTCATACAGCCGCTGGCGCAGCCGCCGCGACGTGCCCCAGCCGGTCTTCCCCTCGCGCCCGGCGAACGGCGACGTGTTCACGCCGAAGGTCATGCGGACGGTCGGCTCCTCGATGCTGATCGCGGGAAGCGGCTCCTCGACGCTAGGATGCGCGATCGTGTCGCTGATGCCGATCTCGTCCAGCCCGGCGAACGCGACAATATCCCCGGCGGTCGCCTCGGCCACTTCCTGCCGCGCGAGGTTGTGATAGGTGAACAGGTAATCGATCTTGCCCGGCACGCGCTGCCCCTGCGGCGTCAGGCGCACGACGTCCATCCCGCGCTTCATCACGCCAGACAGCAGCCGCCCCACGCCAATCTGCCCCTTGTACGGGTCGTAGTCGAGCGTGGTGACCTGCAGCCGGGCGGGCGCGTCCAGGTCCACCGTCGGTCCAGGGATCTCGCGCAGGATCGTCTCGAACAGCGGCGTCAGGTCGTCCCCAATCGTCTCCGGCGAATAGCCCGCGACGCCTTCCAGGCCGATCGCGTAGATCAGCGGGAACTCCGCCTGCTCGTCGGTCGCGCCAAGCTCCACGAACAAGTCGAACGTCTCATTCAGCACGTCCGTAGCGCGCGCGTGCTGGCGGTCGATCTTGTTGATGACCACGATCACGCGCAGGCCGAGCGCCAGCGCTTTGCGCAGCACGTAGCGCGTCTGCGGCATCGGCCCTTCGACCGCGTCGATCAGCAGCAGCGCACCGTCGACCATGTTCAGCACGCGCTCCACCTCGCCGCCGAAATCGGCGTGGCCGGGCGTGTCTACAATGTTGATTTTCACGCCGTTCCAGGTGACGGCGGTGTTTTTCGACAGAATGGTAATGCCGCGCTCGCGCTCCAGCGCATTGGAATCAAGGATGCGCTCGCCAGCAGCGGCAGCGTCTCGGAAGACCTTCGCCTGCTTGAGCATTCCATCGACCAGGGTGGTCTTGCCGTGGTCAACGTGAGCGATGATCGCGATATTTCGGATGTCATCCCTGGTAGTAATCACACTGGTATCCTCACTGTGTGCGGGCTGTGGTGGGTGGGTGTTCCGGGGGCGCGGTGAGCGCGTCGCAACCGGCCTATTTTCCAATAAAACACGTCAGTTGAACAGGCCCAGCCTCGATCTTAGCAAAATTTGGCCCGGCACTCCCACGCGGGATAGCCCGGACCAAGCGCGCGATCCGCACGCTTCTACTTTGTCTTGTGTATATCGGTGCTGCTACAATGAACTTGGACGCCTACCTTTCCGGTAGGCTGTTCTATGTGTGTAAGTTGCGACCTGAGGCGCCTGTGCTACAGAGCAAATGGATATCTTCCGCCAGGACGCTCTTGACCATCGCGGTGATCGGCTTTCTGGTGAACGCCCTGATCTCGAACTGGAAAGAGATTCAGGCGCACCAGTGGCAACTGCGGCCAGAGCTGCTTGTGCTGGCAGGGGCGCTGACGCTGGCGTTTATCCTTCTCCACAGCGTGCTTTGGGCCAAAATGCTCAAGCTGCTGGGGCTGTCTCTCGCGTATCCGACAGGTATCCGCCTGTACCTGCTCGCTCACCTGACGAGGTACATCCCCGGCGGGATATGGCCGTTTGCGACCCTCTCCCTTTATGGGCGCGAGAATCAAATCCCGGCCAGCATCCTCATCGCGCTCTTAGCGCTGGATATGGTCTTCGTGGCCTGGGTGAGCGCGCTGTTTTCCTTGCCGATCCTCTACCGTCTGGAAGTGCTGAGCCTGACGAGCGTGGCAATCCTTGCGTTGCTCGCCGTGGTGGCGAGCCTGGCGCTGGGGCCGGTGGTGCTGCGCCGCGCGCTGCTGCTCGTCACGCGCTGGCAGCGGCTGTCCCCTGCCGTCGCCATCCAGAAGCTAGCTTCGTACAAGGATACGTGGTTTTTGCTGGCGGCATATGGCGCGCTGCACGCCCTTTTGCTGCTGTCATTCGGCAGCTTTATGAAAGGGCTCACACCTCTTGAAACAGGTGATGCGCTTTACGCGGGCATCGCATGGAGCGGGGCCTGGCTGATCGGCTTTCTGATCGTGTTCCTGCCGTCCGGTTTGGGCGCACGCGAGGCGAGTTTGGTGCTCTTTTTGCAGCCGGTGCTTGCCGCGCCGGTCGCCGGAGCCGCGGCAGTAGCCCATCGATTTCTAGGGACGCTGCTTGACCTGCTGATTCTCGTTGCAGTCTATGTGTTCCTGGCTGCTGCCCGAAAACGCGTTCCACATGAGGAGAGCGTAGCGCCGCGACAGATCTAAAGCTGCGCGAACAACGCGCCCGGCACGCTCGATCGAACGATTCTGGAGCCAGAGCGTCAAGTGAATATGCGCGATCAGGGAGACAGCTTGAGATCGACAACAGCGCCCCCAATGGAGCTCGGATACATACTATCGTATGGTGTGCCAAAGCACGGGCGCACCGAGCTCTTGGTTGCCGCGCTGAAACAGCTTCCTGGCCTGAAGGTTTATGAAGCGCGCAATAGCTCCCCTGGAATGCGCCGGTATTTTGAAACGCTCTGGAAGCTGTTGCGGCTGCGGCTGCGTGTTCACCCTGAGGTCTACCTGCTCGGCTTTCGCGGCCACGAAATCTATCCGCTTGTGCGCGCGATCGTGGACAGGAAGGCCAGACTCATCTTCGACGAGTTTGTTTCACCCTACGACTCTTTTACGCAAGAGAGCAAGCAGTTCTCGTCCGAGTCGCTTGCTGGACGGGTCATATACCGTATCGAGCAGTTCATACTCCGAAACGCCGACGTCCTGCTCACCGACACGCAGTCTAACGCGCGGCACTACGCCAGAATCTTCGACGTGCCGGAGAGCAAGTTCTTTCCTATCCCCATCGGCGTCGACGAGACGTTATTCAGCCCTGACGGCCCCCAGCACGACTATGAGGTGCCAGGCGGCTTCATCGTCTTCACCTACGCGACCATGAAACCTCTGCACGGCATGGATGTCGTTCTGGACGCAGCAGCGCTCGTCAGGGATATCCCGGTCCAGTTCTTCATCGCAGGGGGGTCGGGCAAGATGCTGGCAGACCTTCAAGAACGAATGAGAACCTTGAGTCTGACCAATATCCATCACATAAAGTGGATTGATTTTGCAGACTTGCCTGCCTACATCCGGGGAGCAGATCTCTGCCTAGGGGGCCCCTTCGGCAACACGCCGCAGAGTCAGCGTGTCATCACCGGCAAAACCGTTCAGTTTCTAGCATGTGGAAAAGCAACGGTCGTGGGGCGAAGCGAGGAAGACCCTGGTTTCATCCATCAGCAGAACTGTTTGCTGATTCCTCAGAAAAGCGCGCAAGAACTGGCTGACGCTATCCGGTGGGCATACGAGAACCAAGCACGACTCAATGCAATAGGGCAGGAAGCGCACCGGCTTTTTATGTCGAAGTTCAATCTGGCGGCTATCGCCGAATCGATGTCCCACGTTTTGAGTTGGCTGAAGGAGCATTAAGTGTACGGACATCGAGGCCCACGCGCGCTGTTCAGGCGATATGAGATCCTGCGATGGGTAAGCGCCTGCCCCCGTGACTGGCGTGTGCTCGAGATCGGGGCCGGGTCGCTCGGGCTTACCGTTGATCTCGCGCAGCGCTTCGCCCATGTTACAGCGATTGATTTATCCGATACTCTCGAAGCCACTGCGGCGACGATTCCAGAGCCTATACGTCGCAAGATCGAGGTCATTACCGGCGATTTTATGGCGCTTGAACAACTGGAGACTTTCGACCTGATTGTCTTGTGCGAAGTTCTGGAACATATAGAAGACGAACGCCCTTTCCTGCAGAAAATGGCACGCCTGTTAAACCCCGGCGGCCATATTGTCATTAGCGTTCCCGCCCACATGAAGTATTGGAGCCGGCACGACGAACTGGTTGGGCACCAGCGGCGCTACTCACGAGCCGATCTGCTGCGCGTGGTGGAAATACTCGAGCCGGATGACTATCAGATTGTGTCCTACGGATTTCCCTGGGTTAACCTGTTATGGCGCGTCAGAGTGTGGACTGCCGGGATGCTGCTGAAAGATTTCGATGCGCTCTCTCCGGCAGATCGCACGACGAAAAGCGGCCAGATGACCTGGTTTCTGAAACTCGCCAATTACATCCTCAATCCATACACAGTCGCTCCGCTGGCATTTATCAGCAGGGCCTTTCGTTCTCGTGACTGGTCCGAAGGCTATCTGCTCTTTGCCAGCAAGAAACCGCTTGCCCAGACCGATCCCCGGTAGTTCCTGGCGGCGTGGCTTCGCTCATCAAAGCGAGTTATATATCTAGACAGGGTTGCCGCGCCGAATACAATCACTCGCCGCGCGGCACGACGCACGATCCGGAGTCGAAAACAATGCCGATGGAGATTCAGGTCCATGACGAGGTGCAAACGCGCAAGCCGCACGCCTGCGGCGGCGATCGCTGGCGCATCTATCGCGTCGGGGCAGACATCGGCATGATCTGCCTCGGCTGCCAGCGGCGGGTGATGCTGCCGCGCCGAAAGTTCGAGCGCAGCGTCAAAAAGCGCTTTCCCGCCGGGGAACCCCAGGGCTAAGAGGTCAGAGGTACGATGAAGCAGAAACGGGTCGTCTTTTTGATGTCGGATACGGGTGGGGGGCATCGCGCCGCCGCCGAAGCGATCCGCGCCGCGATGGAGCAGCGTTACCCCGGCCAGTACACCTACCAGTTGATCGACGTCTACCGGCGCTATACCCCGTTCCCCTTCAACTTCATGCCCGAAATCTACCCGCGCTGGGTGAATCACCTGCCGCTCAGTTGGGGGCTGAGCCTGCGCTTCATCGACTCGCGCAGCCGCAACCGGCTGGTGATGGCGGTCATTAACCAGATGTGGAAGCGGGGCATCCAGCGCATGGTCGACGAGCATCCCGCCGACGTGCTGGTGAGCGTGCACTCGTTGTTCAACCGCCCGGCGATGCGCGCGCTCGAAGCGACGCAGCTCCAGCGCCCGCCGTTCGTGACTGTGATCACAGACCTCGTCACGACGCCTGCCTTCTGGTACGAGCGGCGCGTCGAGCGGTGCCTCGTCCCGACGCAGGCCGCCTACGACCGGGGCCGCCACTTCGGGATGCAGCCGGAGCAAATGCGCGTGACCGGGCTGCCCGTTCACCCGCAGTTTGTCGCGGGCCTGCTCGACAAAGCGACCGCGCGCGAAAAGCTTGGATGGGACGCGCACAAGACGGCCGTGCTGCTCATTGGCGGCGGCGACGGGATGGGGCCGGTCTACCCGATTGCGCGCGAGATCAACCGGCGCGGGCTGGATATCCAGCTTCACATCATCGCCGGGCGAAATCGCCTGCTCCAGCGGCGGCTGGAGTCGATCAACTGGCAGCAGCCCACGCGCGTCTACCCGTTCGTCACCAACATGCCGGAACTCATGGCTGCCGCCGATATTCTCGTCACCAAGGCAGGACCGGCGACCATCTGCGAGGCGTGTATCGCGGGCCTGCCGATCGTGCTGAGCGGCGCGGTCCCCGGCCAGGAAGACGGTAACGTGTCGTACGTGGTGGAAAACGGCGCGGGCGTCTACGCACCGGGGCCGGTCCCTGTGGCGGACACGCTCACCGCGTGGCTGGCGGAAGGTCCCGCGGCGCTGGCGGAACGCGCCGCGCGTGCGAAAGCGTTGGGCCGCCCGAACGCCGCCGCCGAGATTGCCGAAGAGATCCACGTTCAGGCGCAGCGCGCGCCGATCCGCACGCACCTGGGCGCCCGCTCGAAAGGCGCCGATCCCACCCTGCGCCCCACGCCCGAAGATAATTGGGTAATCTGAGCCGTTAGCAGTTAGCGGTTAGCGATTAGCTAAGAGATAAAATGGTGTTTTTTCGCTGCTAGATACGGCGGGGATAATTGTAGGGACCGGGCTTACCCGGTTCGCGTTTTTTGACACCCAAATCTTCAGTAATAAGGCGTGTCTCAATGCAGCATCGTTTGCTTGAGAACGGGCGGAGCAAGCTCCGCCCCTACAAGCGATGTGCGACGTGGCAGCCGCTCTAGCTAACCGCTTCTTCTCACCCTGTCCAGTCGCGCAGATACAGAAAATCGTGCCCGATCGTGCGGCGGCTGAGCTTGGCGACCGGCGCCATCGTGCGCTTGAAGTGGTTGAGCCGCACGCGCCGCCAGATTCGCTCTACCAGCGCGCGGTCGAACCCCTCTGCAGCGGCCTCATCGACGGTGTAACGCTCGTCCACCAGCAGGTATAGAAGCTGGTCCGCCAGCTCGTAGGTGAAGCCAAGCTCGCCCTCGTCCGTCTGATCTGCCCACAGGTCCGCCGAGGGTGGCTTCTCGATGATCTGGCGCGGCACGCCGAGGTCGCGTGCAAGCTGGCGCACCTGCGTCTTGTAAAGGTCCGCGATCGGCTGGACGGCCGCCGCGTTGTCTCCGAACATCGTGGTATAGCCGAGCAGGAACTCGGTCTTGTTGCTGGTACCGATCACCAGCGAATCGGTCGCCGCGGACTGGTCGTACAGCACGATCATCCGCATCCGCGCCATGATGTTCCCCTGGCGCACGCGCGACGCGTCGGGGAAGCGTTCCAGCAATGGATCGACCATCGGCGTGATATCCACCGTGTCGGTTGTCACGCCGAGCGCATCGATCACCGCCTGCCCGTCGTCCAGGCTGGCCTGCGACGAGGTGCGATAGGGCATGCGGATCGCGAGCACGTTCTCCGGCCCAAGCGCCTCGGCCAGCAAATAGGTGACGACAGCCGAATCCAGCCCGCCGCTCAGCCCGACAACGGCGCGCTGAAACCCGGTCTTCCGCACAGCGTCGCGCAGAAACAGCACGAGGATGCGCCGCGCCAGCGCGGTGTTGATCGCCAGCCGGGGCAGCAAGTGAGCCGGTCCGGCCGAGGTTGGATCGGTCATACGCGCCTCTCCTGAGACATGCGCGGCGCACCAAAGAATCCCCACCCCTTACCCCTAAACCTTTTTTCTCTCTCCGTTCACGGAGAGAGGCCAGGGGTGAGGTTCCGCGCCACTTCTGGCTAACTGCGAAAGGTCAAGTGGATCTTAGCACCAGGGCCTCTACGCCGGCTTATCCCTTTTCTGCCGCGTGTAGAGCCGTCTGGAATTTTGCTATACACCTGGCGGACCGGCAAGCACTGTGGGGACATACTCCAGCAGTTGAATTCTGCCGTCAAACGTCCGGCTGGCGATCATCTCGAGCATGACGTCAGGATATCCATCATAGATCCGCTCGGAGCCAGTGCTTCCGGTGATCACAGGGAAAACGACTACGCGAAAACGGTCCACAAGCCCCGCTTTGAGGAGCGACCGGCACAGGCTAATGCTGCCAAGCGTGGTCAACGAGCGGCCTTCCTGCTTCATTGCTCGCACCGCCTCAACCGCATCCCCGCTGATCAGTTGCGTGTTCGGCCAGGCCAACGGCGGCTTCAGTGTCGAAGAGAACACCACCTTCGGTGCGTTAATCAGCTCGCTGACAGTGGCAGCTTCCTCAGCGTCCAATGAGTCGATCTGTGAGGTAAATCCGGACATCACACGATAGGTGTTGGCGCCCATCACGATCGTGTAACCGCGTTCGGGCAGTTGATCGAGCCAGGCGAGATATTCGGGACCCTCAAGCCCCCACCACCCCGGCCAGCCATCTGCTGAGGCATAGCCGTCCAGCGAAGTGATGAAGTCGACCAGTAGTTCCGGCACGGAAGCACCTCCTATGTTGAGCTACGATGATGAGCGACCATGCACAGCGCGCCGCCCTAGCCATCCAGCGAAGGGATCGTCGTAGAAATGGCGGAACATGTTGGCGACCATGTCGAGTGATGGCTCCTTTCTACGAGGCGGCGCACCCTTCCAATGTTAGCACATGCGTTCTACTACAGTCAAGCAGGGAAAGCAGCTTTCCACGTGCTACGCTGCTTTTGCGGTCAATTGAATTGAGCAAGCGTAGTAGTGCGCGACGAACCTCACCCCTTACTCCCAAACCTCTTTCCTCTCTCTGAGAAAGGAAAGCGGCGCAGGGAGTTCTGCGCCGCTTCTGACTAACCGCTAACCGCTACCTGTTCCCCGGCGCCGCGACTTCGGCGCGCCGTTTGCAAGCTGCGCCTGAAGCGCCGCCACTTCTTCCTGCAATGCCTCGATCTGTTCCGCCATGCGCAGAATGATCTCCACCCCGGCCAGATTGACGCCCATTTCCTGCGTCAGCCGGTTGATTTTGCGCAGACGCTCCACCTCGCGCTCGGAATAGAGGCGGATGTTCCCGTCGCTGCGTTGCGGGCCGATCAGCCCGTACTGCTCGTAGTTGCGCAGCGTTTGAGGATGGAGATTGAGCATCCGCGCCACGATGCCGATTGTAAAGCACGGCTCGTCGCGGAGTGGCCTCTCGTCCATACTTCGCTCCCCGATACCCCGCCGACTCTATGGTCGCACGCCGAGCGTCACGTCCAGATCAAGCGTCTGGTTGCCGCGCACGATCGTCAGAGTGACCACATCGTCCGGCGACGTGTTTTCAACCAGATACGCGACCAGATCGTCGATGTCGTGAACCGTGTGCCCGTCGATCGCCACGATGATATCAGCGCCCACGGGCACCTCGACGCCACGCACAAACTCGCGCTCGGTGCCGCTTTGCAGCCCGGCGCGCGCTGCGGGCGAATCCGCGAACACCTCGCTCACCAGCACGCCCTGACGGACCGGCAGATTCAGCTCATCCGCAATCAGGCCCAGGTTGAAGCTCCCGCCGCGAATCGTGGCCGGTGACGAAATCCCCAACCACGAATACTCCGCGGTGCCATCCTCGATCAACTGCGGGACGATCCGCAGGAGTGTGTTCGACGGCACGGCGAAGGCGATCCCCTGGAAGCCGCCGTTCTCGGTGCGGATCGCGGTGTTGATCCCGACGACCTCGCCCAGCGAGTTCAGCAGCGGACCGCCGGAGTTTCCAGGGTTCACCGCCGCGTCGATCTGGATGATCGACGGGTTGTTGTACCCCTGATAGCGCGAGTCGAGAAGCTGCGCCGAAGGCAGCGAGCGCCCAAGCGCGCTGATGATGCCGGTCGTCATGCTGCCGTCCAGCCCGAACGGGTTGCCGATCGCAACCACGCGCTGCCCCACCTGGAGCAGATTGCTATCCCCGACCGGCAGCGGTACCAGCGGCACCTCCGCCGGATCCACCTTGATCACGGCCAGATCGCTGTAATCGTCTATGCCAACCACTTCCGCCGGGACAACATAGCCCGTCGAGAAAGTGACCATCACTTCCTCGGCATCGCGCACGACGTGGGCGTTGGTGACGATGTGCCCTTCCTCGTCAAACACGAAGCCCGAACCGCTGCTGTCGATGATGTCCGTCTCGCTGTGAAAGGACGAGACGATCTCGATGTTGACCACCGACGGATTCGCGCGCTCGTAGAGGTTCTCCAGCAACACGTATTCGAGGTCCGCCTGCTGGATCAGTTCAAGCGGCAACGCCGTCGGGGTGGGCGCTAGCTGCGGCGCGTTCGCCCGGTACTCGCTGGGGCGATAGTTCGCGTTCCGCAGATCCGCTTCGGACGGCTGGCTTCGCGCGGGGAGATAGGGCGACGTCTGCTCGGCGGGCTCGTCGGCGAACAGCGCCAGGCCAACCATGCCCGCCACCAGCGCCACGATCACCAGCAGCGTGACAGCCCCCAGGAACGCGCCTAACAGCAGCCCGCCAATCGAGCGGCGCCGGGGTTCTTCGGGCTCTGGCTCGAGTCCGGTGACCAGGTCAAAGTCTTCAAACTGCCATCCCATCACGGACTGTCCTTCCACTCAATAGCCTACGTGGTCAAACGATCGGTGCGAACAGACGCGGCCTGGAAAGACCGCGCCTGCCGTTAAGTCGGGCGTAGCGCGCGCAACTCTTCGAACAAGGCGCGCTCGCGCTCCGTCAGTTCGGTGGGCACCTGCACCAGCACATGCGCGTACAGGTCGCCCGCAGCGTCCTTCTGCTTGACCTGGGGAAGCCCCTTGCCACGCAGGCGGATCACCTGGCCGGACTGCGTGCCTGGGTGGATGCGCAGGTCGACAGGGCCCGTCAGCGTCGGCACCTTGACCGTCCCGCCCAGCGCCGCGGTGTACAGCGGCACCTTCAGGTCCATGTGCAGGTCGGCGTTCTCGCGCCGGTAGACCGGGTGCGGCAACACCTCGACGATCACGTAAAGATCGCCCGGCTGCCCTCCGGCGTACCCCGGCTCGCCCTGGCCGCGCAAGCGAATCCGCATGCCATCGCGCGCGCCGGGCGGGATGTTCACGTCCAGGCGGCGCGAGCCGATCTGCACGGTGCGACGCGTGCCATGAAAGACCTCTTCGAGCGTCACCTGAGCGGTCACTTCGAGGTCTTGGCCCTTGATCTGCTGGCGCCGGTAACTGGTCCGCGTGCTGCCCATGCCGCCGAAAATGTTGCGGAAGAAGTCCGAAAACAGATCATCCCCGCCGAAATCGGCGTACTCCACGCGGAAACCGCCGCCCGGCTGGCCGGTCATCCATTCAGACCAGTTGAACCCGCCCGGCTGGCCGCCCATGCTCTGCCACTGCCGGTAGCTCTGGCCGAGCTGGTCGTATTTCGCACGCTTCTCGGCGTCAGACAGCACCTGATACGCCTCGTTAATCTGCTTGAATTTTTCCTCAGATGCCGGATCGCCCGGGTTTACGTCCGGGTGATACTGCCGCGCCAGGCGACGGTACGCCTTGCGGATCTCTTTGTCGGACGCGTTGCGATCGACGCCAAGGATCTTGTAGTAGTCCTGGTATTCCATCTTCCGTTTTGCAGCCCCATGTGCTTTATTGCCAGCAACAAACAGCGAAAGGCATGTTGCCATTTTGACGCTGTTTCTCGGCTGATTTTACTGCGCTGATATCATAAACCTTTAGTCGATCGCAGTCAACCTTTCTAAGCCCATTCTTAGATAACCTTCCCTTTCGCCGCCGCTGGCGCGGGCCGATCACCCAATTGTTTGGGGATGCGGCGCCCTGCGTCTGCGCTATGATGGGGTACAATAATCTTCGCATAAAAGGAGTAAGGAGCCTATGCGACGCAATTCGGCGCGCCTGGTGCTGTTCGCTGTGGTGGCGCTGGCCGCCTTCTTCTTCGGGGTTACCCCGCTCGCGACAGCCGTTGAGCGGGCTCAGGACAACCGGTCGCTCGTCTGGGAGCATTTCGATGTCACCATCGACCAGATCGACACGGCTGCCAACCGCTTTCGCGTGACCGAATCCTATCTCATCCGTGTCGATCGCGGGCCGTTCCGCTTCGGGACTGCCGAGATCCCGATGGACCGGCTCAACAACATCGATTCGGTAGTCGTATATGAGAACGGGCGCGCGCTGCGCGAGGGTTGCTTCGGCGGCGAGGGTACGTACTGCGTCTCGACCTACAACGACACGCTCTCGATCCAGTACAACTTCAACTCGCCAGCCAACTCAGGCGACACGCGCGAAATCGCGATTGTTTACTCCGTGACCGGCGCTCTGCGCTCGTACGAGGACGGCGACCAGCTTTACTGGGTCGCGATCCCGGCGGACCTACCCTTCCCCGTGCTGGATGCCTCGGTCACGGTCGAGATGCCCGCAGACGCTCCGCCGGAGATCATCGGCAGCTATCCCGAGGAATGGCCGTACGAGGTCAACGGCACGACCATCACCTGGGACGCGCCCGGCCCAATGCGCAGGGGCGACTGGTTTGAGGTGCGCGTGCAGTATCCGCACGTCCCGGCCATGGATAAGCCCGACTGGCAAACCACGTTCGACTTGCAGCGCAGCTATGAGGAGAACTGGAAGCCCCTGGTTTCGGTGATCCTGTTCGCGCTGGGGGTGCTGATCGCCATCGTCGGCGTGCTGTTCGTCTACACTCGCTACACCAAGCACGGGCGCGACCCGGAAGCAGTCGTTGTGCCGGAATATCTCAGCGAGCCGCCGAGCGACGAGCGCCCCGGTGTGGTCGGCGTGCTGCTCGACGAGCGCGCCGATATGAAGGACATTATGGGCACGCTGGTCGATCTGGCGCAGCGCGGCTATCTGACCATCGAGCAAACGGAATCGGGCGGCGTGTTTGGCATGTTCCAGTCGACCGAGTTTGTCTTCCACCGCGAGGACAAGCCGGAAGACGATCTGCGCCCGTTCGAGATCACGCTGCTCGACGGCATCTTCAAACGCAAGAAGACGGTCAAGCTTTCGGACCTGCGCAACAAGTTCTACAAGCAGATCCCCGCGATCAAAGAGCAGCTTTATCGCGAGCAGGTCACCCAGGGCTATTTCAAGCGCTCGCCCGAAACCACCCGGACGACATGGCTTGTCGGCGCCATCGGGCTGATCGTCGTGGCGGGGATGCTGTTCTTCGCGGGCATCGCGGTCGCTGAGGTTGTGTCGCCCGTCGCGTGGATGCCGGGCCTCGGCCTGGGGGTGACCGGGCTCGCGCTGGCGATCACGTCGCAGGCCATGCCCGCCAAAACCGAAAAGGGCGCGCAGGACGCCGCCAAGTGGCGCGCGTTCCGCCGCTATCTGGCAAATATCGAGCGCTACGGCGGCGTAGAAGAGGCGGCCAAGCGGTTCAACGAGTACATGGGCTATGCGGTTGTCTTCGGGCTGGAGCGTGAGTGGGTGAACAAGTGCGCCCCGGTCCTGACCTCGATGCCGACGTGGTATTTCCCGACCTACCTCGGCGGGCCGTGGGGCCGTGGCTATGTGCCCGGTCGCCGGTACGGGCCGATGATGGGCGGCGGCTTCGGGAACGGCGGCCTGGGCGACGTAGACTTTGGCTCCGGCCCCGGCGGGCTGAACGAAATGAGCCGCTCGCTGACCGCCGGACTGAACGCTATGAGCTCCGGCATGACGCAGATGCTCAACGATGCCAGCCGCGTGATGACCAGCCAGCCCAGCAGCTCCGGCTCCGGCAGGAGTGGCGGCTGGAGCGGCGGCGGGTTCAGCGGGGGCGGTGGCTCCGGCGGCGGCAGCCGTGGATTCGGCTAAAGCTCAGGCGTTTGCAAGAAAAACCGACTCCGACGCCATCCTTAATAGCGCATGATATGCTCTAGGGCGCTCCAACTGGGGGAGACATGAACTCAAACCGGCTGATCGGAATCCTGTTGATTATCTTCGGCCTCGTGATCGGCGCGGTCGCGGCGGCGTGGCTGTTCACCAACGAGGGGCTTGAAGGCCCGGCGCGTATCCTGGGGCTGGCGATCGTGCTGATTGTGCTGGTCGCGCCGCTGGTCGGCGGGGGCATCTACCTGACGGCGTATGGCGGGCGCGAGGCAGCCCGCTCGCAGGCCGCCGGGCAGCAGCGCAAGCTGCTCAACATGGTGCAGACGCGCGGCCAGTTGCGCGTAGACGACGCGGCGGTGGAGCTGCAAGTCCCGCGCGAGCAGATCCGTGAGATGGTGTATTCGCTGGTGGGGCTGGGCGTGTTCAGCGGTTACGTGAAGTGGGACGAAGGCGTCCTCTATTCCAGCGAGGCGAGCCACCTTCGCGAGCTCAAGCAGTGCCCGAACTGCGGCGGCGAGATCGAGCTAAGCGGCAAGGGCGTGGCAAAGTGTCGCTTTTGCGGCACGGAGTTCTTCCTTTCCTGACGCACCCCGCACACCGAAAAACAAAAACGCCCGGTGTGATGCCGGGCGTTTTCATCTTGGCGACCTTGTCGTCGCGAGTCTACAGCGCGCTGATGATGTTCGAGAAGATATTACCGATCGCGGGCCCCAACAGAGCCAGGATGATAATGACGACCACGGCCACAAGGACCAGAATCAGCGCATATTCGACCAGCCCCTGCCCTTTCTCTTGCGGTTGGTAGATCATGATGAAGTCCCCCAAGCGAAATAATGAATGATGAAGATGATTGCTTCGATTGAAGCTAACCTTAACGGTAGCAGTATTGTTCGATGAAAGTCAACCGGTACCCCACACGCCTCGCGTAAAGATTTACATTATTCATCTTCTTCGCCGGTTTCCCCTGAGCTTTCCTGGTCGGCAAGCTGGATGGCGGGCAACTCCAGCGTCTTGCGCTCCATCGACTCGACGTCGAGCACCGGCGCTTGATAGAGGCCAACCTCAGTCGCGTCGTACAGGGATGGGTTCGGGCGCTCGGCGAGATCGCGCTCCGTGGCGCGCTCCATTATCAGCGCGACTACGCTGATGTTGTCTTGCCCGCCGCGCGCGTTCGCCAGGTCGATCAGCGCCTTGGCGATGGCATCCGGATCGTCATTCTCCGACGCAATCGCGGCGATTTCCTCGGCGCTGACGTGCCGCGTCAGCCCGTCGGAGCACAGAATCAGGCGGTCATCCTCTTCGAGCACGCGGGTGTACACGTCCGCGTCGGCGTCGTCGAACTGCCCCAGCGCGCGATACAGCACATTCCGCATCGGGTGGATGGCAGCCTGCTCCGGCGTGATATGCCCCGCCGCCAGCAACGCTTCGACAAAGCTGTGATCGTCGGTGATCTGGTTAATCCACCCCTCGCGCGTCTTGACGAGGTACGCGCGGCTATCGCCCACGTGCACAATCGTCGCCCGCCGATCGCGCACAAACGCCAGCGTGATAGTCGTGCCCATGCCCTGAAATTCGGGATGCTCGCTAGTGCGGTGGATCACGGCGCGGTTGGCGCGGCGCACCGCGATCCGCAATTTCTCCGACACCTCGTCATCCGGCAGGGTGTCCAGAATCTCGCTGCCGCGCGGCTGCCCCATAAAATCGGCCTGGACGGCTTCCATCGCCAGGCGGCTCGCTTCTTCGCCCGCCGCTGCGCCGCCCATGCCATCCGCCACCAGCGCCAGCACCACGCCGCCACGCGCCCACAGCCCGACGCGGTCCTCGTTGTTCTCGCGCATGCGTCCCACGTCGCTGTGCGCGGCTGCACGCGCCACCAGCCGGACCGGAGCGGTGTCAATATCTTCGGGGAGCGTCAGCGCGGTGCCGCAGCCAACGCAAAAGCTCGCCTGGGGGAAGTTGAGCGTGCCGCAGCGCAAGCAGGAGATCGGCTCGCCGTCCATCGGCGGGGGAAGCTTGGCACGCACCTCGCGCAGATTCTGCAGCACCTCGGGCGACAGCGCGTCCTCGCGGCCCTGCAAATAGCGCATGGCGTCTTCCACCCGGCGCTGGCCGTGATGCAGCCCGCGCACAATCGGCGGATCTTCGAGCCGGGTGCCGCATTGAAAGCAGAACACCGCGCGCGCCAGATTCTCATGCCCGCAGTTTGGACAGGTCTGCGTTTCCATCAGGGTAACTCCCTCATCCGCGCTTTCGTTCTACCTGCAAAGCAATCCCCATGCTCCCGGCCAGGTCCCACCAAACCTTGAAGCATTCCGGAGCAATCCATGACGGTCGATAACCGTGAAGCATAGCACGTATGAGGGCTACGCGGCCACAGCAATCAGCCCTCGCCAGGCGAGGCGGCGCCATAGGTCGAGAAGAAGGCGGCGCGCGTCCCAAGCTCGCGGCGCAAAACCGGCACGTGCGACGGGCTCACCAGGAGCAGCAGCGCAACCTGCCCCGGCTGCAACTGGCGCTCCACACGGCTGAGCAGCGGCGCATCAAAGCCGAAGCGCGCCATTCCGGCGACCATACGCCCGATCAGCGCGCCGATCACGCCGCCCAGCAGCACGCCCGCCAGCAACGTGAGCGCGCCCGCTGCTTCGGCCGGATCGGGCGCGGCGCGCAGCAGGACCGTCAGCCCGCCGATCGCGACGCCGAGCATCGCGCCGGATAAAACGCCCTCGCGCCGTGTGACGCTGTTGTTGATCGTCACGACCTCACCCTGTTCGTCCCGCGTGATCAGCGCGGCGCTGCCGATGTCGAGCACGTCTTCCAGCCCTGAAGCGAGCGCGCGATCAAACACGTCGATCAACGCGCGGTGAGTTTCGAAAATCGCCACCAGCGTCGTGCGGCGGCGAAAGGAAGTTTGCAACGTCCTGCGCTCCAGACAACCGCTTGATCAGACAGCCATGTCACCTGTCACTATATGCCGAATCGCCAGGCCAAATCAACCCTGCCAGCGGGCGATTACCAGGCGTTTTACCACATCGCCCGGTAAGCCTGCCCTGGCGGGCCGGGCGGCATGGGAAGCTCCACGTAAAACGTGCTGCCCGGCAGATTGACCGGATCGTAACCAGGGCTTTCGACCCACAGGCGGCCGCCATGCGCCGTGACGATCCCGCGCGCGATCGCCAGCCCCAGGCCCAGCCCGCCGCCGCGAAACGCCGTTTTGCTGGTGGAGTGAAGCTGGGTGTCTCCGGCGGTGTAGAAGCGCTCGAAGATCGCTTTCTGATCCTCTGGCGCGATCCCGACGCCCGTATCGGCCACGCTGACCCGCAGCCGCTCGCCCTCTACTTTCGCGTGCAGAGTGATCGTCCCGCCGTCCGGCGTGTACTTGATCGCGTTGCCGAGGATGTTGCTGAAAGCCAGCTCCAGCAGCGCGGAGTCGCCCATCATCCCGCGCGGCCACTCGTCCAGGTCGAATACCAGCTTCAGGCGGCGCTGCTGCGTCACCCGCTCGTAGCCAGCTATTACCGTTTCAATGATCGCGCGCAGGTTCGCCGGGCCGACCTTGAGATCGACCCGCCCCAGCGCGATCCGCGAGACGGTGATGATCTCCTCGACCACCAACTGCAGTCGCTCTACCGACGCGATCAGCCCTTCCAGCGCTGCGCCTGCCTCGGGATCGTTGGCGATTGCCTGCCGGAACACCGGCGCAGACTGGACTAACCGGCTGTAGCCGTAGACAGTCGTCAGAGGGGTGCGAAGCTCGTGCGCGGTAAGCTGGATGAAATCGTCCTTGATCGCGTCGATGCGCCGTAGCTCGCGGTTGCTGTCTTCCAACTCGCGGACGGTCTTTTCCAGGCGGTCGATCAACTCTCGCCCAACCGCCTGCCGGGCGATGTCCGCCGCTTCTTCTGAAAGCGTGTCGCGCCTGCCCTGCAAATAGCTCGCGATGGTGTCGGGCAGGGCGCGCGCGTCGATCGGCTTGGTGAGATAACCGTCCACTCCGGCGATCAACGTTTTCTCGCGGTCCGCCTCGTCGCTGTAGGCGGTAATCGCCACAATCGGCACGTCCGCCAGGCGCGGATCCGACCGCAGCCGGATCGCAATCTCGCGACCGTTGAGGTCCGGCAGGTTGATGTCCGCGAGGATCAAATCCGGCTTGTGCTCGCGCGCCAGATCAATGCCCTGCAATGCGCGTGCGGCGACCAGCACCCGGTAACCGGCGCGCGCCAGAATACGCTCGACCATCACGCGGCTGTCGCCGTCATCTTCGATATAAAGGATCGTTCCCTGTGACATGCACCGCTGCCCTTGCGTGCCCAAAGCCATTCCACGGTTATTGTAGTCCGTTCCGCGATTCGACGCAGCGCCGGGAAAACGGGCCGCACGGCAGCGGCGCGAGATGAAGGCAGCCCGTTTGCGATCGCGCCGGACGGTCAGTGCGCCATCCGCGCCATTTCCCGGCACGAACCCGCGCAGCGACGGCACACGTCCGCGCAGGCCAGCATCTGCTGATCGCCGTTCGCCAGCCGCTCGCACTCAGCGGCGCAGCGCACGCAGGCGTCTGCACACACGCCGCAGGTCTGCGGGTGCAACGGAGACTGCATCAGCATGAAGTTCGCGCTGGTCTGGCAGATTTCCGCGCACGCCAGCAGCGTGGTGATATGTTCCCGTGCGGCGTGCTTGCCACCCATATCCAGACAGTGCATCGCCGTTGCCAGACAAATGCTGCGACAGTCGAGGCAGTTCTGGATGCAAAGCTGCATATCCTGATCGAGCCCCTCGATCTGATCGAGACTACCGAGCATCACATTCTCTCCCGTTCCTATTCTGACGGTGGATCGTGCTCCGATCCGGGATCGGAATGAGGTGGGTGCTCCGGCAGATTGGGATGCGGTGGCTCGGTGTCTGAGGGGGACGACGCGCGACCAGGGTTCGTCTCGATGCGGTGCAGCGAGGCGGGATCATGCGGCAGCATCAGGCGCTGCATCGGATCAACCTCGCCCGCCGGTTGGACCGGCGTGCGCTCGTCGGGCGGCGCCTGCGCTTCCCACCGCGCGATCATCTGCTGCAGCCACGCCAGCTCGGCTTTGAGCAGCGCGACCCGGTGGCTGAACAGCGCGTCGATCTCAAACGGGGTTTCCTGCGCGGCGGCGATCTGCTGGCGGCGCTCGCGGGCCTGCGCCAGCCGCGCCATCAGCGCATCGCGATAGGCGGCGAACGCGGCGCGGATCTGCCCCGGTCGCAGCACGCCGAGGTTCGCCAGCCCTAGTTCGAAGGCGCTGTACGACTCGCGCGGGGTGCTGAGCAACTCGACCACGGCGGTTTTCAGCACGCCCAGGCCCGCTGGCGTCAGACGCCAGCGCCGCTGCATAGGCTCGCCGCGCGGACCGTCTCCATCCGCCAGCCCCTGCTGCTCAAGCTTTTCCAGCAGATACGCCAGCGACGCGACGCCGATGTCCGTCCAGGCGCGCAGACCGCGACGGGCGATCTCCGCCTGAAGCTCACGCCCGGCGATCGGCCCTTCGGCCAGGATACTCAGCACGGCAAGTTCTGCGTCGGTCATAGCGGGTTCCGTTCTTCCCGGCGGCTATGTCGTCCCTCAAGAATGTGTGATGCGCTTGCGCTCAGCCCCATCCCCGGCCCGCCTTCCGCTTGCGCAGGGCAGGCGATCAGGAGATGGGGCAAAAGCGCATCACAACTCTAGACCGAACTTAGCAGCTTATTATCGGCGCGCGCAACCGCTCGCCCGGTCAGTCGCCCGGCTGCTCGACGGGCGCTACCGAGTGCGATTCGGTCCGCTTGAACAGCCTGCCCGGCCACCACGCCCAGCGGCCCAGCGCCGTGGTGAGCGCGGGGACGAGCATCGTCCGCACGACGAACGTATCGATTAGCACGCCAACCGCGACCGCAAAGCCAACCTCAAGCAGCCCAGCGACCTCGCCAACCATCAGCGCGCCGAATGTGCCCGCCAGGATCAGCCCGGCCGAGGTGATGATCGCGCCGGTCGCGGCGACGGCTACGTGCACGCCCTCACGCACGCCATGACGCGGGATCTCCTCTTTGATACGCCCGATCAGGAAGATGCTATAGTCCACACCCAGCGCGACGAGGAACACGAACACGAAGAACGGCACGTACCACGTCAGGCCCTCGACCTGCAACCATAGATGCTGGAAGACGAGGTTCGTCAGCCCCAGCGTGAACAGGAAGCTGAGCACCACCGTCGCGATCAGGTAGAGCGGCGCGACCACGCTGCGCAGCATGATCAGCAGCACGACGAAAATGCCGACCATTACGTACAGGATGGCGCGCACCAGGTCGCGATCCATCGTGTCGCGGATGTCGGTGTTGATCGCGGTCGCTCCGGCCACCACCGCTTCACCGCTATCCTGGTAATCGGTGAGGATCGCGCGGATCTCGTTGACCGTGTCCATCGCTTCGTAACCCTGCGTGTTGCCGCCCAGGATCACGTCGAGCTTGAAAGCGGTCGCGTCTGCGGTGAGGTATTGCGCGGCAAGCTGCCCGAACAGGTCCGCGCTAAGTCCGTTATCGCCGACGGGCAGCGCCGCGACGACGTCGCTCAACTCAGTCGGCAGCAGATACGCATCCGGCAGCGCGGCGAACGTCTCCGACAGCCCCGCCAGCGCATCGGGCAGCGCGTTCCGCTGCTGGATCAGCCCGAGCGGGTTGCCGAACGCCTCGCGCAGCAGCGCCAGATCGGGGTCGTCCGCTACTTCAGGGAAGCGCTCCGCCAGCAGGTCAAGATAGCCACGCACGCCCTGTAGCAGTGCGCCCAACGAGGCGAGGTCCATTTCGCCGCCCGCCATCGTCGTCGGGTTCATCGTGCCGAGCATGTCGTTCGCCAGCGCAAGCTGCCGGTCCACACGCAGCAGCCCCGAGAACTCCGCACCCCGGTTGCCGAGCGGGCTGTTCAGGCCGCGCACCTCTTCGACCTGCGGCAGCGCGAGCAACCGGTCGGTCAGCTCCGCGATCTCGTGCGCGACGTTGTCCGGGTCGCGCCCGGTCACCACGACCGTCAGCGGCGCGATCTGCCCGGCGCCGAGGCTTTCTCCCATTAGCTTATAGCCGATCACCGAGCTCTTGTCGTCGGGCAGGTCGCCGAGCAGGTTGTAGCTGACCGGCTGCGTCAGCGCGTAATACGACAGCGGCGCCATCAGCGCGACGATCACCACGATCGTCGGCAGCGGGCGCGAGCTGACAAACTGGGAAACGGCGGCGTAGTAGCGGCCGGTCGCGCGGTGATGCGCCTTCCCCGGCCAGAACGCGCGAGGTCCAAGCGTGGCGAGCAGTGCGGGGACCAGCGTCAGACCGGCCAGCAGCGACAGCACGATGCCGATGGCGAGCGCCGGGCCGGTAGTGTTGAAGATGCCCATCTCCGCGAAGACCATCGCCATGAAGCCGACGAAGATCGTGCCCGCGCTGCTGGCGATCGTCTCGCCAACGCGATGCACCGTCTCGCTCGTCGCGGCGAGCGTGTCGGTCGTGTCGGCCATTTCCTCGCGGAAGCGGCTGATCAGGAACAGGCAATAGTCCGTGCCTGCGCCGTACATCACGACGATCATGATCAGGTTCGCGTACGAGGTGATCGTCATCACGTGCGCGCCGAGGAAGGCGACAATCCCGCGCGAGATCAGATACGCCAGAGTGACCGCCACCAGCGGCACCAGCGGACTGACCGGCGAGCGATAGATCAACAGCAGCAGAATGATTACCAGCGCGATCGTCACCTGGGTCGTCAGGTGGGCGCTGTATTCGACCGACTCGGTTGTGTTGTTGATGATCGGTCCTTCGCCAGTCTGGAAGGCGGCCAGACCGTCCGGCGCGTGATCCGCGATCCACGCGTCGATCGCGTTCTGCGCGTCGATCGTTTCCTGCTCCGGGTTGCTGGTCGAGAACGTCACGCGCACGATGGCGATATCGTTCTCCGGCCCAACCATCAATTGCGCCACCGACGGGGATAGCGCGGGGTCTACCACCTGCATCACATTTTCCGGCCCGTCGTCGCCGTGCAGCCAGTCACGCAGCGTCACGATAAACCGCCCGACCGGCGTGTCGATCTGCTCCTCGAACGTCTCGGCGTCCGGGTTGAACACGCCGCCCGCCTCGCGTGCGTCCAGCACGATCACCGTGCTGCCAGGCGCGAAGCCTTCGGGGAACGTCTCTTGATACACCTGTTGCGCGTGCACGAACGGCGCGTCACCCGGCAGGAAATCGGCCTGGTCCGAGCTGGCAACGCTGTCGATATTCGGCGCGATAATCGTCATGATCACCGCAGCAGCAACCCACACGACGATAATCGGGATCCGGTAACGAGTGGCAAAACGTCCGATACGTCGAAACATCAATACAATCCCTCCGCAGAGATATGTGTGTGCGCCGAATGGCGAGGGTTAACGGGTTAGGGGGCCGAGGCCGTTCACCAGCACGCGCTGGAGCAGATCCGCGATCTCGCTCGGGCTGTAGCCGGTGTCGCTCTCCAGCCACCAGCCGAGCACCTGGATCAGCGCGCCCGCGATCACGTGCGCCTTGAGGGTACGCGGCACACCGTCGTCGGTTTCAGCGAACAGGCCGAACTCGTCGAAGCCGCGCTCGATATGCTGGACCAGGTAGCTTCGCCCGAACGCGCCAAGCTGCCCGGACGCGCGCCCGCCGACCATGATCAGCAGCAGCTCGCGATTCTCCGCAGCCCAGGCGAACGCGTCCCGGAAGCTCTCCGCGACCCATTCCTCGCGGACTTCGGCGCGGCGCCCGCCCTCGAAGATGCGCTCGACCAGCGCGTCAAACCCGGCGAGCATGATCTCGCGGACGACCGCTTCTTTGTTGGGGAAGTGCTTGTAGAAGGTGGCCTTGCTGACGTTGGCACGCTCGGTGATGTCAAGGATTTCGACCTGGTTGTAGCCGCGCTCCACGATGACCTCGCGGGCGGCTTCGAGCAGCGCCTGGCGGGTTGCCGCTTTGCGTTGCTGGTGGCGATTTGGTTTTGGTGGCATGATAGTTAGTCCGACTAAGAGACTTCTCGTCTAAGAGTAGACGAGTCGTCAACTATAGCGCTGCGGGCAGGTCGTGTCAAGCGCCAGCTTCCCCGCGCAATTGACCGCCCTCTCGCACGCGGTTAGAATGAGCGGCGGGCGATCCGTCCGCCATGGGACGGCGAGCTTCGCCCGCCAGCAAACGGTCGAGGACGCATGGCGCGTCGCAACTGGAATCGGATTTTTGTCACAGGCGGCACCAGTTTTCTCGGGCTGCGCGTCGTCGCCGCGCTGATCGAGCAGGGCGCGGATGTCACCGTGCTCGTACGCCCGGAGAACGAGGATAAGCTCGGCGCGCTACGGCGGCATGTGCGGCTGGTGTCTGGCAACGTGTGGGACCGCGCCAGCCTCAAGGGGCGCTCGCGCGGGCATGGGGCGGTCGTGCATCTGGTGGGCAGCATCCACGCCCAGCCGGAACGCGGCCTGACGTTCCAGCAGTTGAACCTTGTTTCGGCGCGCAACGCGATCAGCATGGCGGTCAGTGACGGCGTGCCCTATTTCGTGCTGCTCAGCGCGGTCGCCAAACCGCTCGGCGTGTCCTCCGAGTACATCTACTCCAAGCGAGAAGCCGAGGACTATCTGCGCGGCAGCGGGCTGACGTGGGCGATCGTCCGCGCGCCGCTACTGTTCGACGCAAGCCAGCGTCGCAGCGCCCCGTTCCGGCTGATGAGCACGATCGGCGGGCTGCCGCTGGTGCGCGTGCTGATCGGGCGTCGCGCGCCGCTATCGGTCGATATCGCCGCGCGTGGAATCGCCAAGCTCGCCCTGCGGGACGAGCTTCCCCGCTCCCAGCGCTATTATGCGGGCGACCTGCGGCGGCTGGGCCGGGTGAAGCGCCCCAAGAGCGAGCCGGAGCCCGCGCCGTGGCTCAGCCGCTCACCCGCGAGTCCGAGCGCGGATCAGTGGCCGGAAGACGAGATCCCATTCGGCTGGCTCCCCGGACCGCCGAGGGAAGAATAAGCGCCAATCCCCTCACCCTAAATCCCTCTCCCTGTGCGCTTCGCTTCGGGAGAGGGACTTCGACGGGCGGAGCAAGCTCCGCCCCTACGAAGCGCACACAGTGTTTCCCCTCGCCCCGCGACGCAGTCGCAGAGGGAGAGGGGTAGGGGTGAGGGGCAAGGGAGACGCCTGTAACGGCGCGTTAGTCCGCCGCCTCAGGCGTGGGAGCGCGGCGGATGCGCTGCTGGCGCGCCATCCACGCGAACCCGGATGCAGCGATCAGGCAGAACACCATCCCCCCGTACCATGTCGCGGCCGGGGCGATCCGGTCGCTAAGCATGCCGCCCACCACCGGGCCGATCCCCGAGCCGACGCGGAACGAAAGCGTGAACACGCCCATGTAACGCGCGCGCATCTGCTCGGGCGCCAGGTTCGCCACCACGGCGGTCGCCGTAGGAACCACCAGCAGCTCCCCGACCGTCATCACGATCATGCTGACCAGGAAGGCCGCAAATGCGCCGCTGACGCCAAAGCCGAGCAACCCCGCCGCGTAGAACAACGCGCCAAGCGTGATCGCCCACAGCGCCGGAAGCCGCGCCGCCCCACGCGTAATCGGATACTGGAACAGCACGACCATCGCCGCATTCGTGCCGATAATCAGGCCATAGCGGTTTTCGGGGATGCCGAAATTCTCTTTGATGTAGACGCCGAGCAGCACAAACACCATCGACGTGGCGATCTGCACCAGGATATACATACCCCACAGCGTCATAAACGGGCGGTCGCGCAGCAGGTCCCTGTATCCAGCTTTCGGCGCGGTCGCCAGCGTCTCGACCGTGGCTGAGGCGTCGCGGCGGGGAAGCGTCTCGCCCAGGCGCAGCGCGACCAGAATTGCCAACACCACCTGCACTCCGGCGGCGAGGTAGTAGCTGAGCGTGTACGCCACCCGCACCAGGAACCCGCCCACCGCCGGACCTGCCGCGATCCCCAGGTTGTCGGCCATGCGCAGCAGAGCGTAGACGTCGGCGCGACGCTCCGGCTCGATCAGGTCTGCCACCATCGCATAGCTGCCGATGCGGAACACCGCGTTCACCACGCCATACGCGGGCAGCAGGATCGCCCACGCCAGCAATGAATCCGCCTCGCTCATCAAAAAGAGGACCGCGCTGCTGGAGAGCAGTCCGACGATCATCGGCACCTTGCGCCCAACGCGGTCCATGATGGGGCCGAGAATGGTCGTCGCCGTGAAACCCGCGATCGACTGCACCGTAAACAGCAGCGTGATGGTGGTCAGCGGGACGCCAAGCTGCTCCCGGATGTTGATCGTCAGGAAGGGCCAGACAAGGCTCTGCCCGCTGCTGCTGAGGAGCGTCCCCCAGAACAGCAGCCAGAGCTGGAAGGAGAATTTCGGCAGGCGGAGCGAGCGCAGCATGACAGAAGCAGCCTCACGCGGCTGTGAGAAAACAGGCACAAACTGGCCTATTGTGCCCGCTGCGCGCTAAAAATCAAGCGCGGTCCGGCGCGGCGCTCTCTTCAACCGGCAGCCCGGCGACTTCGCCCAGGAAGTAGCGGTGCAGGCGATCGTCCTGCGTCAGTTCCGGGTGGAAAGCGGTCGCCATCGTTTTGCCCTGCCGCACCGCGACGATCGGGCCATCGTCCAACCGCGCCAGCACCTCGACGCCGTTCTCCACGCGCGAGACGATGGGCGCGCGGATGAACACCGCGTGAAACGGCTCCGGTCCAATGGCGGGAATCGGCAGATCGGCCTCGAAGCTGTCCACCTGGCGCCCGAACGCGTTGCGGTTCACGGCGATGTCCAGCACGCCCAGCACCGGCTGGTCGCGCCCGATGTCCCGCGCCAGCATGATCATCCCCGCGCACGTGCCCCAGACCGGCTTTTCGCGGGCGAACTGGCGCAACGGCTCCAGCAGCCCGTAGGTGGTCGCCAGCTTGCCGATCGTAGTGCTCTCGCCGCCAGGGATGATCAGCGCATCCAGTCCAGTAAGCTGCTCCGGCAGGCGCACTTCGACCGCCTCGACGCCCAGGCGGCGCAGCGTTTTGATGTGTTCGATAAAAGCGCCTTGCAGCGCCAGCACTCCAACAGTTGCCATCGCTTCCTCGCGTGCAACCACTCATCCGCGAACGATGGCGCAACACTCTAGCGCCGCCGGAGCCGCTTGACAAGACCAAGTGAAACCAATCGGAGCCGCCCGCCACGCGCCGCGCCTGGTTCCGCCGAAAGACTGAGTGACAGCCCGCCCGATCTGCCCTACAATCGGGCGGTATCCCCACACAAGGAGCGCCCTATGGCGATAACACCTGCCGAACTGCAACGCAATGACTGGCTGGCCGGTCACCTCGCGGCGCGCGGTGAGACGTTCGTCCGCGCGGAACAGGTGCGCGACAACCCCGCCGGAGCCGTGTTTGCCATCGACACTGATCGCGGCCGCTGCTACCTCAAGACGTGCGCCGGACCGTCCGCCCACGAACCGGCCCTCTCCGCTGCGCTGGCGGCGTGGTTCCCGCAGGACGTCCCTGCTGTGCTGGCGGTCGATCCGGCGCAGGGCTGGCTCTTGCTGGACGACGCGGGTCCAACACTGCGCGAGCGCATCCGCGCCGGGGACGATCGCGCTCGCTCGGTTGAGATGGTGCGCCGCTTTGCCGCGCTCCAGCGGAACGCCGCCGCCCGCGTGGATGACCTGCTGGCGCTCGGCGTGCCGGATCGCCGCCAGTCGCGCCTGCCGGAGCTGTTCGAGTCGCTGCTCGAAGACCGCGCGGCGCTACACATTGGCCGCGAAGAAGGCGTGTCCGAGCATGACTTCGCCCGGCTGCAAGCGTTCGGTCCCACGCTGCGCGCGCTATGCGACCGGCTCGCCGCGCTCGGCCTGCCCGATACCATCCAGCATGACGACTTCCACAGCGGGAATGTGGCCGTCCGTGACGACGACTATCGCCTGTTTGACTGGGGCGAGAGCTTCGTCGGGCCGCCGCTCGGCTCGCTGCTGATCGCGCTGCGCGATGCGAAGTGGATACTGGAACACGACGACGCGCTGCTCGACGCCATGCGCGAGGCGTACCTCGCCGCGTGGAGCGACTTCGCGCCGGTCGAGCGGCTGGACGAGGCGGCGGCGATCAGCTTTCGGCTGGCGGCGCTGGGCCGCGCGCT
>Ga0134095_1000785_pt1 | contig 26883 bp, 37 predicted proteins | sample 6_2taG_FD_94449 | JGI IMG/M metagenome (GOLD analysis project Ga0134095, IMG submission 94449) | Switchgrass degrading microbial communities from high solid loading bioreactors in New Hampshire, USA - 6_20_20_110_A2 metaG | ecosystem: Engineered > Bioreactor > Semi-continuous > Anaerobic >... | reverse complement strand
CATCAGTTGCCCAGGGTTTTGAAATTAACATTTCAACAGTCCTGTCATCAATTGCAGCAATATCCCATCCAATGTTCCAACCTTTCTGAATCTCATATGCTGTGTGATAGTAGTTCTGTAAATAAGTCTTTTTTAGTAACTTATCAACTTCATCAAGCTGACCACCAAACAGCTTTTCAATGGTCTGCTGTGTTTCCAGTTTCAAAGCTTCAAGCCTGGAAATGTGGAATCTTGCGGATGCATTTTCAAGTTCTTTCATCCAAATGGGGTTCAGTGCATTTTGTTCACCGTACTTGATGAACTCTTTGACATCCCATTTGAATTCAGCAAGTTCACCTGATGTTAAAAGCTTTCTTGCTTCTGCCATGCTGATTTGGTTGTTTTTTGCAAACCGTTGATACCAAGTTGAAATCTGCCTTTCAATTTCCTTTTCCGCTGTAAGGTATTGTTCCTGAATGATTTCAAATGTGGAAATAGCATTCTTATTGGTTGCAGCTTCAAGTTGTTCAAACCTTTGCTTCCAATAAGCACTATTCTTCATCTACAACACCACCTTGACCGCCTTTATTGGAAGCAGCAGGGTAGGGGTTGAAAGCATTTTGATATTCAGCCATTGCAGCTTCTTTTTCTTGCTTCTTCCTTTCAAGTTCTTTCTGTGGGTCATCAACCCAAGGATGCTGTGATACAAGGGTTTCATCAGAAAGAATTCCAATTGATTTGTTGATGTTTTCAATGACTTCTGCTTCATTCATCAACATGTCACGATTGAATATAATTTCAACTGGTTCATCCTCAAAGTCACCAAGACCAGTGTTTGCAAAATGACAATTGATAAACCAAAGTAATTCTTCAAATGCAGCTTGATATTCGGTTTCCATTTCATTTGCATCCAAGTCAATATCAGAATACATTGATTGAATATTCATCTGATTTGGATTTCCATTCAAACGGTCATCTTTGGCGTCATAACCCATTGCATTTTCAATGATTGCCTTCTTGAATATCTCAATGATTGCCTTGTAATTGTCGGCATTCACTTCAATCTGCAATGTTTTCAGGTCACCTGCTGCACCATCAACAGTTTTGACCTTAACAGCACCATAAGTTGCAAGGTTCTTTCTAAATTCGCCAAGATTTTCACCATCATAGTTGACCAACACCAGGATTGTGTTCCTTGCATCTTCTTCCATGTTGTTTTGGAAGTTGGAAAGTATGGTGTTTAAGCCATCCTGCAATGATTTTATGCTTTTTATCAATGGTATTTCTTCACTGTTGTACTTAAACGGTATCAGCGGAATCTTTGACCAGTTCCACCCCTGGTCATTACCTTCATCATCAGTCACAGTGAAATAATTTGCAAAGAACGGTTCATCAGGAACAAGGTGACCATTATCCAATGTAAAATAGTAGATACCTGACTGGTCATAAACTTCAACTTTTTCAATGGTCTTTTCCTCTGAACCCTCATAAGCAATGACTTCATAAATCCTGATAGCATAATCAAGAATAGTGTGTTCAGCATCATGCCATCCAGGAATGATTTCATGTGCTTTGAACTTTTTGAAGGTGAATTCACCATGTTCATTGTAATAGATGTACAGCCATCCAATGCCTTCATTCAGCGAATCCTTACCCAGGTTCTTCAACAAGCGCATAAACCGCTTATTGAATATCTGCTTCAATAGCTTGTCATAGGTTTCATTGTCAGTCCTGATTGCTATTGGTTGACCAAGCAAGTAATTCACTTTCTGATTGACCATCTTTTTATATTGATTATCAACAATCCTGTTGTTCGGAAGATTGTCAACAGTTACAACCTTGCCACCTTCACCAATGATGGTTCTTTTCTTTTTCAGGATGTCATGGTCACCTGCAAAGTACCTTTCACCATCAAGCATTTCTTTTCTTCTTCGACTGGTCTTGAACCGCTGAATTTCAAGTTCGATAAACTTTTCATCAGTGATAATGGATTCAGCACCCATCTTCACAATGTAGTTTATTCGTTCAGTTTCGGATTGAAAAAAGTTAAACACGATTCATTCACCCCCTTTTCTTTATTACTGCATATATACAAACACCTGGAAATATAGGGTTTTCAGGGTTAATTGTTACTAACATGTTACTAATCAAAAGAAAAAGTCCTTCCTTTGACAAAATCTTCAAGGGCATACCGCATTGCATCCATTAGATGATTGAAGTCATCAATGGGGGTATTCAGTTTCTTTCCAAACTTGTCAACATCCCAAGTGTAATTATTGATTTCAGTCAAGAAGTTTACACACCTTGGATGAACAATAATCTTGAAATCCTGGATGAAGTCAATACCATTGTTCACACTGTCTTTGCCTTTCCTTGCAGCAGTGATATTGGAAATACCAAGTTCACGCAGTCGGTCAATGGACTTCGGTTCTGCTGAATCTGCCCTGATTCGTTCTTTTCGGTATCCCATCTTTGTAAGTTCCTTTGCAATTGCCTCATTGGACATTCCCGTTTTATACATTTCATCAAACACAAATATAACCTTATTTTTGATGTCCACCATGCCACAAAACAAGGCTGACGGGTCGTTGGTATAACCAAAGTCAAGTCCAAAGACTGACTTTATTCCCGGAATTTTCTTAATTTCCTCTAAATCAAATGCTTTTTCTTCCCAATTTTCAAACACAAGACCTTCAACAATACCCCAGTCACCAAGTCCTGCAACCCTGTATCTTCGTGGATTGTTCTTTTTCATGGTTTCAAACACTTTCTTGTCCGCTGCATCCAACCATTCATTGCACATGTAATTAGTTGTAATTGCAAGGATGTCAGGGTCAGAAGGTGCATCAAAGAACCTTTTCTTTATCCAGTGCTTTTCATTCCAAGGGTTGAAGGTCAAGGTTATCTGCTTGAACAGACCATCAGGAACTTCACCACGAATGGATTCGTCAAGCATGTCAAAATCAGATTCCTTCATGATTTCATATGCTTCTTCAATCCACATCCAACACAGGCAACCAACTTCAACAGTAATGGATGTAACTTTCAAAGGGTCATCAAGACCCCTGAAATAAATCTTTTGACCAGTAGGAAGGTAGGTCATTTCAAGTGGTGATTCAGTGATTTTCCAATAGTCCTGAACACATAACCTGTTAATTGCCCATTTTAATTCTGTGAAACAGGAATCTTTCAATGTTCGGAAGGTCTTTCTAATAACCAATGTATTTGCATCAGGGTATTTCATCATGTTGGTGATGAACCAAAGTGCTGTTGTCTTTGACTTCTTGGATGCTCTTGAACCTTTTACAACTCTGTATCTACCTTTGAACTTCCAAAAGCGGTTATAACCTTTTCCAACAGCTTTCTTCAATGAGATATCAAGCTTTGTCATACCACTTTCACCGCCTTTTTATGGTTCAATAAATACAAAGTGCCGAATATACAAGCTTTTTTATGTGTTTTGTTACTAACCTGTTACTATTCGGCTTCATCTTCATCATCCAAGTCATCATGAATGACAACAGGAATTGCACCTTCAACTTTGAACTTATCGGTGAACATACCCAAATGCTTGCCAAGAAGTTCAAGTGCTTTTATCTTATCATAAGTTCTGATTTCTCTTTCAACAATGTCACCATCTTCTGTTGGTATTCGCTTAACCTTTACAGAACTGATTGCAGCAGTATCTTCCCGATTAGCTTCACCCCTGACTGTCGCTTCATCCATGTTGATGACATCAGTTGGATTGACAAAAGCAATCTTTGCAAGTTCAAGAATCACTCTGTCTGCATTGACACCCGTTCTTCTTGACCTTTCGGCAAGTGCCTTTTCAATAGCATTTTTGATTTCAGGTTTTTTCAGGTTTTCATCACCAATTGAATAAGCAGTCTGTGTTGAATACCCTGCTCTGATTGCAGCCTGTGTTGCATTCAAATCAACCAGGTATTCTTCAACAAACCGCTTTTGCTTCTTTGTCAGTGCCATATGCAACACCGCCTTTCAATCAAAGTAAAAAAAGCAGACAGAAATCATCCTGTCTGCTTCGCCCTCTATGGGCATTTTAATTGTATCATAAAAGTTTAGTGACATTATATACCCTCATGAAGTTAAACTGTGTCATTTTATTCCTGGTAAGGAATTTTTACATTCATCAAAGCGGATGCATGAATCCTGTGAACTTGCTTTAATGAAAGACCCATATTTGATGCAACAGCTTCCCATTTAAGAAATTCTATGTATCTTAATCGCAAAACAAGCCTTTCATCAGGGTCAGGAACATTATTTATTACTTCTCTGATTTCTTTTTTCAATTCAACAAACCTGTCAATTTCATCATTGATAATCTTTTCAAGGTCAACAATCTTATTGATACACTTCACAAAAGAAGGTTCTGTATTCCTGGTACTTGATGGGGGCATTCCTGAAAGATTCGGTGAAGAAATGCTTGTTGACAATGCTTTCAACTGTGCAAGTTCTTCAAGGTCACTATTTATCAATTCATTCAAGCGGTATGCTTGCCTTAAATACTGTTTTGCTGTCATAAAATCATCCTTTCTTCATTCTGTTACTGTTTGTTACGGTTAAATGTTACGGTTGAATTTTTCAAGCGTAACACATGAAAAGTCAGTAATATCAAGGGTTTTACAAGTTTCATGTTACACATGTTACAGTTATACTTCTTATATTCTTATTTTTTATGAAATCAATAAAAATTTACGATAATAAAAATTATTGATTTCATTAAATAACTTAAATTTAACCGTAACAACCGTAACAAGTGTAACAATCATTTATTTTCAATGCTTTCTGTTGTTACACTTGAAAATTTTAACCGTAACAAAACCGCAACATCAATATTTTTGAAAGTTAATTTTCAAAGTCCTAAAACCTTTGAAGCATACATATCAGCAGTATGTGTCCAAAGAACTGTTTCATATTTCCTGATTGCTTTATCATAACCATCCCAGTCATCACGATTATAAGCACCCATGTGATACCTGATGCACAAGATTTCTTCTTCAGTCAATGTCATAAACTGTGACAGCAACATAATTGACTTATCGCCATGACCCTTCAATAAAACATCCGCTGCATGTTCAAAGTGTGATTCTTCACCTTTGACTTCGCCAGTTCCCATCATCACTTGACCTTCTTCATCCACAACCTTGACATATTCATCTATCTTGCACAGGTCATGGAACATGCCAACAATCCAGGGTGACTGCTTCCTTTGCCATTGAAGGTTCAGCTTATCGGTCAGCAGAACCAGTTGTTCTGTAACTGCAAAGCTGTGGTCAAACAGACCACCTTCATAATTGCCATGATACTTTGTGGATGCAGGGGCATTGAAATAACCATTTTCCATCAACCAATTCTTGAAGTCTTTCGGTAACCAACTATCCGTTGCACTTGCAAAGTTTGCAATTCTTTCCATGAACTTGTTCATTCTCTTTGACCTCACTTTCAAATATTTCAGGGTTATCTTGTATCACCATGTGCAGGGCATTTGCCAGTTCATCAATTTTCTTTTCATCCTGTCTTGAATAACCCAGGAAATCAAATATTGCATGCAGCACTTCATGAATGAAATCAGCTTCCATTTTGCCTTTTGCATTTGGACAAATCCTGATGACCAGGTTCATATAATCAACTTCGCCTGAATAGTACCTATTGCCCAAGTCAAGTTTATCTGTTTGTTCAACTTTGTAAATCTTACCGCCAATCTTAATCTGCTTTGGTATTTTCACCATCTGCACCTTCTTTCTTCGGAAGCGGAAGTAATGCCCATTTGGTTGCCCTGTGAACTGCTTTATCACTCCAACTATTACCAAACCACAGGAATGTTCTGTAACTACAAGCTGCTTGTGAAAACAATGAAGGGATTTCAGCAACTATCCAAACCTTTTCTTCGCCAAAGTTCGGGGGTGAACCATTTTTCCATTCAATATTCATTTGAAGCACCTTCCTGTCTTTTTATCTTTTATTTCAATTCGGTTCAAAAGTTCAAATCCAGTTTCGTTTATAATGAACTTCAAAACCTTAATTAGGAAATTGACTCTGTTTTCAAGTGCTGCATCTTCCTTGATAATCGGTTTCAAGGCTTCATATGCTGTTGGGTCAGGACATCCGCTTGCATTGAACTTTGGATTCTTATTCATGACGGTCACCATCCTTTGCAGCAACCATCAATGCCATTATAGTCACACCAACTAATGCACCGCCTATAAAACAAAGTATGTATCCCACACCTGTCACCGCCCCTTCAACATATAATGTCATCAAAGACCACTGGAATAAGCTTTTTCAGTTCGGCAAGAAGTGGTCTTGTGACTTCTTTCATTTGTGGGTGTGCTGCACCAGATACATCCGCTGCCCTTAACTTGAAGAAGTGTCGCCATTCACGCAAATTGCAGGTCATTACAACTTCTGTTTTCAAGCTGTTGGGAAGGACAGACCTTGCTTCCTGTGGTGTGCATCCCCAGTCAAGCAAATCAAAGTATGCTTTTTCTGCTTGTCTGCAAGCAATTTCCCATGTTCCAAAACCTGCTGAATGTTCATCAAGAAAGCAAGGTTTGATTACGGTGATTTCACCGCCAAAGCCCTCTTTGCTGTAATTACAATACCTGGTTGATTCCTGTGCAAAAGAAGCAATTCTATGTCTAACCAGTTCATGACTGATGCCCCTATCAACAATAAACTTTACTGTGAATGAACAATGTTCAAGCATTGCTTCATGTCCTTTTTTAATAAGACCTGCAACAAACTTTGCAGCGGATTCTTCTGTGATTTTATTTTCTGACTTATAGCAGACCCTGCCACACTGTTCAATTCTTTTCAGTATAGCTGCACCGTCAATTGGTGTGATGATTTTGTATCCTGCATTGATTATCTTCATTTCTGACCATCCTTTCTGAATTCGTTCAATTCGGGTTTATTTTCACAAGTCCATATGCAACAAAGCAGATTCCAGGCAAATGCTCTGTCATGGGGTTCATCCCTGTCACCCCTGTACCATTTCAAATAATGCCTGACTGCTGAATCAATATAGCAGTGTGCAGGAATACCTTTTCGCCAGTTGTTATCACCATATTTCCTTGCACCTGCTTCAAAGTGAATGGATACTTCAAGCAGCATATCAGCAAGTTTCTTTCTTTTGCTGTCACGCTTATATATCCTTGAAAATTCTTTCAGGGCATCAAACAGATAGGTGACATCACCAGTGCTTTTGAACTCATGTATTCGCATCAGTTCCTTTGACCCTATAAGTTCAGCAACCACACCCAGGGGAAGAAGGTCACATCTGCCTTTACCTTCCTGGATATCTCTGACTGCACCAGTGGGGAATTGCCTTCTGTTGCCACTGTCTTTGATGGTAGGTCTTTCACAATTGATGCAGACTCGCCTTCCTTCGGGTACATATTCGCCACACATCAAGCATCTATCTTCTGACATTACCGTTCACCATCCTTTCATTACTTTGGAACAAAGACCCTGTATGTCTTGTTTCCAACTCTTTTAATAACAACTTGCATGTTCAAAATTCTATTGATTTGCTTTGAAAATTCTATATTTGACATAGGTTGCAAGTTGTTTGCAAGGCAATATTCCTGGTATCGCTTGTAAACTTCACTTGTCGGTTCATTCTCAATCTTGAAGTCATCACTTAATTCAATTTCTTTAATGAATCCAAGAACAGGGTTGTTACTTTCTTCATATTCTTCAAGTTCTTTTTGAACTTTTTCAGATTCACTGAACTTCTTGGTTTCAAGTATCCTTTTCAGACCTTTCAGACCAAGTTGAATCAGATATTCCATTGATTCCTGTGACCGCAAAGCATCACCAATATGTGGGTTATAATCAGGGTCATCTGAACTGAACTTTGCATCAAAAGGAATAATGACCAATCGCCTTAATATTGCAGCAGAATCCCTGCCTTTACCCATCCTTGGAATGTTGTTTGCAGAAAAGAACAGCTTCACATAAGGTTCAAATTCAAATTTTGGTTGACCTTTTTGTTCAGCATCAATGGTTTCACCAGTGACTATTTTCTTGAAGATTGAAGCATCCATGATGAATTCATCTGATATGTCATCACCTATATTGGCAAGCTTCCCGAATAGCATCACTGTGCTGAATCTGTCACCAAGCTTTTTCAAGTCCAGGGATGAAACATTTTGTTTTCCAAGCATGTGCTTCAACATGTTCAGGTAAGTTGATTTTCCGTTGCTTCCTGTACCAGTTAAGATGAACGCTTTACCAAGTTCATTTCTTCTGAACATACAGAATCCTGCTGCTTCTTCAAGTAATGCCCTGATATTCGGGTCATTGCAAGCAATCTTGTCAAGGGTCTTGTCTGTAAGTTCGCAATAAGCATGTGGGTTGTAATCCCATTCAATTCTGTTTGTAATTACAATGTCAGGTGAAAAGGGAATGAAGCTGTCATCTTTAAGGTTCAGGATGCCATTTCTGAAAGCAATCATATGAGCAGGGGAAGCAGGTGTGTTTTCACGAATCATAATATCCAGGTAAGAAAGCACTTCTGTTCTTTTTGACCTGTTCAACTGTGGTATATGCTTAATCATTTCTGCTTCAATTTCTGCCTGTCCGCTGATATAAATTCCATCCCTGTACAAGTGAAGCTGATTGTTTATTCTGATGATGTGATTGTTGTTCTTTATGTAAGTAGCAAACTTGTCAAACAGGAATGTTGTGCCTTTGAAGAACACTGGTTTCTTGAAAGCATCATCACGCAAAATCACTTCCAATTCATCATCTGATAGTGGAACTTTCAGGATGTACTTGTTTATAAGTCTAATGCATTCCCTGGATTCTTCCACACTGAAATCATTGCTTTGTAAGGTCAATATATAGTTAAACAAGGACTGGTTTCTTCCGTCACCTGGTTCAAGGTTCAGGAATTCCATTGTTGTTTTTATTGGAAGCAGCCACTTTGGAAGGTCTTGCGGTTCTTCATTATCTGCATTGTCATATAGGATTGTTCTTTCCTTGCCATTGAACTTCAATATGGAATATGAATTCCTTTTGCCAAGCTTAATGTCAGCAGTCAAACCAATTGCAAGGCTTGCTTTTGTTCGGCATGTTTCAACAGTTGTGTTCTTAAACAGGAAGTGCTTGCCTCTTGATGTTTGGTACACTCTGCATTTCAATTGAAGGTCTTTGACTATATTGAACAGTTTTTCACTTTGTTCAAAGTCATCAATATCAATCAAAATGATATCAGTTGCCAATATACCTGCAAATTCGGGAAGTGACTTCACCTGCCTATATGTTTTGAAGTCTGTTCTATTTTTGAATTTCTCAATGCATTTCTTATTTTTGGTTTCCACATAGCCTTTGAAAAACAAGATTCATCACTTCCTTTCTGTATATAATCGTTTTTCATCACACCACCCCAAAATCAGCAAGCCTTTTCTTTGCAAACTTGATGTACCATTGCTTATCAAGCTTTTCAGGAACTTTCAATCCATTGACCGCATCATTGAAAATGAAGCAGTGTTCAGGCGAATTTGATATCTTTTCAGGCTTCCCAGTCCGAATGCTAATTTTGAACACCCCTGCATCAGAAGGTGCTTTGGATGCAAATACTCTGATGCATTTTTCTTTCAATATCCTGTTTCCATGTACTATGTGCTTGTATTTGTTTGAAATCTTTGTTACCATCTGAAATTCTTTCATGTCATCACATGGAAGGATTGTATCTTCAACCGATATCCCATGTACCATGTAATTGATAAGTGCTTTATTGACAATTGGAAGGTCATAGTCCAGGTCAGAAAGCTTTTTCACATAACCGCCTTTGGACTTGATTTTTCCATCATCACCAACCAGGATGTAATTGTTTACATCTTTTTGGAACACCTTATTGAACAGTTCAAATTCCATCTTCATTCCAGTCAGGCATTCCCATTCATAAACAATGTCATCTATCAGGTCAAAGTCATCAATAGTTTTCAGCTTTACCAAAAGACCATCTGTGTTGCTTTGAACAAGCTGTGCATGTGGTTCAATCATTTCAATCAAAAGCAGCAGCATAAGCTGACCATTCACGCAAACAGCATTGTTCATCATAGGGTCATACAATTTGCTGTTTTTATCTTTAAGCTGACCACTCATGCTGTTATCTGCAATCTTAAAAGGTAACCTTGCTTTTTTGTTTCCTTCGGCTTTGTATCGCAAGTTTTCCCTGTGAATCAATTCAAAGTTTTCAGGCTTTGACATGTTTCTGTAACCGAATTTATATTGAATCTGAATAGAAGGGTAGTAGGCAGTAACATCCATGTTAAGCAGCACACCCGATTCAGTATTCTGTTTCTTTGCCCCATGGATACCACCCCAGGCAAAGGTATGGGGAACACCTGCAACTATTGTTTCAAGGCTTTTGCTGTAATCATGATTTTCAGGGTTCTTGTACCAGTCAAGCACATATCTGTATTTCTTCAAATGCTCTTGCACACATGGAACAATGGGAAAGTCAAATTCATTGTCATCAAACCTTTTTCCCATACCACCGCATATTTCACACACAAGCTGTGCTTTGGTCTTGCTGTATGAAGTGATAGGAAGATTGAATATTCTTATAAGTTCCCTGGTTGCATCAAATTCTTCACTTCTTTTCAAGAACACTTCAATGGTTTGCTCCACATCATGTCTGCAATACTTAACTGTTTCATCAAGTTCTTCCTGTGTCAGTTTTCTATCTATATCAAAAGGAACTGAACTTTCCTTGATGTTGTTACCCATGAACCCTTCAAAAGATTTCAGACCTCTATCTGTACCAAGCATCACATCATAATTTATCAGTGGAACTTTGTTCAGTAAGGAAGAAAACTTCCAACCAGGATTTCCTTTTACAATGATGTAATCGCTGATTTTCTTCGGGTCAAATCCGCAAAGGATACCTTTCAGGATGTATTGGTCATAATGCCTTGAGTTGAAGCCAACCCAAATGTCATGCATGTTTTCTTTATATATCCTTTCAAGTGCATCAGGGTCATTGATGATTACATGTTCTTTTTTATTTGTGACATCCAAAATAACCACTAACCAATCATGACTGAACACTTCAAAGTCATAAAACAGCATTTCTTCACATCCTTTCTGTATAGGTTTATTAAATCTTGGTCATACTAATAATGGGGAAGTGTGGGGCAGTGGGTGCTTATAAAATTTAAGCACCCACATACCCTTGCTTAATTATTCAACTTCAAACACATCAGTGATTTCAAAGGTTGCAAAGCCTTTCTTGCCTTCACCGTATTCAAGACCGAATTCAAGCTTCCCATCAATTGCTTCATGAACATCCATCAGAAGTTGTGCATACTGCCTGTATGACTTGAATTCAATGTCAAGACCTGTATCCATAGAACGCAGCAATTCATTGACCTTGTGAATGCAGAAAGCCTGTGTAATAACCTGGTTGTAGAAAATCAAGCTGCCTTTGTGTTCACCATTCAGAACCTTGAACCAAATTGTAACCATGGGGTCATGTGCTTTGGATTCAGTCAGTTCCATCTTGGTCACTGATACTTCATAGCTGCCATAGGGAACAGGGGTAAAGTTACCGCCATTTTGCGCCTGTTCCTGAACTTCTCTTGCTAATTCCTCTGTGTTGTATTGCTTATCAAACTTTTCCCAAATGTTTTGTGCCATAATAAATCACCTTATCCTTTCAAATTTAATTATTTGTTGTTTCTTAATCTCATTGGAAGAACCAATGCTTGTTTATCAATTCTGTTTTTTATGATGACGCCATTTGTTTCACCAAAGAAATTAACTTCAATGTAGGTGTCACCAGTGAACCCATCCAATGCATCTTTCAGAAGCTTTGGGTCAAAACCTATTCTGAAATTCGGTTCACCCTCTGGAAAAACTTTTTCTACATTGGGGAACTCACCTTCAAATTTCTTTACCACTTGCTTTTCTGTGAGGAAGTCAAACATTATTTCTGAATCTAAATCAGATATGATGACCTTTGTTCCTTTAGGGGGTTTAATAATTGGAATGTACATTGTTCCTTCATCACCTTCATATGGAACACATATTGTTATCATTTTAAATCCATCAAGTGCTGTTGCTTCACAAGTACCATTGGTGCAATTCAGTTTAATTGCTTGTAACATAGGTCTGTAATTGTCCTTACTCACATAGTTTTTACAAGCTTTGAAAATCTCTTTAAGATTGGAAACTGACATTGTAATTTTCAAATTATTCACCCCTTCTTTTCCTGGTCTTTGTTACAGGTTTCTGTGTTTCCTGCTCTGCATTTTCCGCAGCAGTGGGTGCAGTAGGTTGTTTAATTGTTCCACCTTCTGTGTTGGCATCATTGGAAGCTGTTCCTGTGCCATTTTCAGCAGATTCAGTTTCACTTGTTTCTTCTTTTGGTGCTTCGGGTTCAGATTCAGATGTCTTTTCCCTTCTCTGTCTGCCCCTTCTTTCAGCAGAAGTGGAAGCGGATGCAACAGGTTCTTCACCATGCATTACTGCAACTGCATTTTTATTTGCTTCATCATAGATTTCCAGGAAAGCTTCATAATCAAGTGGAATTTCGTTTGTGCTGACAACTAATCTGCCACCGCCAAAGATTACTTCATTGGTTTTAAAAGACAGGGTTCTGACATTATCATCAGCAATAACCCTTGCCACAATATCAACCATACCTGCAACTTTGTTTGCAACTTTTTCACGCAGATTCGGTTTGATTGCAGTGATTTTGTCACCGCCCTTTTTAGTGATGTCCTTAGATGTATCTTCATGGGAAATCAAAATGATGTTTTCATAGTCCAAGTTCATCAGTCTTTTCAAAGTTGACAGAAATTCAGTCTGAACTTTATCCCATGCCCTGAAGCTGTCATCTGATTCATGGGTAATACCCATTTGGTCATACATGTACAATCTGCAATGTTCATAACAATCTTCAAGCAGGTCAACAATGATGGTCTTGAAGTCGTTTTCTTTCTTTTCCAGTTCTTCAATGACTTCCTTGAATACATCCCAGGCAAATGTTCTTTTCGGTGACATTCTTCCATTGGGTTCAACCTTGTCCTTGATTGCAATATAAGGTGCATCAACAAACTTGATGTTTCCGTCAGTGTTCAGCATCAGCGGGTCAGGGAACTTGTTTGCAAATGTGGTTTTACCGCTGAAAGGCGCACCATAAATCCAAATAACCTTCTTTTCAATCTTCTGAATGTTTCTTCTTTCATTCTTGGGTAATAACATATAATCCCATCCTTTCTGACAATAGTCTTGATATTCACAATAGTTACATAGGTAACTTGGTTCCTTGGGAAACTCTTTTGTTTCCACCACTCTTTTAATTCCCTGGTAAAATTCAATAACTTTTTCAATATTAAATTGAACTTGAACCACTTTAATTTCTGAAGCTTCCAATTCTTCTATTATCCGCTTCCTGAAACTTATAATATTTTCAGTTGATTTCTGCTTGATGTTCACTTTGGGAATGAACACGAAGTTCAGGTTACGGATTTTTTTCTTGAACTGCTTTTCATAGAAGTATTTGTATAAATGAAGCTGTCCTGAATCCATATAACCTTTGGTATTATTGGAATATTTGAAGTCATAAATATCATAGCTGCCATCATCATTCCTGGATGTTAAATCAATAAAACCAACGAAGTCAGAATTCATTATTTGAAGCTCATATTCACCTTCAGGAAGGATTTCTTTCACTTTAGGAATCAAATATTCCAACTTAATAGCTTCATTTATATGTTCATCAGTTATAATTGGAAAGCTGTCATAATAAGCTTTAATTCCTTCTTCAATACCTTTTTCAATTCCAATGTGCATTGCTGTTCCAATTATTAAGGCATTGTCTGCATCAGTTGATGGTAAAGTTTCTATTTTGTCAATATAACGCATTTTGTATTTGAATTTGCAGCTTTCAAAGCAGTCAAGTCTTGAATGTGAGAATTGCATCCAGTCACCCCTTTCACTATGGTCTTGAATTGTTCAAATCCTTCCGGGTAAAGGATTATCCCAATTCCATTTGCTGCATTGGTCAACTTAACATTGTATTCCTGAAGTTCTGTTGCTCTGCCAGTGGATGACTTCAATTCAACTTCAAAATAAATACCATTTATGCAGCATATCAAATCAGGAATACCAGCCTTCTGATAACCACCTCCCCAAATCTTAATAAACTTAATGGGTTGTCCTTCCTTCTGCAATTGATGAAGCCATGATTTAACTTTGTTTTCAAACTTCTTTTCTGATGCCATTACTTTACCGTCACCTTTACATAAGCTGACGTTTTAGTAGTCTTGGAACATTCAGCAGCAATTTCAGGATATTTCTTTTTAAGCTTTGCACTGTCAATGCTGGTTTTAGTGCTTTCAGCAACATAAGTGATGTTCAGAATGTCACTTTCAAATTTCTTGATGTTGCATTTTTCCATGGCTTCTTTCAGCTTTTCTTTCAGTTCCTTTTCCTGTTCTTCAAGTTTTTTCTTTGCGGTTATCAGGTCAGCAATTTGTTGAAGCACTGAAAGCTGTTGTTCCTTGAAAGCTACAAGACCTGTTTCTTCATCAAACGTTGCTTCACCACATGTTTCAGGATTGCTTTCACATGCATCTTTACATGTTTCAATGTCAGGGCATGAATGACAGCATCCATCAAACTTTTCCAGTGGGCATTCATTGTTACACTTAATCATCTTCAATCATCCTTTCAATAAATACTTCTTTGTATTGAACACCGAATTCCAATGCATCTTGATGATTTTCAAAATACACATCAATTCGGTTGTTTTTGATAACTCTGCCCCTGTCCTGGACTATGTACCTTTTACCATCAATGATGACTTCCGTTCCAAAGGGCAATATACTTGTGTCTGCTGCTATGGTCACACCTTCAACCGCAAGTTCACCTGATGCTGTGTAAACAAGCAAGCTTCCATCTTCATCAGTTGGTCTGTTCTTTGCCCAGTTTCCACAACACTTTTCACAATGACAATAAGCTGTAATTCTGAATACACCCAGGCTGACAAGTTCAGTTTTTGGTGTTGGTTCAATGGTCTTTTGAACAGGTGTGCTTGTGATAGAAGTGAGTGAAGGTGTTGGTGTAATCAATGGAATGCTTGTTTCAGCAAATACTTCTTTATCAGAAGCACCTGCCTTAAATGCAAGACCAATCAGAAAACCAATTATTACACCTATCAGAAGGACAATGACCCATGATATGAGAATCCTTCTGAACACTATTTGATTTTTTCTTCTATTTGTCACACGCATTGAATAATTCATCTGTAAAATCCTTTCTTTGATTCAAGGTTTCAAGGATGACTTCTTCAACACTGTCTTTGCACATCATCAGGTAATAGAAGCAAGTCTTGTTTTGTCCGATTCTGTGAACCCTCTTTTTTGCCTGTTCAAAAAGTTCACTTTTATCAGTAAGTGTGAAGAACACAACCTTGTTTGCCTTTTGAAGATTCAATCCCATTGCACCTGCTTGATATTGCACCAAGGTGATTGAATCTTCTTCATTTTCATAAGCAGTCAGGTCTTTGACATGACCATTTACCTGTGATACTGGTCTTTCAAGTTCCGCTGCTATCCGTTGAAGTGCATCCAGTTCTGCATTGAAGTTATAGAACACAATCAATCTGTCTTTTGTACTGGATGCCAGGTCTTTGAAGGCTTGAAGCTTGTCCTTGTTGTAATGTCCGCAAAGCATCCTGGAATACAACCGCTTTGTTAGGGTACTATCACCAACCAGTTCAGTTCCTTCAATAGTCACAAGTCCTTTTTTTCTGAATGTGTTATATTCTTTCGTTTTTGGAACTGTAATTGGAATGAATATCTGTTCAGGAAGGTCAAAACATTCTTCTGTTTTCATGAACACAGAACCATGGTCACGCATCTTTTTCTTTAAGCGGTCAACATTTTTGTATGGTTCTTCCTTGTCAATCACAAAGTGAATGAACCCATCTTGTTCAACCTTAACCCAGTTTACATATTGTCTGTTGTATAATTCTTTGCTGATTTCCCATCCAAGCAAGTGCATTTGTGACCACAGGTTTTCATACTTGCCTGATGTCGGTGTTCCTGAAAGAAGAATTACATTGTCAGGTTTCATTTTCAGAATGAACTTTGTTCGCTTTGCTGTATCATTCTGTATCTGTGATGATTCATCAAGCATCAGGGTGAAATGCTCTAATTGAAGAAGTTCTGACCTTCTGAACACCAAATCATAATTGATAATACCGACTGTCATGGTTGCACCAGGATAACCTGCCCATGCTGTATCATGTGAAATGAAATCATCCAGTTGCTTTTTATCGGTCAAGTTGTAAACTTGAATTCTTGGATAGTAGTCTTTGAAGTGCTTCATCCAGTCATTTATCTTTGATTTCTGACAGATTATGATGTTTGTATCTGAACCAAGCTGAACCATCTTTTCTGAACCAACAAATGTTTTTCCAAGACCCATGTCCAAGTAATATGCAACCTTGTTGAAGCCTTTTGTTTGTTCCAGTGCTTGCTTTTGGTGTTCATATAATTGCATAGGCATCACCTGCAATCCCCTATGTATTCAGCAAGCTTCTTCGGTGAAATGTGGTAAGAAAACTTTTCGCCTGACAACTTGACCGCAAATCCAAACGGTGCGACGCCCCTTTGAAGGGCAACCCTTACAAATTGCCTTGACTTACCAAGCATCTTTGCAGCCTGGTCAACAGGTACATTCTTCAATCCTTTTGGGTCAATGGTCATGTCTGAACATTCTGTTTCACCTTTAAGGAAAGCGACTGAACAATCAAGTGCTTCTGCAATCTTGTTCAATGCAAGTTCTTTTGGTTCATTTTTACCTGAAAGGTACTGACTGATTGATGATTTTCCGATTCCAGTAAGTGCTGAAAGTTCAGCCTGTGTCATGTTTCTTTCCAACATTGCTTTTTTTAACTGCTCTGAAAAACTCATTTGATACCATCCTTTCTTAATAGTTAAGTTTCCTTAACTTTTAGGGTAAAAAAATATATGGGGATTTCTTCTTTGGCAATTTGAAGCAGAACACATGCCTTGTCAATTTCCTTTTGACTAAACTGCACCTTATTGTTAAGCTTTTCAGACAAGGAAACAGGTGACATTCCCATTGCGGATGCAAAAGCAGACTGTGTTTTGTAGACTTCTTTGATTTTTCCCCTTACTTTGGAATAGTCAAATACAACATCAATCATTTAATCACTTCCTTTCCGTTCAAGTACACCAATTTTATTTCTTTTCACTTTGAAGCCATATCTTTTCATGGTTTCATCAAGCTTGCCTTCACTATCAAGTTGCTTACATATATACAATGCATTTGAAACATCAACAATTTTGGAATAACCATGCAGACCGCCAAATCCAAATTCAATTTCATCAATTTTTGAAGTGTCAAATCCTTTGTCATAGAATTCAGCACCATTGAAGCATCTTTCAATCACATCTGTTGGAAGGGTTTTAAGGATGTTTTTCATGTCATCAAGCTTCATAAGCAAATGCTTTTCATAAAGCTTCAAGAAAACTTCAGCATCTTCTTTTGTGACCTTTTTATACCCAGCCAATTTATCACCACCTTTATTTCAACCATCTTTTTATAACTTCACGCATTAATTCATCAGTTGATATTTTTGATAAATCAACTGATTTTTCAATTATTATCGGTTTTCTTTCATCTGATAAACCAAGAAGATAATCAGTCGATACATCAAAGAATTTTGCAAGTGATATTAATGATATAACTGAAGGATTATTTTGTTCTCCTGATTCAAGTTTAGATAACATTGAATATCCAAGTTTAGGTTCTCGTAAACCTTTCTCATATCTATTTATACTAACATCTGTTGTATTAAATATTTTAGCAAGTTCTTTTTGAGTTAAACCTCTCTCTTTTCTCAATTCTTTTAACCTATCCTTTAATTCAGCCATGAATTTCACCCCAACCAATATTCTTTATATCAATACCTTGTTCACTAATAAACTGTTCAAGTTTCCCTATAACTTCATGTAAGCTTTTGTTTTCCATGTTATCAATCCTTTCTATGTATGGGGGAATAAACCCCCACATTCAATCAACAAATGTGTGCTTGTCCAGGTCATAAATACCGACTTCTTTATCATTTACGAACACCCGAACCCTTCTGAACGCAAATGGTTCATAACCCTTGTATCCAGTCAAACCAAGGTTTTCACAGGCTTGACTTATTTCTTTGTGAAGTGGGTCACCGATTTGCTTCTTAATTTCAATTTCAAGTGTCTGTTCCATATAGAAAAACTGGTTGAATAGATACTGTGTGAAAAGCATTCCATCATCAAGCCTGACTTCCACACCAAGAACATTATTCAACACATCTGATGCACCACAGAATTTGTTACAAAGCCTTCTAATTGCATCCAGTTTTTCATAAGGGGTTTTGACATTCGGGTTCTGATTCTTGTATATTTGGTCAGCTTCAACAACATACTTTTGCAAGCGGTCAAGAAGTTCAACCCTGAATTCTTCCATAGTGTACTTGTTTTTGTCTTTAATAGATTTAATCATTTTATTCATCCTTTCTGTGAAGGGGTTTCCCCCTTCACTTTATTGACTTATAGCTGTTGATGATGTTTTCAAGGTCTTGCTTTTCAGCTTCAAGTTCATTCAGCCTTCTTTTGGCATTCAGATACTTTTCTTTCGCTGTCAGTTCCTGTTCAGCCTGGTCAAGTCTTTCATAATGACTTTGTTTCTTTAAAAGCTTTTCAACACCAACTGCATCAACGATTTTGCAGAAGTCATCTTTGTCAAGGTCAAGTAAAATATAAAGTGAATTCAAACCCCAAAGCTGTTCTTCTGTAATTTTATCCTTCTTCAATCTTTCATTTGCTTCATGTAGCATCATATTTTCCACCAGTCCTTTCAATGTTTGGGTGATGTTTTTGTTAAGTTTCCTTAACCTATTTGTCTACAAGTATAGCATCCTTAACTTCTTATGTCAATAGGTTTTTATATTTTTCTTTAACTTTTTTAGTTTTTTCTTGAAATTTCCTTAACTTTAATGTATAATATAGCAAACTCCTGGAATATAATTAAATAGATAATGAAAGGTGGTGATATCGTGGGAGATACCTTCCAAAATAGGTTGAATAAAGCATTGGAAATCAGGGGGATGAAGCCCGTTGAACTTGCACAAAGGACAGGTTTATCAAAAGCAAGAATCAGTCAATATACAAATGGAGTTTATGAAGCTAAACAAAAAGCATTATATTTGATTGCCCAGGCATTAGATGTTTCAGAAGCTTGGTTGATGGGGCATGATGTTCCAATGGAAAGGTTATTGTATGAGAAGAACGCAGCAGAAACAAAGCTTCTTGAACAAATTCAATGCTCATATGGGAAGAAAGTGGTTCAGTTACTTGAACTTTTTAACCAACTCAATGCAGCAGGGCAGGATAAAGCACTGGAAACACTTACTGACTTTACAATGATTGAAAAGTACACTGAAAAGTAATGTGTTACGGTTGTTACAGTTGTTACGGTTACTTTATATTTCTTAAAATTTAAGGCTTCATTATAACTACATTTTTTAATATATTCACTAAAATAAAAGTAATAAGAAAAGATGTGTAACACCGTAACATGTGTAACGCATCAAAAGAAAGGAAGTGATTATTTGTGATTAGTTACAGTATTCGATATAGTTCAACTTCACCATCAAAAGTTTATGAAATAAATGACTTGGAAAGCTTATTTTTTGAAACATTATTTTCAAAATTAAAGGATGCAAAATTGAAGAATTGTATTACTTTAATTAGAATGTCAAATGGAACACTTGCTGTTGAATATGCAGGATATCCAGTTGGTAAAATTAAACTTCAAGGTAGAATACACACTATGCAAATATTAAAAGGTTTATATAAACACTATTCTATTGAAGGTAATATTCAAGATTTCTTACCCAAAATAGATGAATGGGTTAAATATATACAAAGATATATTAAATGAAAGGTGGTTTAATCTATGAAATACTTTGTCGGGGCATTATTGGTGGGATTCATCATTTTCTGTATTGTGATGGCAATTTCATCATCCAAGTCCAAAAAGAAAGTTAAAAAGGAATTGAAATCAAAAGGTGCATCATTGTTTATTGCTCTACCTCACACCGCAGGTTTACCTGTTCCAGAACACACTTTGTGCCAGTTGTATTCATATCCTGATAGAATTGAAATAAATGCAAAAGGCACACAGTTCAATCTGATGAAAACAAAAATCACTGATATTTCAATGACAAGTGACATGGAAATCCAAAAGCAATATGTTTCCAGTGCAGCAGGTGCTGTTGGTGGTGCAATGCTTTTTGGTGCTGTTGGTGCTTTGATTGGTGGAAGGGTAAAGGAAAAGAAAATCAAGGAAGTGCATCATTATCTTATTTTTACTTATGAAAAAGATGGTTCTGTTGATTATATCGCTTTTGATGCAACAGCTTCATTCATTCCTGCAAAGAAATTCATTGATGAATTCAGAAGTTCATCAGATGGTTCAATTAAAAAAGTTGACCTGTAAGGTGCAAGTAAATGGAAGGGGGTGGACATCATCAAGAATCCGAATGGTTATGGAACTGTTGCCAAGCTTTCAGGTAATCGCAGGAAGCCATTTGTTATTCGTAAAACAGTAGGATGGAACGACAAAGGTCATCCCATTTATAAGACAATTGGATATTGTGAAACAAGGGAAGAAGGTTTGATGATTCTTGCTGAATACAACCGCAACCCCTATGACATTGATGCTGCAAAGATTACCTTGAAAGAATTATTTGAAAAGTGGTCAGAAAAGAAGCTGCCAAAATTAAGTAAATCATTGCAGGGGTCATTGAAATCAGCTTATAAGCATTGCAAGAAAATTGAAGGGATGAAGTATAAGGAAATCAGGTCTTTCCACATGCAAGACTGCATTGACAACTGTGGATGTGGATATTCAACCCAGTGGGCAATTAAGAATTTATTTGGTCACCTTGATAGATTTGCACTTGAACTTGATATCATCAACAAGTCTTATTCACAATTGATTAGTGCTGAACCGATACCTGAAACAAACAAGAAGCCTTTCACTGATGAAGAAGTTGAAAAAGTATGGGAAATCAAAGACCAAGAATGGGTTGATTCAGTTTTATTCCTTCTTTATACTGGATTCCGAATCAGTGAAATGCTATCAATTGAAAGTGACAATGTTGACATGGAAGCAGGAACAATCAAAGGTGGTATCAAAACTAAAGCAGGTAAAGACCGCATTGTTCCCATTCATTCCAAGATAGTTCAAATTGTTCAAAGAAGAAAAGACCAGGGGAACAAGTACCTTTTTAGTTATGAAGGAAAGAAGCTTTCTAATAGCCAATATTACATCTTTTGGAATGACATCATGAAGCAGTTGGGAATGGAACACACACCCCATGAATGCAGGCATACATTTCGGTCAAGGCTTGATTCAGCAGGTGCAAATAAGGTTTGCATTGATTTGATGATGGGGCATAAATCAAAAGAAGTGGGTGAACGAATTTACACCCACAAAACAATTCAAGAGTTAAAAGAAGCCATTGAACTAATTAAAAAATAGCATTGAACTAATAACAGGTTAGTAACAAAAATAACCCCGAACCGCATAATATAAGCAGTTCGGGGTTATTTGTGGATATGATGTCATAATTTCAAAAGATGATTTCAAAAAGTTTTGCCAGGAGGTAAAAACCGATAAAACTTATGAGTACCTGAAATACAAGGTTTTAAAAACTGCCAAAAGCATTTCAGAAAAATTAGGAATAAAATTCTCCGAACATGCTGTTTTAAATGTTTTAGATGGCATAACCCCCCAAATGCCATATTTATATGAAAAGCTTTCTGATGACATAATTATAAAAATATATACCGGTAAAAACCGTGTGTGCAGGATTTATACTTCCATTGATTTTGAGGGCATTAAAATGTCTAACGCAACTTTGGATATAAAAATTTCAGATGGCAATAAGGTTTTTAATTTTGTTGACGCTTATTTCAGCGCGCAAATTGAGGGGAAGAAATTATTTATTTATTTGACCGGTTTTAATGATTTGCAAAAGCCGGACAATTTAAAAGCAAATATCAAAGGTGCAATTTCATACAACCACATAAACCTGTTGGACACATCCCTCTTAATTGAAACAAATAAGGATGAATACAGCGTCAAAGGCTCGCACAAAAGTTCTGAAAAGTCCTTATATATAAACGGCATGGGAAATATTTTGGTAAATGAAGGCGGCATAAGTTTTAATTATAAAAATAATTTAGGTGTTTTAATATTTAGCGCAAACCTAAAATAAAAAACTGGCGCCTTTTGCGCCAGTTTTTTATTACAATAATTTTGCTTAAGGCATATAGCTTTGGGAAGTGTCAATGACTATGGTGTTTGCCGCGCCGTCCCAAGATACCCCAAAATCAAAGGCCTGCGCCACATCCCTGAGCTTAAAGTAGTTGTTTCCGTTTATGTTGTAGGCCGTAAAATTAGCAATTGAGCCATCCTTGTAAATGGCCGAACTTGTCTTAACAGCGTTTTTTTCCTTCCCGTCGCCCATTTTTAACTCACCGCCCACAGGAGTGTAGGCCTTGCCTGATGAAAGATGGATTGCCCCGCTTGTTTCATCGAATGCGACTTCAAAGCTTTTCCCCGTGCCATTTAACGCCATGGCTAAATCCCTGAGCTTAAAATAATTGCTGCCATCTATGTTATACGCGTCAAACTGATAGGTTTTTCCGTTAATCATTACCATGGAAGATGTGGGTATGGCGGCTTTTTCTTCGGCTTTATATGCCACGGTCACCACACAGGTGTCGGTTAATTTTACCACCTTTACCCCGTTTTCATATCTTACCAGCTTTGCAGTAATAATAGCGGTGCCTTCGCTTATGGCGTCAATGCGCCTGCCCGACACAATTTGCGCAACTTGCGGGTTTGAGGATTCAAATTCAAGCATCATTCCCACTGAATTTGGATAATACTCCTCGGGGGAGCCATTAACCGAAACGCCTATAAAAGATTCCCCGGGCTGTAAAACCAGGTTTTTAACATTTAAATGTATTGCTTCTATGGGCGGCTTTACATTTACCTCCACCTGCGCTGTCTCAAGACCGTCTTTTGACTTCATTATAATAAACGTTGTTCCCGGTCCAACCGCAGTAACTTTTCCTTGGCTGTCTACCACAGCCACCTCGGGGTTTGAGGATTCCCATGTGTAATAGTCCATATTCATTTGCCAGTTATAACTTATATCCCCCAGCCAATATGCGGAAGCCGCATATGTCTGCCCTACGGTAAGGGGCGGGCAGAACACGCCGAATTCCTGCGGCTCTACCACAAGCTCAAAAGACGCAACCATTCCCCTTTCAAGCAGCGCCAAAGAAATGGTGGTGGTGCCGTAGTTGTGGGGGGTGACATTTCCTAACTGGTCCACTGTCGCAACCTCGGGGTTTGAAGACACCCAGCTTTGGTCAAAATACTGCTGAAGGCTCCACGGGCCGTAACCCGGGCGGAATTGTATCACAAAATGTTTTGACATGGACACATTTTCATGGTAAAAATACAAATCAGTGCGCTTAAAATCAAGATTGGCGTCTTTTCCAAACCTTCTTGCCGTATCTTCCTCCGACTCCGGATTGAAATAAAGATCATCAAATATGGTAGGGGCAACAATATGGTCTGCAGATAAGGTTTTTATATCAACGTCAAAGTAATAATCCCTTGTCCCCCTGCTTTTATATTCACCCTTTTCATATGTGTTAAGGGAGTCCCATGTGCAGTCCACATTAATCCAGCGGTTTTGCTCGCTTATATAAACCAAAGTCCACGCGTGGGGGACCCAATTGTTCCCGCTGCACGCCAGACCGCCATAGACTTGCGCCGGAATGCCCGCCGCCCTCAAAAGCGCGCAGTAAAGGTTGGCATAGCCTTCACACTTTCCCCTTCTGTTTTTTAAAACAAAATCGGTAGCTTGTTTATCAATTACTGCGCCTTCCTCATCATAAAGTATGGTATCGTCAAAATCATAATAAATATTGGCGCATACCCAGTCATGAAGGGCTTTTGCTTTGCTGTAGCTGTCTTGCAATGACCCGGTTAAGGTATTTGCCAATTCAATAATCTCTTTATCATTGCTAAATATTTGCCTTGATGGCTGTAAAAACAGCTTTATCTTTTCAGGGTCCATGGTCCTGCTTTCCATAAAGGCCAGATTATTTTGATAAATTGCGTCGGGGTTTCCGATTAAATCATACCCGCTTTCATAGCCCGGCACATAAACTATATGCTTCATAACCGTGGCGCTTGCGGGTACATATAATAAGAGAAGTACGGCTGGGATGAATAAAAACATACTAATGATTTTTTTCATGGCTTAACCCTCTTTCTTTTTCTATTGTAGAAACATAAAAAATTATAATGCCAGACATTAAATTATCGGAAGAAAAAAATAATAAATTAGACTTAAATTAAATATTCACATCACTTTTTGGCGCGCAAAAAAAGCTGTTTTATACAAACAGCATTTTATTTATGTATATTTTTTATCTGCCAGTCCACCGGGCTTTTCACAAGGCTTACTAATATTTCATTGGCCTGGGAAAAATGGCGGCAGCCAAAAAACCCGCGGCTTGCGGATAACGGGCTTGGATGGGCAGCCTCCAACACAAAGTGGCGGCTTTTGTCAATGAGACTCTTTTTTTCCCTCGCGTCATTTCCCCATAGCAAAAACACAACGGGGTCCTCACGCTGGGACAAAAGCCTGATTACATTGTCGGTAAAAATCTCCCAGCCCTTGTTTTTGTGGGAATTTGCCTCCCCCATTCTAACGGTGAGGGTGGCGTTTAACAAAAGCACCCCCTGCTTTGCCCACGGGAGAAGATACCCGTTATCAGGAATATAGCAGCCCACATCGTCCTGAAGCTCCCTGAATATGTTCAAAAGAGAGGGGGGGATTTTTACTCCGGGTTTTACGGAAAATGCCATGCCATGGGCCTGCCCAGGCTCATGATACGGGTCCTGCCCGAGTATCACAACTTTTGTGTCCTTGTAGGATGTAACTTTAAAGGCGGAATACAATTCGTACATATCGGGAAAAACCGTCCGGGTCTTATACTCATAAGCCAAAAACGCCCTCAATTTCTGGTAGTATTCCTTTTGAAACTCGTCCTTTAAAATTTCGTCCCAATCGTTATTAAACTTAATCATAGCGCATCCCCTAAATCTTTTTGACCATGAGGCTGTTTAAAAACACAGCGCCGTCTTTTTCCTTCCTTATGTATTTTACAAATTTAAAGCCCTTCTTTTGGTAAAAAGTCCTGGCCGTAATGCTGGATTCAAGGGATATTTCTCCCAATCCCTCATTCTTTGCCTTTTTTATCATTTCATCCAAAAGCATACTCGCGGCGCCTATCCCCTGATAGTCCTTGTGGGTGTAAAGCCTGTTTACAAAGCCGTCCTTTGCCATGTCGCAAAAGGCAATGATTTTACCGTCTGCTTCGCAAACTAAGGTATAGTTTTTCAAAAGGGAATTTAAAAACGCGGCTTTGTCCATATGCTTTGGCGCCCAGGCTTCCAGCTGTTTTGGGGAATAGTCCTTTTTGCATATGGTATGTACCGTGTCGTAAAACAAAGAAATAATTTCTTCCAAATCTTCCTTTTTAAACCTGCGAACTTTCATACCCAAACTCCAAAAAAGCGGGCAAAACGCCCGCTTTAGTGTTTTTAACTTAATAGATTTTTTGCTATTTCGTTTACCACTTTTCCGTCTGCCCTTCCCTTCACCCGAGGAAGCACAGCTTGCATGACTTTTCCAATGTCTTTCATTGATGTAGCATTGGTATTTTGAATTTCTTGTTTTACGATTTCCTCTAATTCCTCTCTCGACAGCTGCTTAGGCAAATAACTTTCGATAATTTCTATTTCTCGCTTTAAATTTTCAATCAAGTCATTGCGGCCACTTTTTTCGTATTCGGGAAGGACATCTTTTCTCTTTTTGAGCTCTTTTGCCAAAACTTCAATAACCCCTTCGTCAGAAAGGGTAATTTTTTGATCCTTTTCAACCTGCAAGATGGATGCCCTTATAAACTGCACTGTGTTTTTCCTCACAGCGTCCTTTTCTTTCATGGCATCTTTTAAGTCTTGCGCAAGTTGCTCTTTGAGGGTCATGATATCCCTCCTTATCTGTATTTTCTTTTTCTTGCAGCTTCGGATTTCTTTTTACGCTTAACACTTGGTTTTACATAGTGTTCTCTTTTCCTGATTTCGCTAAGAACGCCTGCTTTTGCGCATTGACGCTTAAATCTTTTAAGAGCACTATCAAGTGTTTCGTTTTCCTTAATTCTAACTTCTGACATGACATCCCCTCCCTCCGCATCTTAGTGCCGATGAGCTCAAAAATTGAGTCATTCGTGGGAATTAGATATGGTTATTATACCTTATTTGGAAGTAAAGGTCAAGAAAAATTTTGAAAACCCAAACATCAGCCCGGCGGCCAGGATAGGTTTCTTTTTCCTAATAAGTGGAAATGCAAGTGCGATACCGACTGGCCCCCGTCCTCGCCGCAGTTGGTTACCACCCTGTAACCGCTTTCTGCCACGCCCAATTCTTTTGCCAATTGGGGTATCACTTTAAATATATGAGCAATTATGTCTTTGTTGCTATCGTTTATTTCGTTTGCTGATATAATATGCATTTTGGGGATTATTAATACATGGACTGGGGCTTGTGGATTTATGTCATTGAAGGCATAAATTAGGTCATCTTCATAGACTTTGCCAGAGGGTATTTCCTTTTTCGCGATTTTGCAGAAAATACAATCCATAAAGATTTTCCTTTCTTTAATTATTTTATTAATTCATAAACCAAATT
>Ga0134095_1000777_pt1 | contig 27023 bp, 18 predicted proteins | sample 6_2taG_FD_94449 | JGI IMG/M metagenome (GOLD analysis project Ga0134095, IMG submission 94449) | Switchgrass degrading microbial communities from high solid loading bioreactors in New Hampshire, USA - 6_20_20_110_A2 metaG | ecosystem: Engineered > Bioreactor > Semi-continuous > Anaerobic >... | reverse complement strand
TGCTTGCATCCGGATCGATATAGATGTAACATAATTCATGAAATGGCATAGGCCATTTTCTTATGTTGCATATATATGAGAGAAGACCAATGCAGATATTTATCAGCTACTCCCGCAAAGATGCCCTTTATGCAAATTGGCTCCATAGCGAACTACAGCGACGCGGATATTCCGTATTCCTTGACACAAGCGACATCGTACCTGGCGCTATGTGGCAGGAAGAGCTTGAAAAACAGATCCGCGCATGTAATGTGATGTGTGTTCTCCTAAGCCCCGATAGCGCAACATCGAAATGGGTACGGCTAGAATGCTCGCTTGCCAGACATTATCAAAAGAGGCTCTTGCCGTTGAAAATCGGCACCCTTCTCGAAGAGCCTGATTTTATTCATGGTCTTCAAATTGTTGACCTCACAAATCTCCCCCCAAACGAGACGACAATCAACCAGATTGTCGCGATGCTTCCAAAGCTTATAGAACGTACGTTCGGATCCGCGCGCGACGCGTATCTCCAGCGGGCAACGCTCAAGTCCGCCAATACCATCGACGCCTACGGTCGTGCCATCGAGCTGTTCCTCGATTTCCTGGGCGATCACTCTCAGCGCGGGCGTCTGCCCATCCACAGCCGCGTCGCCGTCGCGCCAGACGACACACCCCTCAGCGCACTCAGCGCAGACGACGCGCCGATCTTGCTGCATTTCGCAGAATGGCTGCTGTCAGAAAGTTCTGGCGCGCCAAGGGACAAGCGTCCGTACAAAGTCACCACCGTCGAATTGCGGCTGGCCGGGGTTCAAAACTGGTTCCAGTTCATGGACGATCACGGCTGGCTGCCGCCGGAGTTTCCGCTCGCCAAAGCCCGACGTATCGTGCGCGACGAGTTGCGTGGCCGTCCCCGGCGCAGCGGTCCGCCCAGCCCGCCCGATCACATCGAGGAATTGCTCACATACTTTGATCAGCAGGAACGGCCGCCACATCTCCGCAAGCCCGACGCCGATCCCGATCGCGTCCGCCGCTGGGATCTGACTCGCCTGCGCAACCGCGCCCTCGTCCACGCGCTCGCCGAATCTGGCGGGCGCATCAGCGAGGTGCTGAGCCTGGATATCGACGATTTTCCGGTGCGGGCGCTGGATCGTGGCGAGGTGTTGCGCGTGGAAGTCAACGCCAAAGGCGGGCACACGTACCAGCTTCGATTTTTGCACGCCCTTCCGGCGATCAAAGCCTATATCAACGCGCGCGGCGCGGATCTGCGCGCCTCAGCACGCGGGCGAACGCCGCTATTCGTCAGCCACGATCGGCGCTATGATGGCGCGCGCATGAGCCGCGTGGTGGCGTGGCGCGTCGTGCAACGAGCGGCGCGCGCGCTCGGACTGCGCAACATCACGCCGCACGACTTCCGCCACTGGCGCGCAACACAGTTGATCAACGCGGGGACGCCGCTGGACGTTGTGCAGGATTATCTCGGGCACCGCTCGGTCGAAACCACCCGCGCCTACTACGCGCACACCGATCCGTTGCGCGTGGACGAAGCGGCGCGCTCCATCGGCCTGCTCGATCCCGACGACGAGGCGTGACGCTACTTGTCTTTGTAGCCCTGCCCGAGCGGCGTAGCGAGCATGATGCCGATGAAGCCGGTCAGCACGCCGATATGAAACAGCGCGGCCGGAAGGCACAGCCAGTACAGCGCGCTTGGTAGATCGTAGTGCGTCACCAGCAGGACCAGCACGATCGCGTGCGCGATCAGGCTTAGCAGCACGATCCCCGTGCCGATGAGCAGCAGAAGCCCGCGCTGCGTCGCCATCGACGAGGAGATACGGTTGATGCGGCGGCTGAGGCTGGGCGACGAATCCAGGCGGTTTGTGAGAGGCCGGAATATCATTTAGATCACCCTTGTTTTAACTTTGATAATAAGTAAATAAGCTCATTACTCCAAGTTTCACACGTCTTCGCCCGCCTCATCGGCCAAGCGGAACGCTTCAAGCCGCCCCACCGCGCGCGGCGGCACGCGGACCGTTACCTCGACGCCGCGCTCAGTGTGTGTTTCGTTCTCAACGACGCCCATCTCATGCACGGTGGATAGCACATCCCCCTGCGCGTACGGGATGAGCAGCGTCATCTCGACCAGCGTCTCGCTCAGCGCCTGCCCGATGGCCTCGCGTAGTTCTTCTAGCCCCCTACCCTTCAACGCAGAGGTCCGCACTACCGCACGATAGCCGAGACCCTCGAGCGCCGGGGGAAGCGCCTGCTCGCCCCGGTCGATCTTGTTCAGCACCAGAATCTTCGGGATGCGCGTCGCGTCCAGCTCGGCGAGCGTATCTTCCACCACGTCGATCTGATCCCACGCGTGCGGATCGCTGATGTCCACCACATGCAGCAGCAGGTCCGCCTCGACCACCTCTTCGAGTGTCGCACGGAAAGCGGCCACCAGCGTCACCGGCAGCTTCTGGATGAACCCGACCGTGTCCGACAGCAGCACCGCGCGACCGTTCGGCAGCTCAATGCGGCGCGTCGTCGGATCGAGCGTGGCGAAAAGCTGGTTCGCGACGTACACATCCGCGCCAGACAGCGCATTGAGCAACGTGGATTTGCCCGCGTTGGTATAGCCGACCAGCGCCACGGTTGGGATACCGGCGCGGTTGCGCTGCATGCGGTGTCGCTGGCGGTGGGCGCGCACACCTTCCAGTTCCTCTTTCAGGTGGGTGATCCGCCGACGGATCTCACGCCGGTCCACTTCAAGCTGCGTTTCGCCGGGGCCGCGCAATCCGACGCCCGCCGCCCCACCCCGCGCCGCGCCGCCGCCTGCCTGCCGCGCCAGGTGTGTCCACTGACGGGTAAGCCGTGGCAGGCGATATTCGTATTGCGCCAGCTCCACCTGCAGCGCGCCCTCGCGGGTGCGCGCGTGCTGCGAGAAGATCTCGAGAATCAGCGCGGAACGGTCGATCACCTGCACGTTCTCGCCAAGCCGCTTCTCAAGCTCGCGCTGGTGGCGCGGCGACAGCTCGTCGTCGAAGATCACCATATCGGCGTTCGTCTCGGCAACGCGCTCGATCACTTCCTCGAGCTTGCCGGAGCCAATAAACGTCGCCGGGTCGATCTGGGAAACACGCTGCACCACCCGGTCGACCACCTCGACGCCCGCCGTGCGCGCCAGCAACGCCAGCTCGTCCAGCGAATCATCTACCGGCAGCGGCGGGCGACTTCCACGCACTTCCACGCCGATCAGCAGCGCGCGGTTGGGGTTTAAGTTCGTCTCGTGTGTGTTAATGGGTCGGGTCCCTTTCTTCCACCAGCTCGCATTCCTGCTGCGCTAGAAACGCCTCCAGCGCCTCGGCTGCGCGTGCCGCGTACGCCTGCTGGCGCTCGCGCTTGCCGCGCGGGGGATTGTCGAGCGGCGGCAAGATGCCAAAGTTAGCCTTCATTGGCTGAAATTCACCCGGCTCTGCATGCGTGATGTAGTAACACAGCGCGCCGAGCATCGTCTCGCGTGGCAGCGTCCACGGCTCGCACCCGCTGACCAGCCGCGCCGCGTTGATACCTGCCAGCAACCCGGTCCCGATGTTGCCGACATACCCTTCCACGCCCGTAATTTGACCGGCAAAGAACAGGTCGTCGCGGTCGCGGAACTGCAGCGTCGGGCGCAGGTGCATCGGCGAGTTGACGAACGTATTACGGTGCATCTGGCCGTAGCGCGGGAACTCGGCGTTCTCCAGGCCGGGGATCATGCGCAAAACGCGTTTCTGTTCGCCCCAGCGCAGGTTCGTCTGGAAGCCGACGATGTTGTAGAGCGTCCCGGCCAGGTTATCCTGGCGAAGCTGCACGACCGCATACGGACGCTTGCCAGTGCGCGGATCCCGCAGGCCGACCGGGCGCAACGGTCCAAACGCCAGCGCCTCGCGCCCGCGCGCCGCCAGCCGTTCGACCGGCAGGCAGCCCTCGAAGAACTGCGGATCGTCGCGCTCAAAATCCTTCAGGTCGATCAGCTCCGCCGAGAGCAACGCATCCACGAAGCGCTCGTATTCCTCGCGCGTCATCGGGCAGTTGATGTAATCGCCCGTCTCGTCCTCGCCGCGACCGTAGCGGCTGGCGCGGAACGCGATATCCATGTTGATCGTCTCGGCGTCCACCATCGGCGCAATCGCGTCGTAGAAATACAGGTGTTCCTCGCCGACCAGCGCCGCGATCTCCGCCGACAGCGCAGGCGACGTCAGCGGACCGGTCGCCAGGATCACCGGACCGTCAGGGATCGACGTCACTTCCTCGCGGATCAGGCGGATATTCGGGTGATTGGCGATGTGCTCGGTCACGCGCGACGCGAACGCCTCGCGGTCCACCGCCAGCGCCCCGCCCGCCGGAACCGCCGTCTCTTCGGCGCAGCGCATCAGCAGCGACCCCAGTCGCCGCAACTCCGCTTTGAGCACTCCCGGCGCGCGATCGGGAAGATCGGAGCCGAGCGAATTGCTGCACACTAGCTCGCTCAGCCATTCGGTGACGTGCGCGGGCGTGCTGCGCACTGGCCGCATCTCATACAATTCGACGGGAATCCCGCGCTCCGCAAGCTGCCACGCCGCCTCGGAACCGGCCAATCCCCCACCGATGACTTTCACAGTTGGTCCCATTACTTCACATCCCGGTTGATCTGCTCTTAGCAGTTAGCGGTTAGCGATTAGCGAAAAACCAAAACAGGCAACTAAGCGTAAGCGTGCATTTTGCAGCAGGAAACAGGAGCCTGGGCCCTCGCGTCACGTAGCGGCACACGACAGCGAATTTCAACGGGCGGAGCAGACTCCACCCCTACACAACGGACTCAGCACAGCACTCCGTTTTTCGCTAACGGCTAACGGCTAATCGCTGACTGCTGCTTTTCCCATTCTATCGGGCGGCTACCGGCTTGTCCATGCTGGTCGCCTGCCGAACCCGCCCCAGCGCCGCCTCGTACGCCTGACGCAGCGCGGCGTATTCCGGGCCGCTGCCGGGGATCAGCGCCAGCGCATGCGTATACGCCTCAATCGCGCGCGGATACAGGCCCTGCGCGGCGTAGCTGTCGCCGAGCAGGCTGAATACACGGTAGTCGAGAATCGCGTCGCCTTCAGCATCGGCGGTGGCGCACATAGCTTCCAGCGTTAGCGCAGCACGCGCCGGATCACCGTGATCGTAGTACGCGCGCGCGATCTGAAGCTGGAGCGTGTCACCAAGCGGGTGATACGGATTATACGCCAGCGCGGTGTCGAACGCGGCGGCCGCTGCGTCGAACCGTCCCAGGCGCAGGCACAGCGCGCCGATCGTCTCGTAGACCCGGCCCCACGTCACGTCTACACCCAGCGGCTGCCGACTCAGTTGCAGGAAACGTACCAGATGGTCAATCGCGTCTTCTTCGCGGCCGCGAAAATGCGCCAGCGCCTCACCCACCGCCAGATGCGCCTCGCAATACGCCAGACGGTAATCCGGCGCGCTGCGATCGACCGCCCGCAACGCGCGTCGCGCAGCGTCAAGCGCGCCGACGTAGTCCTTCTGCTCGCGGAGCGCCCTGCTCCGCAGGATGTGAAGCTGCACCAGCCACCCGCTGTTCTCGCCGGGGGGATATGCCTCGATCGCCTGGGCGAAGTAGGCCAGCGCGCCCGCCGGATTACGTCGCTCGAACAGTTCCACAAAGCCGAGCCGTTCGTAGCACAGCGAGCGCAGCGACGCGATCCACGACGGCTCGTTCAGCGCGGCGCGGAACATCTCGACCGCTTCGTCAGCCTGGTTCTCGCTCAGCAAAACGCGCCCGGTCTGGTAGGATACCCAGCCGCGATTGGGATAGTCTGGCTGCTCGCGGATCAGCGCGCGATACAGTTCCAGTGCATGATCCGCGTCAGCACGGTCGGCGAACCCGAGCGGCGCCAACTCAAAGCGCGCGAAGTGCACGTCCGCCAGCAGCTCGCGGACTTCCGGCTCGTCCATCAACGACGGACCCAGCGCGAACGCTTCGCGCAGGTCGGCGAGCGCATCATCCGGCTTTTCGCTGTACAGGCGCACGCGCGCGCGGCGGAGCAACAGCACGCTGCGGCCCGTGCTATCGAGATCGTCCCGTCGCAGGCGGCGAGCGATCATGATCTCGGCCTGCTTCGTATCCCCCTGCTCCAGGTGGCGATCGATCTCGGTCAGGGCCGCGGTGAGTTTTGGACTCAGACGAATCGTCAAGCGTGTGCTCCGCACCGTTTCGGTGTAGACTCCCTGACCTGATTATACCGGAAGGCAACGGCGATTGTGCGTTAATTTCTCAACAGTTTATTATCAGTTCTCTAATGCATCCTTATTGACTCTGACACCGGTTACTGGTATTATTAGAGTACACCCGTTCGAACACTTGTTCTAATGTGCGCGTATCTCATGAAACAACCGACCACCAAAAACCAGCGTAAAACAACCGAGCAACCACCCGAGAAAAAACGCCGGTTTCGCCTGCGCAGTCCGCGTTGGCTGGGCCTGGTGATCGTTCTGGTATTCCTGTGCGCGCTGATGGGTTTCACCGGCGCGTTCACTGGCGCGGCGCTCGTCTTGCCGGAACCGGCCGCGTATGTCGAGGTCATAGACACCAACCGCCCGTTCTATGCGAACGCCGCCATGGGGCCGGAAGCGGCGCGCTCGTCACTTTCGCCCGTCTTCACCGACACGGTGCAGTATTGGGCGCCGATGATCCAGGCGTGGGCGCTGATGTACGAGGTCGATCCGAACGTAATCGCCACGGTGATCCAGATTGAAAGCTGCGGCGACCCGACCGTCTCGTCCAACGCCGGAGCGCAGGGTCTGTTCCAGGTGATGCCGTTCCACTTCCAGCCGGGCGAGGATATGCTCGACGTCCAGACCAACGCCACTCGCGGCATGAACTATCTGGCCGAAGGGTTGCGCAAGGCTGATGGGCACGTGGGGCTGGCGCTCGCCGGATACAACGGCGGCCACGGCGTCATTAACCGTGGCTGGGCGACCTGGCATTCCGAAACGAAGCGCTATTACCAGTGGGGCTCGAAGATCTACGAGGAAGCCCGTTCCGGCGCGCAAACCAGCGAGGCCCTTCAGGATTGGCTGAACGCGGGCGGCCAGGCGCTTTGCAACCGCGCCCGCGACACGCAGTCCCGGCTTGAGATGCAGTATCAGCAGCGGGTCGCCAACCAGCCTGCCGCGGTCGCCGCTGCGCGCTGACATGAAACGAGCGACAGCCTGAGACTGCAACGGACTGTTCGGTACAGCAAAAAAGCAGCGGTGTAAGCCTCACTAGCTAACCGCTGCTTTTTAGTTCTGTTCGATGGCTGTTAGTTACTTCCTGCTGCGCCTGGCTAGATCGCTCCGAACACCACGCACGCGTTCTGCCCGCCCAACCCGAAGCTATTCGACAGCGCATAGCGGAGGCCCTTCGCCTCGCGCGCCACGTTCGGCACATAGTCGAGGTCGCATTCAGGATCGGGCGTCTCGTAGTTGATCGTCGGGTGGACGATCTTTTCATACAGGGTCATGACCGAGGCAATTCCCTCGACCGCGCCCGCGCCGCCGAGCAGATGCCCGATCATGCTCTTGGTCGAGTTCACCATGATGTCGTACGCGTGCTCGCCAAAAACCTTCTTAATGGCGTTGGTTTCGATCACGTCGTTGAGGGGCGTGCTGGTGCCGTGCGCGTTGATATAGCCGACGTCTTCGGGGTTCAGCCCGGCGTCGCGCAGCGCCCAGGCCATCGCGTTCTGAGCGCCCCGGCCTTCCGGATCGGGCGCCGCAACGTGATACGCGTCGGATGAGGTGGCCGAGCCGACCACTTCCGCGTAAATCCGCGCGCCACGCTTGACTGCTCGCTCCAGCGTCTCGAGGATCATCACACCCGCGCCTTCACCGAACACAAACCCGTTGCGGTTCAGGTCGAAGGGACGGCTCGATTTCTCCGGCGCGTCGTTATAGCCGGTCGCCAGCGCGGTCATCGAGATAAACCCGGCGATCGCATAGTCGAGGATCATCGCCTCGACGCCGCCCGCGAACACCACATCGGCCCGACCGTGGCGGATCATGTCCACCCCGTCGCCGATGCTGTGCGTGCCGGTTGCGCAGGCCGTCGAAAGGCACACCAGCGGGCCGAGCGCGCCGGTCACTTTGCTAACGTAATGCGCCGGAATGTTCGGCAACGACTGGATGAGAGAGAACGGGCCTGGACGCCGCCCGCGGGACTTGAAGCCATACGCCGCCTGCTGCGCCAGATCGTGCCCGCCCATCGACGAGCCGAAGTCCACGCCGACACGGTCCTGGATCGGCTCGAGATCGGCGATCGTTAACCCAGCGTCCTTGAGCGCGTCGAGCGCAGCCGTCACGCCAAACTGCGAGGCACGCGCCATCCGCCGCGCTTCTTTCGGGTCGATGTACTCGCTCGGGTCGTAATCAATGACTTCGCCCGCGATCTGGACTTCCAGACCAGATGGATCGAACGACTGGATGCGGCGAATGCCAGACTCACCGCGCTTGAGCCGCTCCCAAAATTCCGGGAAGCGTCCCAGCGGCGTCACCGCGCCCATTCCTGTGACAACCACCCGTTTCCAGCCATTGCGTGTGAATTCCATGCTCACCGTCCCTCTGTTTCCTCGCCATTGGCGGGGGCTGTTATGTGAATCGGCTCGCGTCCCAGGCCGTCGCGGATAGCGTCGACAATCCCGCCGTTCACCGCGTCGCGCGCCTGCCGGATCGCGTTCTTAATCGCATGAGCGTTCGAGCGGCCGTGGCCGATAATCACGACCCCGTTGACGCCCAGCAGCGGCACGCCGCCGATTTCGAACGGGTCCACCTGCCGGTACACCCGGCGGAAAGCTGGTTTCACCAACAGCCCGCCGAGCTTCGAGCGCAGATCGGCAACCAGTTCTTGACGCACCAGGCGGAAAATAAGCTGGCCGGTCGCTTCCATCGTCTTGATCATCACGTTGCCGGTGAAGCCGTCCATCACCGCCACGTCGACCGCCCCGCCTAGCACTTCTTTCGGTTCGGCATTGCCTATGAAGTTAACACCGATCCCGCGTAAGAGTTCCGCCGCTTCCTGAACCAGGGTGGTGCCTTTCCCCTCTTCCTCGCCGTTGGACACCAGCGCGACGCGGGGATTGGTCACGCCCAGCGCGCGCGCCGCGTAGATGCTGCCCATCACACCGTATTGCGCCAGCCATTCCGCGCGCGTGTCGGTGTTCGCGCCAATGTCGAGCAGAATCATCGCGTGCCCGCCGAGCTTCAGCACTGTGCCCAGCGCGGGACGGTGCACGCCACGGATGCGCTTCAGAGTGTGGAGCGTCGCAATCGACAGCGCCGCGCCGGTGTTGCCCGCCGTGACGAACGCATCTGCCTGACCGTCCGCCACCAGCCGCAACCCGACGTGCATCGAGGAGTCGGGCTTGGCGCGGCCAACTACGCCCGGCTTATCTTCCATCGTGACGTGCTCGCTAGCGTGGACCACGTCGATCCTCAGACCAGATGTATCATGCTTGGCGAGCTCAGTGGAAACTACGCCCTGATCGCCCACCAGGACGATCTGCTCGCCCAATTCGCGCGCCGCGAGCACCGCTCCTTCGACATCCGGCCCCGGATGGTGATCGCTGCCCATTGCGTCTATTACGATCCGCATAAGCTCCTTGCTCGTTCTACTTCCTGCGCACCCGAACCTTAACCCGTAATTGGTGAGCCGATTGTACGCCTTCAGACGCGTCCCGCCAACCATTGACATCTCCCGTCCGGCGTGTATAATTCGGGCAATCAGCCCTGGTGGCGGAATTGGCATACGCGGCAGGTTGAGGGCCTGTGCCCTTTCGGGCGTGGAGGTTCGAGTCCTCTCCAGGGCATACCGCAAGAACCCATATGATCAAAAGCGGACCCACATGGAGTCCGCTTTTTTTGTTTTGTACTTATTTTGTCAAGGAATGTCGCCTATTCCGTCGCCATTTCCGGCGCAAGATCGAGCGGCGCGGCGTGCAGCCGGTAGCGCAGGCCGGATCCCCCTTCACGCGCCGACACCACAACCGCATACAGCCCGGCATCTTCGAACGTCACCGGCTCGGTGGTCAGCGCCGCCGCACCGGGATCGGGAGCCACCTCAAGCAGAACCGTGCCATCCGGCGCCAGCAGCGTGAGATCCGCCGCGAGCGAGCCCTCCAGCCGCGCCAGACTGAACGCCAGGCGCTGATCCCGCGCGCCCCGTACCAGCCACACATGCGAGGCAGGCGCTTCTTCAAACCGCCCATAAACCGGCTCGCCCGGCGCCAGCATCCCGCCCGACGCCCCGGCTACTTCGACGCTGCCACTCAACGCCAGCTCCAGCTCATAGGGGCTGTATGGCGTGCGCGCGTCCGCGCTGCGCCGCACTTCGAGCACATACACGCCACTGTATGGCAACGTCAACCCGTCGATAGTGGTGCGGCCGTTTCCACGCCTGCCATCAGCCAGCAGCGCGCCAGACGGATCGGCCACGTTGAGCGTGAGCGCGGCGTCGTCGGCCGGGAAGCGCACAGCCGCCTGCACCTGATCGCCCGCCGCACCCGCAAACGTCCACCGCTCAAGCGGCGTTTCGTCGTCCACCGCGCCGGTAACGCGCTGCCCGTAGGCGATCGTGCGAGCCGTGCCCGGCAGTGACGCGAAGCGGTAGAGCCGGTTGAGCGCCAGCGCATAGTTGCCCTGCGTGGGACCGAACGCGCCGCCCCGTCGCTCGACCTCGATCCGGTAGCTCCCCGCCACCGTCAGGCGGTGCCGGATCAGCGGCAGGCCGTCGTCCCCCTGCTCGGACGCGGCGATCAGCGCATCATCCGGCCCGTACAGGCGCAGCAACGGGTCGAGCGTCCCGCTCAGCACCTCAAGCCGTGCCTCGATCACGTCGCCTTCTTCGCCCTCGAAGATCCAGTGTTCGAGCGGCGCGGTGTTGTTAATCCAGCTTCGCCCAATCTGCCCATAGCGCAGCAGCCGCGTCGCGATGTTCGGCGCGGGGTCGAGCGCAATTTCTAGCCGGAAGCGCCCTTCCGTCCCGCCGGTGGCGCCCAGGCGGCGGCTAACAGCTACGGTATACACGCCGCTCTCCGGCAGGCGGTACACATCAAGCCGGGCTTCTTCGCCGGACGCACTCTCTACACGCACCAGCGCATGGCCGTCCGGCGCGTAGAGCGTCAGGTGTGGCGCGAGCGTCGCGCGGCTGTCCGGCACGACCCGCAGGGACACGGCGTCGCCCTGCTGGGCCGTGAAGGTCCACGCCTCGCGGAAGGCCACCTCTGAGATACGTCCCTCGACCTGCCCTGGCGGATCCACTGGCACGGTCGACAACGCGCTGACCGAGTCGAGAGTCAGGCTGACGGTGTAGTCGGTCGTGCCGCCAGGCGGCGCAGTGACGTCGATCGTGTACACGCCGTCGGCAGGCAAGACCACCGGCTCCAGTTCCAGCGTGCCGGGGCCGTCCTGATCTCCCACGGCGAGCATGCTTGGCCGTCCAGATGTGCTGGCGATGTGCCAGTCGGTCGTGAGGACGCTCGCCGCGACTCCGCCCCCCTCGGCGGTCAACGTAATTCGCGCGACGTCGCCCTGTTGCCCCTCGAACAGCCACACGTCGCGCAAATCCGCGCCGCCTAGCGTCCCGGCGCCGCGACCGTCCGGCGGCAGCAAAGCGCCCATCGAACGCGCCTGCGTGCTCTCAAGCAACACGGTCAGCTCATAAGCCAGCGCGCCCTCAAATTCTGGACTGAGGTTGCCGATCGCCAGCGTGTAATGTCCGGTTTCCGGCAGCAGGATTTGCGGTGCGGCGGCGCGGCCGGTTGCATCTCCCGCCACGCTGGTGAGGACCGTGCCGTTCTGCGTCCGCACCTGGAAGCTGAGCAGCCCTGCATCGCCACGAATGGCGCGCGCCTCGGCCGAGATCACGTCACCCTGGGAGCCGGAGAAGGTCCACACGTCGAGCGTGTTGTCCCCTGTCAGCACGCGGCTGACCGTCTGGTTCAGCGGCAGGGCGTGCTGCGCGTCGCTCAGGTAGCTGGTATCCCGCACCAGCCGGACGCGATAGGGACCGCTCTCGCCACGCGCCGCGCCGACGATCAGGCGATAGACGCCGGTACGCGGCAGGCTGACGCGATCGAGCGTGATCGCGGGTGCGCCGACGATCGACTCCTGCCGCAAAAACGGTGTTCCGGCAGTGTCCGCCAATTCGACCACCAGCGGTTGCGGTCCGCCGCTACCCGCTTCGACCGCGATGGTGACGCGCTCGCCCGCGGCGGCCGCGAACAGCCATGTGTCGGTCAGGTCATCCGAAGCGAGCGCCCCGAATCCCTCGCTCTCCAGCCGCAAGCCATCGCGCGTTAGCGCCGGAGAGCCGGTCAGCGCGAGGTGCAGCGCGAACTCGCCCGGCACGAATCCGTCCGCTACGGGCTGCACGGCCAGCCGGTATACGCCCTCGGTTGCGGTGGTGAAGCTGAGCGTCGTCCGTTCGGCGCGCGCCGGATCCGCCTGCCCCTCGACCAGCACCGCATTGTTGACCCGCTCAAGCCGCAAGGACACGCCGCCACTTCCCGCCGGGCGAATCACCTGCGCCTGGAGCGCATCGCCCGTGTGTGCGTAGAAATAGACGTGCTCAACCGTATCCGGATCGAGCAACTCGCCGCGCACCGTCTCCCCAACCGCGATTACCCGACCGGGCATCACGGCGCTCAACGTGTCGTCCAGCGCGCTGCGATCCTGCGTGCGCAACAGATAGCGACCGCCCGGCACGTAGCGTACCACGACGAAGTAGCGCCCGTCGGCAGCGAAGCGGTGCGACAGCCGGTTACTCGTGCGGTCGGGCGCGAGGCTGCGCGCCAAAACCTCGCCCTGCTCATCCAGCAGCGTGAGATCCGGTGCCGCGCCCTGCGCCAGACCGACCGCCGCCAGCGTGATCTGCTGGCCGCTGAGCGCCTGGAAACGCCAGACCTGATAGTGCGCGTTCTGCGAGATCGTGCCGCGCACCGTCCCGTCGATCGTCAGCAGCGGCGCATTCGCCAGCACGTCAGGACCGGGGCGCGTTGCGGGGAGAATCTGCGCCAGCGGGTTGACGCGAATGAGCGCGGGAGCGGGCGTCGGAGCGGCTATCAGCGGCTCCAGAGACGCGGACTCGACGACCGGCGCGGGCGCGTTCTGCGCCGACTCGACCGTGATGCCCACGCGGTAGCTCAAAGAGGTCAGCGACTCCGGCAGAGACAGGCGTAACGTATACGTGCCGCTCTGCGAGACCTGCGCGACCAGCGTGCCAGGATTGGCAGGGCTGACGGGTGTCAGCGGGACGATCATCCCATCCGGACCGACGAGCGCCGTGTCCGGCAGGTCACCGCCAGCAAGAGCGCGCAGTTCGACGCGCAGATGCGCGGGAGCAAGTACGTCCACCGTCCAGCGATGCTCCGGCCGCGCCGCAAGGAGCACGCCGCGCCCCGTTTCGCCGGGGGTGAGTTCTCCCCCGCCCGCCGGAGTGGCGCGCAGCGTATAGCCGAGCGCGCCCTCAGCCGGGTTGAGCACCGCGATCCGGTAGCGCCCCGGCATCTCGACGCGAGCTTCAAGTGACGCCTGCCTGCTGAGCGGCTGTGTTACGCCTTGCGCGATCAGCGCGCCGTCCGGCGACTCCACGCGCAGCGCCAGCAACCCCTCACCGGACGCCGCGAGGTCGAACGCCCACGTCCCCACCTCAGAGATGTCGAGCGTCCACACCTCGTCCGCGCGGGATGCCACCTCAGACGTGACGGCGAGCGCCCCATTTGCCGCCAGCGAGCCGCGTTCGACCCGGTCCAGCACCAGGTCAAACGGCACGCCTTCCGCGCCGATCTGCTCTGCGCCCAGCGTATAGCCTTGCCCGCCTGCCTGGATCGCGATCTCGTACAGGCCGCCCTGCGCGAACAACAGCGGCTGGCGGAACCCTGCATCGACCCGGCGCAGAAGCATCACGTCGCCCTGCGGGTTGTACACCTGCACCTGCGCGTCGGGAGAGAACACGTCCGGCGTGACCGCCAGCTCGATCACGTCCCCGGCGCGCGCGTCCAGAAACCACACGACCGGCTCCGCGCCCGGCGCGATCCGCTGCTGGCGCCCAGGGATCAGCGGGCGCGCATTCCGCCCGGCCCGGCGCAGCGCCCCGGTATGCAGCGCGAACTCGACCGGACTGTTGGGCGTCACATCCGGCGAGGTGATCTCGACCAGCACGCTCCCCTGTGCGCCAAGCGCAATCGGCGCGCGGACCTGCCCGAAACCGGACAGCGTGTTCAACACGGCGCGGTTCTCGGTGAGCACGGCAATGTCGGCGCGCGCGTTTGCATCCGCAAGATCGAGCGCCAGCGTGAGGGTTCCGCTGCCTGTGATGCGGTAGAGCGCCGTGGGCGCGTCGCTCGTCAGCCGCCCGCCGACCGGCACGCCCAGTTCCAGCGGGGCGGCAAGGAATCCCGTATCCACAGTGGCTGAGTTTCGCAGCCGCAACGCCAGCCGGTAAGCGCCCGCCACGCCATCGGCCAGCCGCACGTCGAGCGTGTACGTTCCCCCCATAGGCAGGCGCACCGCAGAGAGCGTGGTCCCTGTGGCGACAGTCGTCCCGGTCGGGCTGATCAGCGCCACGCGCGGACGCGTCTCGCCTTCCAGCGGCGTGAGCACGGCGTCGATTACATCCCCCGCCTCGCCGCGAAACGACCACGCGTCGACCGCCGCCGTATCCGCCAGTTCCCCCTCGACTGTCTGCCCGTAGCTCAGCGCGATGTCGGCGCGGCCTGCTGCGCTGCCCGGACGAGCGAGGATCAGGCTGAGCGCGTACGTGCCCGCGCCCTGCCCCGCGCGGACCTCGATCGCATGCTCTCCGCCGGACGCCAGCCGCAGCGTCGCCTCGGATACCGGCTCGTCGCTGCCCAGCCACGCGACGTCGAGCGCAAGTTCGCCCGCCGGGTCGCGCACGGTCAGCGCCGGGACGAGATTACCGTCGATCCGCTCCAGACGGACCGTGACGCGATCGCCCGCGCCGCCGTCAAAACGCCAGACGTCCGGCGCGCTGCCGGTCGCAATCTCCCCGGTGACGCGGTCGCCGTACTGCACGCGCAGGTCCTGCGCGCCGATCTCGCTCGCACTCAGCGCCAGACCCACCACCAGCGCGAGCAGTGCCAGCGCCGCAACGCGTCGCATCCCCGCGCTCATCTGCGCGATCTCCCTTGCACAGCGTGCTGCCGCTTCATACGAGTCCTATGCTCTGAGGTCGCTTCTTTACGCGATTCACGTTCGCGCTTCATTATATTCATCCTGCGTGTTCTGGATAGTCATCCTGCGTGTTCTGGTGGCTGGGCTGGTTTGCGGGGGAACGCGGTCTGGCTATAATGCACCATAAGCGCAGGCGATACGCGGCCATGGCGGCGTCCGACGGAGGTCCTATGAGCACACACGAAGAGCTGAAGCGTGCCTACACGCTGATCAAGCAGGAGCAGATCGACGAGGCGCTTGCGATCCTGCGCCCGATCGTCCTGAACGAGCCGGAAAACGTTGACGCGTGGTGGCTGCTGGCGAACGCGGCTGTCGAGCCAGCCGAAGCGCGCGAATCGTTGATTCAGGTGCTGCGGCTCGATCCCGACTATGCCAACGCGCCGAAGGCCCGCGAGATGCTCGACCGGCTGAACGAGCAGTTCCCGCCCGTGCAGGATGAGATCGACCGCTTCCCGGAGTTGCGCCCCGCTGCGGAGCCCGCGCCGCTCGAAGAGGAACTGTTCCCGTTCGAAACAGGCGATCCGTTTGGCGAGCCGGTGGCAGCTACGCCGCCATTCTCCGATGAGCCGTTTGACGAGATGTTCAACGCCGCCAGCCTAGAAGCCATTGACCTGGACGAAGAACTCTTCGAGATGGAAGAGGATCCGTTTGCCGGGCTGGACGAGGACCCATTCGCGCTTGACGAGCCGGAAGCGCCGGTCGTCGTGGAGCGGCCGCAGCCTTCGCGCGTGACGTTCGAGGAGCCGGAAGAACCGCTCGACGTCGAAGCGCGCGCCGCCGCCGAGGAACGCGCCGCGCGACGGGCCGGTCGCGGCGGACGTGTCTTGGGCGCGCTGATCGGTTTGCTGCTGGTCGCGGCCGTAGTCGTCGGGTTGCTGTACTTCCTGCTGCCGGAATTGCAGCCGGTTGCTGAGGACCTCGCCGGGCTGACTGCCGCATCCCTCAGCCCTGAACAGGCTGCCCAGGTTGACGCGGCGACTACACAGCTCAACACCGCTGCGCTACCGGGCCAGCCGCAGGAAACCGCGGTTGTAGTGGCAGATGGCGTCCTCGGACGGACACTGTACGCCCAGGCATGCACGCGGCCTTCGCCCATGCTGCCGCAACTGGTGGAAAGTTTGATGCGGGTTGCCGCTGATCAGGCTGCCAGTTGGCAGGGCGACGGCGCGCCGGAAGCCTTTGGCGTGAATATCACCCGCTGCGGCAGCAACGACACGCTCTACCGCGCGTCCGCTCCGGTCAGCGACGCGCCCGAATACGCGAACCTGCAGCCCGGCGACCCGCGCTGGTCTGACCTGCAGGACCGCTGGAACTAACCTCGAACGCCCGTCGAAGGGCGCGGCCTCAGCCAGTCGCGGCAGGGAGCCAGATGGTAAATGTGGTGCCCTGCATCGGCTGGCTGTCCACCTGGATCGTCCCGCCGTGCCCTTCGATGATGCCGTACGTTACCGCCAGCCCCAGACCGGTCCCTTCTCGCTTGGTGGAATAGAACGGGTCGAAGATCTGCGCGACCGTTTCCTCGTCCATGCCCACGCCCGTATCCTGCAGGCGGATAACCACCCCATCTCTTTCGGGATACAGTTCGATCACCAGGTCGCCGCCGTCTGGCATGGCTTCCATCGCGTTGAGCACCAGATTCAGCATGACCTGCTTGAGCTGCGTCGCGTTTCCGGAGATAACCGGCGCGTAATTCAACTGCGTCGTGACGCGGACCCCATTGCGCTCGAGCTGTTTCGCCGTGAGCAACAGCACTTCGTTGATCAGCTCCTGCAGGTCCACAGCCGCTGGCTCGCTGTTGCTGGGCCGTGCGAAGTCGAGCAGCCGCGACACAATCGACTTAATGCGCTGCACTTCGCGCTCTGCCACGCGCAACACTTCGGTATCGGGCCGTTCGCCGTTCTCGGTGTCCTCGATCGCCACTTCCAGGCAGTTCAGGATCGGCTGCAGCGGGTTGTTCACTTCATGCGCGATCCCCGCCGCCATGCGCCCCAACGCGGCCAGCTTCTCGGCGCGGATCAGTTCCGCTTGCGCGGCCTGTAGCTCCCGCGAGCGCTGCTCGACCTTGTCCTCAAGCGTCTGCGCGTAGCTCTGAAGCTCGGCGTACAACTGGGCGTTGCGGACCGCCAGCGCTGCCTGTTCCCCAATCGAGCGCAGCATCCGCAGGTCCGAGTCGCTAAGCCGCCGCTGATCGCCCACCGCTACGCCCAACATCCCGAGCAGCCTGCCATGATGGCGAAGCGGCGCGACCATCGCGGACGACAGCCCGGCGCGCTCCAGCCGGGCGACTATTTCGGACCCATCGTCGTTGCCGGGCAGGCCGGGCAGCAGGATCGGCTCGCCACTCCGGTACACCAGCGCGATCGCCGAGTGCGGGTCGGCCAATCGTGCGAGCACGTTGGCGGGGTCGGCCATCCCCTGTTGCGTGTCCATCAGCATAATCGGCTCCCCGGCCGGGTCGAACAACACCAGCTCTGCAAATGCGGCGTTGAACTCTTGCCGGGCGATCTCCAGCAGCCTTTCCGCCAGTTCTTCCAGTCCCAGCCGCTGGTTAAGCTCGCCGCCGATCCGGACGAGCGCTTCTAGTTCCTCGCTGCGCTGTTGGAGCCGGTCCTCAAGCTGGCGTGCGCGCATCTTGCTACGCGCGCGGGCGAGCAATTCGTGATAATCGTACGGCTTGCGGATGTAGTCGTCCGCGCCGAGGTTCAGACCGTGCGCAACGTCAGTGGGCTCGCGCGCCGCCGCTGTCACGAAGATGACCGGGATGCGCGCCGTCGCCGGATCCTCGCGAAGCTGCCGCGTGACCTCGAAGCCATCCATGCGCGGCATCTGCACGTCCATCAAGATCAAATCGGGCCGCAGCTTACGCGCCTTCTCCAGCGCGATCTCGCCGTCCTTTGCGCTCTCGACGTCAAATCCGTCCCGTTGGAAGATCCGCCGCAGCAAGATGACCGAGTGTTCCTGGTCATCCGCGATCAGCACCAGGGGTCTGCGTTCTGCCATGCTTCAAGCTCTCCTGCCAGTTCGATGCTGTTATCATAGTCGGAGATCGGGGTTCGCGAAACTATCCACGCTAAAATTCTGATAGGGGATGTGCTAGAATGCGCATCCGGTGCTAAGCGACAAGGATTGAGCGGCATGAGCGCAAACCGCAGTCGAAAATCACGGCTGATGCTGGCGGCCGTGCGAGGGATCGTGACCGGCGTCGTGCTCGGCGGGATGTTCCTCGCCGGATACTTGCTGCGCGACCAGGCTCCTGTGGCCGCGAACGTCGACGCTGAGGAAAACGAGTTCCCGCTGCTGCATGAAGTGAAAGACCTGCTTGAGAAGAACTATCTGCGCCCGCTGCCGGACGATCGTACGATGGAATATGCGGCGTTGCGCGGTTTTCTGGGCGAGCTCAACGACCCGTACACGTTCTTCATCGACCCGCCAGTCGCGCAGAGCGAATCCCACGTGCTGGCGGGCGAATACGGCGGAATCGGCGTGCAGGTGCAGCGCAACGAGCAAGGCGACCTCGTCCTCTACCCGTTCCCGGATGGCCCTGCAGCGCGCGCGGGCGTGGAAGAAGGCGCGATCCTGCTGGCAATTGACGGAATGCCCCTGCCCCCCGGCGAGCGCATCGACGTAGTTGACGGTATGCTGCGCGGCGAGGTCGGCGGCGGGCGCGGCGTGACGATCACGATTCGCGCGCCGGAGTCCGACGAATCGCGCGACGTGTTCATCGAGTTCGAGGTCGTGCAGGTGCCCTCGATCGTCTGGCGGATGCTGGCCGAGGAAGACACGTTCGGCTATGTTCAGATCATCCGGTTCACCAGCCGCACGCCTGATGAATTGCGTACTGCGATCGAAGATCTCAAGAGCCAGGGCGCCGTCGCGCTGGTGCTGGACCTGCGCGGTAACAGCGGCGGCTTGCTACAAGAGTCGGTCGAGGTTGCGTCCGAGTTTCTGGACGGCGGCGTTGTGTTCTACGAGGTGCGGCGCAACGGCGAAACCACCACCGAGGCGACGCCCGGCGGCGCGTGGACTGAAGGGCCGCTCGTCGTGCTGGTGGACTCCGGAACGGCGAGCGCGGCGGAGCTGGTCGCCGGGGCAATCCGCGACCACGAGCGCGGCATCCTGATCGGTCAGCGCACCTACGGCAAAGGCTCGGTGCAGTTGATCTTCCGGCTGTCGGATGGCTCGTCGGTGCACATCACCTCGGCGGAGTGGTTCACGCCAAACCGCACGCCACTTGAAGGCAACGGACTGGAGCCGACGATCTCGATGATCCCCGACGAAAGCGGCCGCGATGTCGAACTGGGCGAAGCGGTGCGCCAGCTTCGCGAAATGGTTAGCGCGCAGGCCGCCGCGCCGAGACTGGATGGCTAGCAGATGACCATGGATATCCCCCGCCCGGCAGACTCGCCACCCTCGCCCGACCTGACGCGCCGGGTTGGTGTGGCGCGCACCGTCATGCTGATCACGCTGGTCGCCGCGGCCGGGTTTTTGGGCGGCGTGCTGTTTGCAGAGCAGACCGACTCGCCGCACAATGACGAGGATTTCGTCACCTTCTGGCAGACGTGGGACATTCTCGACCAGGAGTATTACTACGGCTCCCCGCCGGATAGCGAGCTGGTCCGTGGCGCGATCCAGGGGCTGCTGAGCGCAACCGGCGACCCGTACACCTTCTACGTCCCGCCAGGAAGGGCTGAGTTCGACCGCCAGCAGACCGCCGGGGAGTTTGGCGGAATCGGCGCGGACGTGTCGATCACGGCTGATGGCAATCTGGTGATCGTCAGCCCATACAGCGGCTATCCCGCGTCGGAAGCGGGCTTGCAGCCGCAGGACCAGATCCGTGAGGTGGATGGGCGCTCGCTGCAGGGTATGGCGTTTAATGAGGCGGTCGCCTTGCTGCGCGGCGAGATTGGCACCGACGTCACGCTGACCGTATATCGCCCGTCTGAGAACCGCGAGTTCGAGGTCACGCTGACGCGCGTGCGCGTCGAGCTGCCCACCGTCGATTCGCGGCTGATCGAGGACATCGGCTATGCGCGGCTGTACACGTTCAACGGCAACGCGACCACGCTGCTCGAAGAAGCCGTTAGCGAGTTGATCGATCAGGGCACCGAAGCGCTGATCCTCGACCTGCGCGGCAATCCAGGTGGCCTGCTCGATCAGGCTATCGGCGTGAGCGACCTGTTCCTGGGCGACGGCGTGGTCGTCAAGCAGCGCTCGCGCAGCGGTCAGGAGATCGTCTATCGCTCGGAAGATGGCGACCTGGGTGAGAGTATCCCGCTGATCGTGCTGGTCGACGCCGGGAGCGCGAGCGCATCCGAGGTGGTCGCCGGGGCGATCCGCGACCGGGAGCGCGGCGTGTTGCTTGGCCAGCGAACCTACGGCAAAGGCTCGGTTCAGCACGTCCATACCCTGCGCGACCGCTCGCAGGTGCATGTCACCTATGCGCTGTGGTTCACGCCAAACGAAACGCCGATCCAGGATGAGGGTCTGGCGCCGGACGTCGAGATCGAGCCGCCCGCCGACGCCGAGCCGGGCGAGGATCCGGTGCTGGAACGCGCGCTGGAATACGCGCGCACTGAGCTTCTTGCGGGTGAAAGCGCTGACTGAACCCGCCTACACGCGAGAGAACGGAGCTATCGTTTTAGCTATGGCCGAAGGTCGCAAGATCGTTACCACTAACCGCAAGGCGCGCCACGACTACGAAATTCTGGACACGCTGGAAGCCGGAATCGCGCTAATGGGCTCCGAGATCAAGTCGATTCGCGCCGGGCACGTCAACCTGCGGGAGAGCTACGTCCAGCCGCGCGACGGCGAGTTGTGGCTGGTTAACGCGCACATCGCCGCCTACGATCAGGCGGGTAACTTCGGGCACGAGCCGCTGCGCCCGCGCAAGCTGTTGCTCCATCGCAAGGAGATCAATCGCCTGCTGAGCCGCATCCAGGAGAAAGGGCTCACCATCGTCCCCCTGCAGATGTATCTGACGCGCGGGATCGCCAAGGTCGAGATCGCGGTGGCGCGCGGTAAGAAGCAGTACGACAAGCGGGAGTCGCTGCGCGCGCGGGACAGCCAGCGCCAGATCGAGCGATCCCTGCGCGAGCGCGAGCGGTAAGGCAGGAAGGCTCCCGTGCAGTCGCCATCCCCGCCCTGGCCCGACTCGATCCGCGCGATCAACGACCTGCCACAGGAGCAAAAGCGCGCCATCTATCGCACGTTGATCCCCGACTGGGTCTTCGCGCAGTTCGATATCGACCCCGACACGCTGACGGTCGACGGCCAGCCGGTGATCCATTTCCGCTGTCCGGCGGGTAGCAGCGCGGTCGAGATCATGGTCTATCACCGGCCAGATGCCGAAGACCCGGCGCTTTACCTGCAGATGGCCGATAGCTTCCACAACCAGTTAATCGTCCTAATGGCGACGGTCAACGACCCGGAATCGCCGCGCTTCAACATCGACCGCGACGAGCACGGCCAGCCGACGCAGCTTGGCACCATCCGCCGCAACATCCCCGAGGAAATCCGCGCGATGAACGCCGGGCTGGCGCCCGGCCAGATCCGGCGCGGGCTGCGCATCTTCCGCACCGGGATCCCCACCTTCGAGTTATTCCTCAAGCGGATGGGGCACAGCATGTTTTTCATCGAGCCGCTGTTCTATCACAACGCGATCATTTTCGAGCGATACGGCTTCGCCTACTCGCGCGGGCTGCGGCTGATGCAGTGGATTCACGCAGAGTTCCAGCCGGGCGGCGAGCTTCACGCGCGGCTGACCGGCGACAACCCGTTCCGAATGCCGGACGCATGGCGGACCATCTCCGGGCGCTCGTGGGCGATCCATGACGGCATCCTGGGGCGCCCGTTCACCGACGTCCAGATGTACAAGCGCATAGGAGAGCGTGCCTGCGTCGAGACGTTCCCCGGCGCGGTGTGGTCACTCGCAGCGAGTGGCGAGTAATCAGTCCAGCCATCCCCATCGGTCGCTCTAGCCCCACTCCCTACTCCCCATTCCCCACTCCCTCTCCTAAAATCCCCTTGCTCCTGACGCGCGGCAGTGGTAGCATGAAGATCGTCACGCCGCCGTAGCTCAGTGGATAGAGCGCCAGTCTTCGGAACTGGGCGTCGCGGGTTCGAATCCTGCCGGCGGTACTTTCCCCTATTCCTGCTACCTGCTTCCCTCGCGCACGCGAGCAAGTTGATCGCCGCCCCGCCCAATGTTACAATGCGGCTGATCGGCGTTCCGAATCACCAGGCATCAACCACAGCGAAGGTAGACATCAACCCCATGAGCGATTCCAATGGCACGCGCCCCAAGCGCGTTCTCTCGGGCGTGCAGCCCTCTGGTAACCTGACCATCGGTAACTATCTTGGCGCGCTGAAACAATGGGCGCGCGAGCAGCATAACTTCGAGAGTTATTTCTGCGTGGTCGATCTGCACGCGATCACCGTTCCGTACGATCCGGCAGAGCTCCGCGCCAAGACGCGCGAGGTCGCCGGGCTATACCTCGCCTGCGGGATCGACCCGGAGATTTCGACGATCTTCGTGCAGTCGCACGTCCCGGCGCACAGCGAACTGTCGTGGCTGCTGAACTGCATCACGCCGCTCGGCTGGCTGAACCGCATGACGCAGTTCAAGGACAAGGCCGCCAAGCAGCAGGCCGAGTCGGTCAGTGCCGGGCTGCTCGGCTATCCCGTCCTGATGGCCGCTGACATTCTGCTCTACCAGGCGGACGCCGTTCCCGTGGGCGACGATCAGCGCCAGCATCTCGAATTCACGCGAGACCTGGCGCAGCGCTTCAACCACCTCTTTGGGGAAACGTTCACCATCCCTGAAGCGATGATCCCGCTGTCGGGCGCGCGGATCCACGCATTCGACGATCCGACCGCCAAGATGAGCAAGAGCAACCCAAACGAGTACCACGCCGTGCACCTGCTCGACCCGCCCGACCGCATCCGCAAGACGGTCATGCGCGCGGTGACTGACTCGGGGCGCGAAATCCGGTTCTCGAAGGATCCGGCGCGCGCAGGCGTGAACAACCTGCTGGAACTGTACGAAGCGCTGACCGGGCAGACGCGTGAGGCGATCGAGGCGCATTTCGAGTCCGCGCGCGGCTATGGCGACCTGAAGAAAGAGGTCGCCGAGGTGCTGATCGAAACGCTCACCCCGATCCAGGAGCGCTATCGCGAGCTAACGGCGGACGTCAGCTATATCGACGAGTTGCTGGCGCAGGGTGCGGCGCGTGCCGCAGCGGTTGCGAACGAAACGCTGGAACTGGTGCGCGAGCGAATGGGGTTCCTTAAAGCGCGCGCTTAGCCGGAAAAGGGAGCGCGAACGATGGCTGAAGGCTGGCTCGCCGGGTTACCTCCGGTTCTGGGGTGCCTGTTCTGCCATACGGAAGGCGCGGTCAGCGTCGAGCCGGGGCGCGCTCCCGTTTCTCGCGGTAACGGCGTCGCAGTTATCAAATGCAGCTATTGCGGCGCTGTCGCGGAACTCGACGCCGGACCAGAAAGCTCCAATAGCTGGCGGATCCGCTATCGCAAAGTCAATCCTGCCGAGCGATATTACTACGTCGCGCGGCATTTCGGCGGCGGAAACTGGCTCGACGGCGACGAGGCGCTGCGCGTCAGCACGAATGGCTTTGTGCAGCGCCAGCGAGTCCGCCAGACCAGCGACGGCGATCTGTCGTGGCTTGCGCCGCTGTCACTGGACCCGCTGCCCCCGTTCATCGTTCGCGGCGAAACGGTGTATCTGGAATTGCGCGCCGTGACGCTCCAACGGCTGGCGCCGCGCACGTGGATTTTCCGCGCCGGGCAAGACGAATTGCTCGATTCTGGCAAGTTGTTCGTGACCGATCGCAAGCTACACCTGCTCGGCCAGCGGCGAGACTGGTCCGTAAGCTGGGCAGACGTGCTCGACACCGCCTATGATGACGCCGCGTGGCGCGCAACGCTCGGCGGAGAAGACCAGACCCGCGAGCTTTCCGCACAGAGCGCCTCGAATGAGATCGACCCCCAACTCATCACCGCCATTTTTGATCTACTACGGGCGCGCTAACGCTGTCCGGTAATTGTAAAGATTGGGCAGTATTGCCTTGACAAGGGTTCGGTACTTGCCTATACTGAAACGTGTAGTGGTGTTGAATAGACATCCCACCACCCCACCCGCTTGAGCGTCGCGTCTCCCCACACGCGACGCTCCCTTTTTACTTACAGCTATCCCCAACAGACAGCGCAATCGGCACCCTCTCGCCTTTCACTGCGATTCGCGTCGATCCTGTGTTACCATTAGGAATATTCATTCCGCTGAGAAATCTTTAGATTTTCTGCCTCAAAAGATGTTGGGATCGGCGGTTTGTGGTATACTCATCGACCCACAGAACATATGTTTCGGACGAGGGAAACATGAACCGCTCGCGCTTCCTGCAAGGACCCGCCGGCACTGGCAAGACGACCGAGGCCCTCGGCCATATCCGCGCGCTGTTGGAAGACGGCGCTCATCCCGAGCAGATCCTGGTTCTCGTCCCGGCGCGCTCGCTGGGCACGGCTTATGAGTCCGCTCAGGCAGCGCCCGACTGGCCGAGCAGCGCCCCGCTCGATGTTGTGACGCTCGGCGGGCTGGCGCGGCGCGGTCTGGAACTGTTCTGGCCGCTCGTCGCCAAGAAGGGCAAGTTCCGCACGCCCAGCCGCGAGCCGAGCTTCCTCTCGCTCGAAACCGCCCAGTATTACATGAACCGGCTGGTAGACGAGCAGATCCGCAGCGGCATCTACGAAAGCATCAGCCTGCGGCGCGGCCAGATCATCCGCCAAACGCTCGACAACCTCAACAAAGCGGCTGTCAACGGGTTCTCACTGGACGAGATCGAGGCGCGTCTGATCACCGCCTGGGGAGACCGGCACTCCAGCCGCCCGCCCGTCTACCGCGCCAGCATCGACCTCGCGCGCCGCTTCCGCAAGCTGTGCCAGGAGCAAAGCCTGCTCGACTTCTCGTTCCAGATCGAGCTATACGCCAAGTTCCTGCTGCCGAACAAGAAGTACAAGCGCTGGTTCGTGGACCAGTACCGGCATCTGGTGGCGGACAACCTCGAGGAAAATGTCCCGCTGGCGGCTGATTTCATCCGCTGGGCGTGGGACGATCTCGACACGGCGCTGCTGGTCTACGATGACGACGCGGGCTATCGTATCTTCCTGGGCGCCGATCCGAGCGGTATGGCGGAACTGGCGACCCTCTGCGACGAGGTCGAGAAACACGCGCTGGAAACCGACACACCTGCTACCCCGATGCGCGAGCTCGCCGGAACGCTCGCCGCTCTGTTCGATGGCGCGCCCTCTGCGCCCGCCGAGAACGGAAACGGCAGCGGCGCCGCCGAGAGCGAGCGACCGTTCAGCATGCAGATCCACAAGTTCTACCCGCAGATGATCGAGGGTGTGGTCGAGCGGATCGCCGAACTTGTCGAAGCGGGCACGCCGCCGGGCGAGATCGCAGTCCTCGCGCCGCTGCTTGGGGACTCATTGCGCTTCGAACTCATGGAGCGACTGGACGAGCGCGGAATCCGCGCGGTGTCACACCGGCCTTCGCGCGCGCTGCGAGATGAGCCCGCCGCTCGCGCCATGCTCACGCTGATGGCGCTGGCCTATCCCGAATGGGGCGCGCACCCGCCCGTGCTGGACGTGGTCGACGCGTTGCAGCAGGTGATCGGGCCGCTGGACCCGGTCCGCGCGTGGCTGCTGGCGCAGATCGTCTACCGGCCGGGGCGCGGGCTGAGTTCGTTCGACGCGATCAAGCCGGGAATGCAGGAGCGGATTTCGTACCGCGCAGGCGAGCAATTCGAACACCTGCGTACCTGGCTAGGTGCGTTTGCAGAAAACGCGCCGTCCTCCCCGCCGGATCACTTCTTCAGCCGCTTATTCGGCGAAGTGGTGTCGCAACCCGGCTTCGGCTTCCACGAAGATCTCGAAGCTGGGCGCGTGATCGCCGAGCTGGTTGAATCGGCGCGCAACTTCCGGCAGGTGCTCTATCCCGATGGCGCCGACGACTGGCGCGAGCCGGGCTTTGAGTATTACACGCTGGTGCAGGAAGGGCTGCTCGCCGCAACGTACCTCAGTAGCTGGCGGCTGGCGCGCGAGGACGCCGTCTTTCTGGCGCCCGCCTACACTTTCCTGATGCGCGGTCGCGTGGTCGATTACCAGTTCTGGCTGGACGTCGGCAGCAGCGTGTGGTGGGAGCGTCTTGAGCAGCCGCTCACACACCCCTACGTGCTGGCGCGCAACTATCCCGCCGATCAGATGTGGACCGACGACCTTGAGTTCTACGCCCGGCGCGATGCATTGCGCCGCCTGGTGCTGGGGTTGGTGCGCCGCTGCCGCAAGGAGCTGGTGCTGGCTATCTGCGATCTGGGCGAGAGCGGGTACGAGCAGCGCGGCCCGCTGCTGCAAATCGTGCAGCGACTGGTACCGCCTGCGGCGGAAGGGACGGTATAAATGGCCGAGCGTGTGCAGCTTCGTCCCGAGCAAGAAGCGATCGTTTCCGGCTACAACGGCGGCAAGGTAGGCGTCGCGGCGGTGCCGGGGTCCGGCAAAACGTTCACGCTGTCGCATCTGGCTGCGCGACTGGTCGTCACCCTGGCGCGCGAAACGCCGCTCGGCTTTGACGACGACCGCGAAGTCCTGATCGTGACCTTCACCAATTCCGGCGTGAACAGCTTCCGCGCGCGGATCGACCGAATCCTGCGCGAGCACTACGGCGTGGTGTCATACATCGGCTATCGCGTGCGCACGCTGCACGGTCTGGCGCATGACATCGTGCGCGAGCGCCCTGCCCTGGTCGGCCT
>Ga0134095_1000773_pt1 | contig 27129 bp, 23 predicted proteins | sample 6_2taG_FD_94449 | JGI IMG/M metagenome (GOLD analysis project Ga0134095, IMG submission 94449) | Switchgrass degrading microbial communities from high solid loading bioreactors in New Hampshire, USA - 6_20_20_110_A2 metaG | ecosystem: Engineered > Bioreactor > Semi-continuous > Anaerobic >... | reverse complement strand
GCCATCGAGTACCGCATCAGCGCGGAAGAGTGCCTCGAGGGCTGGACGACGCTGGAGGAGACGCTCGAATACGCCAGGAAAATCGAGCCGCTTATCGACCTGCTGCACGTCTCGCGCGGGCTTTTGGAGGTGGACGCGCTGCTGCCCGTCATCAACGCGCCGTGCTACCTGCCGAAGGGCATGAACCTCCCTTACGCGCGCGAGTTTAAAAAGCGCCTTTCCGTCCCCGTCACGGTCGTCGGCAGCTTTGACCTCGACATAGCCGAAGAAGCTATTTCAAAGGGCGACGTGGACATGGTCTCCATGATCCGCACCGTCCTCGCCGACACGGACTGCGTGGAAAAGGCGCGGCATGGCGCGCCCGAGACGATCCGCCCGTGCATCCGCTGCAACGTGTGCATCAGCCGCACGCACTCGGAGTTTAAGACGGTGCGCTGCTCGGTCAACCCCATGGTCGGCCGCGAAACAGAGTTTGACGACGAGCGCCCCGCCCCGCGGCAGAAAAAGGCCGTCGTCATCGGCGGGGGCCCGGCGGGGCTGGAGGCGGCGGACGCTCGCGCGCCGCGGGCATAAAGTCGTCCTCTTTGAAAGGCAAACCGAGCTGGGCGGCACGCTGCGCCTTGCCTGCGCGGCCGCGTTTAAGCAGGAGCTGCGCAAATACCTCGACTGGTCCATCCGCACGGTGACAGGCAGCCCGCTTGTCGACGTGCGCTGCGGCGCTCCCGCCACGCGGGAGGCCGTCCTCGCGGAAAAGCCGGACGCCGTGTTCGTCGCCGCCGGCGCGAAGCCCATCATCCCAAGATTTGAGGGCGCGGACGAAAAGCGCGTTGTCTGGGCGGGCGACGCGGAGGCGCACCCCGAGCGGGTCGGCGCCCGCGCCGTCATCGCCGGCGCGGGCATGACGGGGCTGGAGCTTGCTCTGTCGCTTGCGCGCCAGGGGCGGCGCGTGACCGTCGTCGACATGCTCCCCGAGAGCGAAATCGGACAGGGCGGCTCGCCGATTAACCTCATCGCCCTCCGTCAGCTCCTCAAAGACGCGGGCGTGGAGATTGTCTGCCGCGTGCGGCTTGAGGACGTGACGGCGGAAGGCGCCGTCGTCTCCCATGAGGACGGCAGGCGCGAGACAATCGCGTGCGACACCGTCGTCCTCGCCCTCGGCTCAAAGCCGGACCCCGAGGCGCTCTCTGAATTTGAAGGCACGGCGCCGGACGTGTTCTATATCGGCGACTGTGTGCGCCCCGCCACCGTCTGGAACGCCACGAAGACGGCTTTCGAGACGGCCATGCGCCTGTAAGGCGGCGCTCCCCGCTCCCGCGGGGCGCTCGCGCGGCCGGGCGCGGCATCCGGTCGCGGCGAAAATCTGTACGCAAACAAGAAGGGACCGATTAAACGGTCCCTTTCTGTCGCCTCGCGCGGCGCGCCTGCGAAACGCCGCGGAAAACGTGTCAAAGCGCCCTGCGCATTTTTTCCTCCTTAGCGGCGGATACTATGGAAAGACGCATAAGGGAGTGACGACATGAGCGAAAGCACCGTTTCTTACTGGCATAAAACCGCGCGGGTGCCCCATTTCCCCCGCCTGGACAAAAACCTCATCTGCGACGTCCTTGTCATCGGCGGCGGGATTACGGGCGTAACCACGGCGTACTGCCTTGCGCAAAAGGGCGAAAAACCCGTCCTCATCGAAGCCGGGCACCTCTGCGACGGCACGACGGGCAACACCACCGGAAAAATCACCGTCCAGCACGGGATAATCTACTCAAACATCCTCAAAAAGCACGGCCGCAGCTTCGCGAAATCCTACCTCGATTCGCAGTCGGAGGCGCTCGATTTCGTCCGGCGGCAGGTGCGAGACCTGCGCATCGACTGCCAGCTGACCGAGAGCCCGTCGTATATCTACGCGGAAAACGACGAGGAGCGCAAAACCATCGTCGAGGAGTTTCAGACGGCGAAGGACCTCGGCGTCGACGCGTTCTTTGTCGAATCGCCCGTCTTCCCGCCGGGCGCGGTCGGCATGGCGGGGTTTCAAAACCAGCTGTCCTTCCACGCCGTGCGGTATGTCAGCGCCCTCGCGGAGGCGGCGGTCAAAATGGGCGCGCGCATCTACTGCGACACGAAAGCGGTAAAGCTCATCGACGGCGAGGTCAGTACCGTCCTGTGCGAAAACGACGTCACCATCGAGGCGCGGCACGTCGTGATGGCGACGCAATACCCCCTGTACGACGGCCCCAACCTCTTTTTCACGCGCCTGTACGCCAAGCGCGCCTACGGCGTCGCCGTAGAGGCGCAGCGGGACTGGCCGGAGGGCAACTTCATCAACGCCGGGCAGCCCACCCGCTCCATCCGAACGCACGTCGAGGACGGGAAGAAGATTCTCATCGTCGTCGGCGAAGGGCACCCCACGGGGCGCGGCGAAGAAAACGAGCAGGCGCACTTTGACAATCTCGTGACCTTCGCAAACCAGCTCGCCGGCGTGAAGACGGTGCTCGCCCGGTGGTCGGCGCAGGACTACGAGACGCCGGACCAGATCCCGTATATCGGGCGGATTGGAGACCGCCAGAACATCTACGTCGGGACGGGGTACGGCAAATGGGGCCTGTCGAGCGGCACGCTCGCGGGCATCATGCTCTCCGACCTTGTCGCGACGGGCAGCTGCCCCTACGAGGCGCTCTATTCGCGAAGGCGCGCGGACTACTCCACTTCCCTCGGAAAAACGATTGCGGAAGTGGCGCTGCCCATCGTGGAGCTTGTCAAGTCGAAAATCGAGGCGACGGAGAGCGCCGCCGGCATCCGGCAGGGCGAGGGGCGCGTCATCCGGTTTAAGGGACAGCGCGCCGGCATCTACAGGGACTTCGACGACACGGTGACAATTCTCGACATCTCCTGCACCCACATGTCCACGACGCTCAACTTCAACGACGCGGAGAAAACGTGGGACTGCCCGGCGCACGGCGGCCGCTTTTCGGTGGACGGAAAGCCCCTCGAAGGCCCGCCGAAAAACCCGCTCAAGGTGCTCTTTCGGGGCAAGTACGAGGACATCGCGGTAAGGCTGGAATAACCGGCGAGGGATGGCGCCTGCCATCCCTCGTTTTTAACAACTTGCTTCGTATCGAACAAAAACGTTTTCTTTTCGCGGCGGGCATGCTATACTGTTCCAAAAATTAGTAAAATACGCTTTAGGAGAAGATGATAAATGAGCCCGTTTAAGGTCGAATACATAAACCCGGAGGGGCTGCACAGGTCCCCGCATTACTCGCAGGCGGCCGTGGTGCGCGGAAACGCCAAGACCATCTACATCGGCGGGCAAAACGCTGTAAACGCGCGGGGCGAAATCGTCGGAGAGGGCGACCTTACGCGGCAGGTGGGGCAGATTGTCGAGAACATCAGGACGATTCTGGCGTCCGAAAACGCCGCGTTTGACGATGTCATAAAGCTCAACATTTATCTTGCGCAGGGCTGCGACCCGCGCGCCGGCCTTGCCGCCTTTCAGGAGGCGGTTGGGGAACTGAAAAACCCGCCTCTCATCACGGTCTTGTTCGTGGCGGGGCTGGCGCATCCAATGTTTCTGGTTGAAATCGACGGCATCGCCGTCGTGGAGGACGCGTAACATGGGCGGGCCGGATTTTTCGCGGCTCTCCCGCCCTGTCGAGCCTTTGCCGAAGGCCGTCGAGGACCTGCTGCGCGCGGAAAACCTCATGGATGCTTACCGCAGCCGGCCGCCGTACCAGCAAAACGACTATATCCGCTGGATTTCGGGCGCGAAGCGGCCCGAGACGCGCGAAAAACGCATCCGCCAGATGCTCTCGGAGCTTAGGGGCGGGCACGTGTACATGAAGATGGCGTGGCGGGGGAAGAAAGAGTAAAAGCGGGCGCAAAGAGCGCGCCCGCTTTTATATTTAAAGTCGGCGTTACACCACCTGGAAAATATAGAACTTAAGGTATTCCGTCTCCGGGACGTTCCAGAGGATGGGGTGGTCGGGCGATTGCCGGCGGGCTTCCACCTGCCGGAGGGAGACGGCGGCGTCCTTTGCCGCGGCCGCGAGCATTTTGCGAAACAGCTCGTCCGTCATGAAGTGGCTGCAGCTGCAGGTGGCAAGATACCCGCCCCGGGGCAGCAGCTTCATCGCCTTGAGGTTAATCTCCTTGTACCCTCTCGAGGCGGAGCCGATCGTTTTGCGCGACTTCGTAAAGGCCGGCGGGTCGAGGATGATAAAGTCGTAGTCGCGGCTCTTGCGCCCGGCGAGCTCCGTGAGCAGGTCGAACACGTCCGCGCACAGAAAGTCCATTTTCTTATCAAGCCCGTTGCGATGAGCATTTTCTCTCGCCATGTCGAGGGCCGGTTGCGACACGTCCACGCACGTCACGTGCTCGGCCCCGCCGAGCGCGGCGTTGAGGCCAAAGGAGCCGGTGTGGGCAAAGCAGTCGAGCACGCGCTTTCCCGCGGCGATGCGGGCGACGGCGGCGCGGTTGTACTTCTGGTCGAGGAAAAAGCCCGTTTTCTGCCCGTTTTCCACGTCCACCAGGTATTTCACGCCGTTTTCGACGATTTCCGTCACGGCCGACTCCCGGACGGGGATGCCTTCGGCGCGGTACCACCCCTTGTACTCCGGCAGCCCCTCCCGCACGCGCAGGGCGACGTCGTTGCGCTCGTATATGCCGGCAATCGTCTCGCCCATCTCCGCAAGCACGTCCAGAAGGGCGCGGTAAACCGTATCCCTGACAAGCTCCATGCCAAGGCAGGTAATCTGCACGGACAAAATATCGCCGTAGCGGTCGACCGTGAGCCCCGGCATCATGTCCGCCTCCCCGTGGACAAGGCGGCAGCAGGCAAAGTCCGGCCCGGGCATGACGGTCCTGCGGTACCGGACGGCGTACTCCGCGCGGCGGCGCCAGAAGCGCGCGTCAAACACGTCGTTGGCGTTGCGGGAGATGAGCCGGACGGCAATTTTGCTCAGGCTGTTGTAAAAGCCCGTCCCCATATAGGCGTTGCCGGCAAACACGTCCACCAGCCCGCCGTTTTGAAGGTCGCCCTCCGTTTTGCGGATTTCCTCCCCGTATATCCACGGGTGCCCGTCCTTGACGCTGCGCTCGGCCTTGGGCGATATTGTGACTTTCGGATACGGCCGCTGTATTTTCATTGTTTCACCTTTAAAAATTGTTTTCGGCTGATTGTAACATGTTTCACATCCGCTATCAATATTCCCGCTCGAGGCTCCCCCGCCTGGAATGACTTTGCGCACAAATACAAGCCCGTCACCCGGCTATAATTTTTACGCGCCCTGCACTTGACAAAACGGCCGGCATATATCTATAATAGTTGCAACTCAATTGAATTAACCTGTTAAACCGTTGATTAAGAATAGTAACCCCGAAGGTCGTTTCCCAGAGAGCCGCGGAAGGTGGGAGCGCGGTAGATGGACGCGGGGCGAATGGACTTATGAGGGCGGCCAAATGCGTGTAATCTGCGCGCAAAAAAGCCGACGGGAGCCGGATCCGTTACCAACACGGCCCGTATGCATGTACGGGATAAAGAGCGGGCAATGCCTCTGGCATTGTCAATTTGGGTGGCACCGCAGGATGTAAAGTCTTGTCCCATGTGTGGGATAAGGCTTTTTTTGTTATATTTCTTTGCAGTAAGGAGTGCTGACATGCCGAAATCAAGAGTCAAACGATGGCGATGGTGAAGACTCTCCCCGCTCGCTTCCACTCAGTAACCAAAACCAAAACCAAAATCAAAATTCTGAAAAGGAGAGATTCTTCATGATGAAAAAGATTATTGCCGTCGCCGTTATTCTCGCGATTTTCGCAACCTTCGCCGCCGGCTGCGGCTCCAAGAAAGTCCCCGTCATCGGCATCTCCCAATACGGGGAGCACGCCTCTCTTGACAACTGCCGCGAAGGCTTCCTGCAGGGCCTCAAGGAGGCCGGCCTTGAGGAAGGCAAGGACTTTGTCATCGACTACCAGAACGCCGGATTTGACGACAGCATCGCCACGCAGATCGCGCAGACCTTCTCCGCAAACAACGTGGCCCTGATGGTCGGCATCGCCACGCCCGCGGCCATCGCGTGCTTTGCGGCCGCGGAAGACAAGGATATCCCCGTCGTCTTTTCCGCCATCACGGACCCCGTCATGGCAAAGCTCGACAAGGGCAACATCACCGGCACCAGCGACAAGCTGCCGGTGGACGCGCAGCTTGACCTCATCCGCAAAATCCAGCCCGAGGCCAAGACGATCGGCATCATCTACACCACCAGCGAGCCCAACTCCGTGTCCGCCATCGCCGAGTACGAGGAAAAGGCGCCCCTGTACGGCTTTACCATCGAGTCCATCGGCGTCACGCAGCAGTCGGAAGTCACCCTCGCCGTCGACACGCTCATCTCCCGCGGCGTCGACTGCCTCTCCAACCTCACGGACAACAACGTCGTGGGCGTGCTGCCGTCCGTCCTTGAAAAGACAAACGCGGCGGGCATCCCCGTCTACGGCAGCGAGGTCGAGCAGGTGAAAATCGGCTGCGTGGCCTCGGCGGGCATCGACTACATCGCGCTGGGCATCCAGACCGGCAAGATGGCGGCGAAAATCCTCAAGGGCGAGGCCACCGCCGAAAATATGCCGTATGAAACCATCACCGAGTTTAACTACTACATCAACTCCGCCGCTCTGGCGGAAATGGGCCTTGAGGTCCCGGCGGAAATCGCCGAAAAAGCTATCGAATCCGGACAATAACGCGAAGGGAGCGCGGCAAAGGCTCAATGCCTTTGCCGCCTTCCCCGCGTCCGGCAGGAAATGAGGTCGCTTTATGGGCAGTTTTTTTGATTTGGTTGTAGGCACCGTCACGCAGGGGCTCATTTACGCCCTGCTCTCGCTCGGCGTCTATATCACGTACAGGATACTTGACTTTCCCGATCTGACAGTGGACGGCAGCTTTCCTCTGGGGGCTGCCGTTGCGGCGGTTTTGCTCACGCGGGGTGTTAGCCCCTACCTGACCCTTATCGTCGCCATGGCGGTCGGGGCCCTCGCGGGTTTAGTTACCGGCGTGATTCACGTCAAGCTGGGCGTGCGGGATCTGCTGGCCGGCATCATCACCATGACGGGGCTTTTCTCCATCAATCTCCAAATTGCCGGCTCCAACCTCGCCGTCGACAGGGCGACGGACACCATCTTCACCGCCGCGCCCACCATGGCCCTCTTCGGCGCGATGCCCCTGATCTACCGCAAGCTGGTCGTCTCCCTGATTCTGGCCGTTGTCTTCAAGCTCATTTTGGACGCGTACTTCAGCACGCAAAGCGGCCTTCTCCTGCGGGCGGTGGGCGACAACAGCACCTTGGTCACCACCCTCGCCAAGGACAAGGGGAGCGTCAAAATCCTCGGCCTTGTCATCTCGAACACCCTTGTGGCCCTGTCCGGCGCCGTCGTCTGCCACGAGCAGCGCGCCTTCAACAGCACCATGGGCACCGGCCAGGTCGTGTTCGGGCTTGCGACGGTCATCATCGGCACGACGCTGTTTAAAAACCTCGGCTTCGTTAAGGGCACGACGGCCGTTATCATCGGAAGCATCCTGTACAAAGCCTGCATCCAGGTCGCCATCAGCCTGGGGCTGCCCGCCAACCTCCTCAAGCTCATCACGGCGGTGCTGTTCCTCATCATTCTCGTCCTCGGAAACCGCCGGAAAAGCGGGGTGAACGCCAATGCTTGAGCTTCGAGACATCGTAAAAATCTACAACCCGGGCACCATCACGGAAATGTGCCTCTTCCAGGGGTTTAACCTGACAGTGGCGGACGGCGACTTCCTCTCCATCGTCGGCAGCAACGGCAGCGGAAAGACCTCTCTGCTCAACATTATCTGCGGCAGCATCCCCGTCGAGGGCGGCCAGGTGCTGATTAACGGCGAGGATATTACAAAGATGAAGGAATACAGGCGGTACGGGCGCATCGGGCGGGTGTACCAGAACCCCGCCATGGGTAGCTGCCCCAACCTCACCCTGCTGGAAAACCTGTCTCTGGCGGACAACAAGGGCAGGCCGTTCGGGCTTAAAAAAGGCATCAACAAGGCCCGCAGGGAGTATTACCGCGAGCAGCTGGCCGCTCTGGGGCTCGGCCTTGAAGACAAGCTGGAGGTCAAGATGGGCGCCCTCTCGGGCGGGCAGCGGCAGGCCGCGGCCCTGATTATGGCGACGCTGACGCCCATCGACTTCCTCATCCTCGACGAACACACCGCCGCGCTCGACCCCAAGACGGCGGAGACCATCATGGAGCTGACGGATAAGGTCATCCGCGAGAAAAAGCTCACCGCCATCATGGTCACCCACAACCTGCGTTACGCCGTGGAATACGGCAACCGGCTGATCATGATGGACAAAGGCCAGATCGTCCTGGAAAAGGCCGGCGCGGAAAAAGAGGCCACCACGGTCGCCGACGTGCTCCATATCTTCAACGAAATCAGCATCGAGTGCGGAAATTAAAGCGCCGCATACAGGAAAAGCCTGCCCCGGCCGGGGCAGGCTTTAATATTCTCTCACGGCGCTTCGGCGCGCAAATAACCTCGGCACTGTCGTCTCCTGCGGGGCTCCCGGCTGTCAGGACTTCCCACATATCCTGTAATCGGCTATAATGTTGAGTACGGTAGTATCCATAATGGACATACTTCTATTTATAAACCTAAAATGAGGGACGCAATATGTTCTTTTTCGCCTTCTTCGGCATACAGGACAAAGAAGAATTCCTCGGGTCGTGCAACAACGTCGTCTGCCCCGGCTGCGGGCGCCTGACGAGGCTTGACGTCTACAAGACGTACCGGTACCTGCACATCTTTTTCATCCCCACCTTCCGGTGGGACACGCGGTACTACGTTAAAGCCGCCTGCTGCGGCAGCCTCTATGAGCTGGAAGGCGACGTCGGCAGGGCCTTCGAGCACGACCCCTCAACGGAAATCCGCAGCGAGCACCTGCGTCCTGTCCACGCCTACTCCCCTTATAAATACTGCCCAAGCTGCAACACCACCGTTCCGCCGCAATACAGTTTCTGCCCCTACTGCGGCGGGCGGCTGTGAGCATCCCGCCAAATTAGACCTTGCCCGGCCGCCTGTCCGCACGCCGGGCTTTATGTTTGCCAAAACCTAATCCCTTGTTTACGCAAAAAAGCCGCGATGCATCGCGGCTTTTCTCTTTTTCTACATCAGGCTCCACAGTGGGAGGTGGCGAGAACGCTCCGGCCAAAGCCTTATCCTCCCGCTACCGCGCCTTGCCTTTCGCGGCCTGCGGGCTGTTTTTGCCCTGCAAGGCGGGGCGCGCCTCGTCCCCGCCGAAAAGCCCCGCCTTCCCCTCCCGCTCCTGCAGCGGGTAAATCGACCGGTTGCCGTTGCAGATATACGCTACGGCGCAGACGACGGCAAAGAAGGGCAGGTACCTCGGGCCGAAGATTTCGGCGCTGATAAAGAGGGGGGCGAAAAACGTATTCGTGGCGCTGGTGAAAACCCCGATGTATCCCAGGGCCGCGCACAGCTCCACCGGCAGGCCGAACACCGCCGCCACCGCCGCCCCGGCGGTCGCGCCGATGGAAAACAGCGGGGTAAACTCTCCGCCCGTAAATCCCGCGGCGAGAGACAGGGCGGTAAAGAGCATTTTCAGCAGAAAGTCCAGAGGGTAAAAGTCCCCGGCAAACGCGCCGCCGATGAGGTTTTCCCCCAGGCCTGAGTACCGCCCGCGCCAGCACACAAGGGACATGAGCCCAATGAACGTGCCGCTCAGGAGCGCCCGCAAAACGGCCTTGCTTGTCAGGCGGGCCAGAAGAGACCGCGCCTTAAGCAAAAGGAGCGTGAACAAAACGCCGATGAGGCTAAACAGCACCCCCAGTGCAATTAGCTTGAGGGCTACAGGCAAATCAAGGCTTACGTTGACCTTCAGGGCAAGGCCGGCTTTTTCGATTCCCAGCCGCCCGGACACGAAGCTGGCCGTATAGGCGGAGACGAGGGCCGGCAGCAGCGCGGGAAACTCCAGCCTTCCGCACCGGAACACCTCCAGCGAGAAGAACACGGCGGCAAGGGGCGTCCGAAACAGCCCGCCGAACCCCGCGGCCATGCCCGACATCATCAGAATCTTCTTCCCCTCCGGGATCTTCAGCCGCTTTCCGACGAAATGGCCCAGCGTCCCGCCTATCTGCACCGCCGCCCCTTCGCGGCCCGCGCTGCCGCCGAACAGGTGCGTCAGCCACGTGCTGGCCATGATCATCGGGGCAAGCCTTAAGGGGATATCCGCCCGGGCGTCCTGTCGGGCCTCGAAAAAAAGCGCCATCCCTTTCGCGCTGTCTTTCCCAAACCGGCCGTAGCACCAGACGATAAGCGCCCCCGCCGCGCCCAGAAGCGGGAGGAGACAGAGGCTGTGCTGGACTCTCAAATCCGTGACCTTCGTCAAGACCGTGCCGAACAGGGCGCAGAGCGCGCCGATGGCCGCGCTCATGGGGAGGGATGCAAGACACAGGAAAAGCTGATTGCGGTAGAAACGGGCTGCTGTTTTCACGCTGTCATCTCCAGGGGGAAAAGGAAAAGCCGACAACCCCGCTTTCCGCAGAGGTCATCAGCTCATTTGTTTTGGGAAAAGCATGGATTTCCTTTGGATTATAGCAAAGCGCCGCTTTTCAGGCAACGGCGCGCCGCACAAAAGCCGCGCCGGCTCGCGCGGGAAAATGGTCACAATGCTCAATCAGCCTTGGGCAAAATCACGAAAACGCAAAGCGTAGCGTCCCGACGCGCACGAGGCGGGGGCTTTCGCATCATCCGGCCCAGCGCCGGCCGTTTTATGTGATTTCCCCGGTACACTGTTACGGAAAGCCCGCGGCCCCTCTCGTCGCCGCGGCATCCCATCTGTTTCTTCGCTTCCTAATATATAAGAGGTCCCATGCTCAGCAAAAGCTAAACACGGGACCTCAGCTCGCGTTCTAACGGCGCATAGCATATATGCCGTTTTTCTTTCTGCTTTTTGTGGAACGGCAATATACTTCGCGTACGTGATGAATTAATACTTCCCGTACGTGAACACAGTATCAAACATGGCTTCAAGGTTTTCTTCCTTTGCGTTTTCAATACTTCCGTCCGTATCGAAAATATATCCGCCGCCGGGCGCGCAGGTGTCAATTAAGAACTTGCAGTAATCAATGACTTCCTGTTTCTTCCCGAATTCCAGGAGGTAGATCGGCAGGTTTCCGGTCAGGCAAGCCTTGGTGCCAACAGTTTGCTTTGCGCGGACAATATCGCTGGATTCAATGTGGACAATGCACTTGCCTTTGGGCAGATAATCCCGAAGAATTTCCAGGCGGGTATCATATTTGCCCTCAGTATATAAAATCGGCGTTGCGCCGACGCTGATGAGATAATCTACGACCTTCATCAGCGGGCGCAGATACAGGCGCTCATACTGATCAGGGTTGATAAAGCCGTCCATTCCCTTATGGAGCGGGAAAAATACACGCTTGACGGGCATCGGCGCCTTCAAATACGCAAGATTCTCAATCTGATGGTCTGCAAACATCCAGCAGGCGCGCTCCACATCCTCTTCCCGTTCAATCAGATCTTCAAACATCCCCATCGTGCCGCGGAAATAGTCGCCGAGGATGTCATACGGAGCCTCAGCCGCACCGGTCATAAAGGGCGGGAAGCCCATTTCAGCCAGCTTGCTCTGATAGTAGGCGCTCTTTGCCTGTGCCTCACGGTCCAAACGGCCAATCTCCGCCAGCTTTTCATACGCTGCAAGGGCCGGCTCCGCATAAGCGCGCCCGAACAATCCTGTATTTAGGATTGTGGCAAAACGAAAATGAACGCCGCTCAATCCGGCAAGGCCGGGGAACGCACGGGGAATATATTTTCGCAGCATAAAGCCCGTAAAGTCGGAAAGGAGCTCCGGGTATTCATCCGCCAGCATGTATTCATGTTCTATGACCTGATGGGAGGAATAATCCGAGACCGAGGTGCCCGGGCGGCCCGGCCAGTCGATCATGTTGGATTCGGCGATTTCGTTGGATTTGCCGGAGATAAACCCGGAAAACATATAGGCGTCCGGCTGATACTTGTCGTAAAACTTCAAAAGAGCTTCGCCGGCGCGATCATGGTCATAGTACAGATCCCGGTAACTTGAACCGTTTAATCGCTGCGCAACAGAGGAGATAAAGGGACATACGGGAACCCTGCTCGTTGGACGGAACGCCACGGCGTCTTCAATCAGTTTCAGCCGTTCCTGATATTTTTCTTCGTTCATGAATTCATGCTCCTTTAAGTGTTAATTGTGCCGGCAACGGGCACATTTTCTCCTATAGGCGCTATGAAGAGTAAATAAGCCGGCGGGCCATTATCTGATGAAAGCATTTAAGATAATAAAGGAAATTATTTGCCGCAAGCAATGATCAATCTGCAAAAAGTTTATTGCGGCAACGGTCTTTGGGCTTTGTTCAAGACTGCGCTTTCGTTTTAGATTCATCAAGGAAAACGACTTTGTCCACAAATTCACGAACAATGGGATTGGTTTCACCCTTACGCCAGGCTACCGCTTCCAAACGGTACCCGATTTCCGGCACTTCCAGAAACTTGAGAAATGGCGCATTGCTAAGATAATGCCATTTGCTCAGCACGGAGATGCCTGCGCCGCTTTGCAGCAGCATGGAAAGCGTTCCGAATGACGGTACAGAGTAGACCGCGGGAGGGTTATAATTTTCGATTCGCAAAATCATCTTGTGCTGCAGGGAAACCGCCTCTGAGTCGTCGTTCTCCAACATCAAAAACGCCAGATCCTGGAAATCAAGCAGGGATGGATTTTCACTATTTGCCTTTGGATGTGAAGCGGGAACCACCAGACGGCAGCGGTCTTTCCGGGAACGTTTATAGGCAATATTCTGCACGTTTTCAACTTCGCGTTCCGGAACAACGGCAAGGTCAATATCGTGGTTGGTAAGCGCAGCAGCCATTTGCGAGGCGGGATAATAGGACAAGCGAATCTCGACATCCGGTCGATTTATCCGAAACCATGAAAACACATCTTCATAGCACTTGCCGACCATCTGGTCTTCCAGCACGCCGATGATCAGCAGCTTCTTTTGATTGCTGCTGAGCTGATCCAGATCCGTCCTCAGCTGAATGAGATCATTTCTCCACTTGGTAAAATATTGGACGCAAAGCTCGCCTGCCGGCGTGAGGGCAACTGAATTCGGACGACGCTCAAATAAAGGAATGCCAAGCTCGTTTTCCAGCGTGGTGATTTGTCGGCTCAGGCCGGGTTGAGAAAGGAAAACTTCCTTCGCCGCCTTTGTAAAATTCAAGTATTTCGCCGCCACAAGAAAGCATTTGATTTGCGAGCTGGTCACTGTTCTGTGGCACCTCCTTTGTCTTCGCTCACATAGGAGCAAATTTTACACCATTATAAAATTTTAGCATAGCATTATTCAAAAAACAAGGCGCGAGAACCCGCGGCAGGTTCTCGGCCATGTCAGGATAGTGTCTTAAAGTCTTAAAGCAGAGAATTAAGCTGCGCTGAGCAGCAGAGCCCGATAGATTGTTGTTCAAATACGCCCCGGCAACCGAAAGCCATTGGGTTTCAACTCCTTCCTTGAATGGCCCTGCCGCCATTCGTTTTACGGGAGCCCAATGGCTTTTCTGTGTCCTCATGAAAATGCGCGCTTTGTCGTAAATGACCAGGTTTTCTGAACAGACAAACATAAGGTCAAGTAAATTTGCATTGAATCATAACAATTGTTTTCTGTACAAATGTTCAAAATGCACTATATTTGTAGGTGAACAAAGGAGGTTCTTTCATGGAAACAAACGAGCTTAAAGGCTTAATTTATGATATTCAGGGTTTTTCCGTACATGACGGGCCGGGGATCCGGACGACGGTGTTCCTGAAAGGGTGCCCGCTTTCCTGCCCGTGGTGTCACAGCCCCGAATCGCAGCGTTTTCAGCAGGAACCTTCGTTCATGGATATGAAATGCATCGGCACAGAAAAATGCGGACTGTGCTTGAAGGATTGCCCCAACGGCGCGATTTCTCTCGGAACGCTTGAATGGTCCGAGATAAAGCAGGAGCACATCCAGCACATTGCAGTCAATTTTGACATCTGCGCGCGCTGCGAAGGCTGGCCGTGTACAAAGCGCTGCTACCCGGGCGCCCTGTCGATTGTCGGCAAGTACTACACGATTGATGAGATCGTTGCACGCATCAAAAAAGATATTCCCTTTTATGACAATTCCGGTTCCGGCGGCGTAACAATCTCCGGCGGAGAGCCGCTCTCTCAGTTCCCGTTTACGCTTGCCCTGGTGAAGCGGTTGAAAGCGGAGGGCATTCATGTCGCGCTGGATACCACAGGGTATGCCCCCACCGAGCGCATTCTTGAAATTGCCCCGTACGTGGATATTTTCCTCTATGACTTAAAGCACATGGACTCGGAAAAACACCGTGAGGTCATCGGCGTCCCCAACGAAATCATCCTGCATAATGCAAAAGCATTGGCCGAAGCGGGGGCGCGTTTCCAGATTAGAATGCCGATGATACCGGGATTTAACGACTCTGACGAGAACTTCCAGGCATTTTCTCAATTCTGTCTGTCTCTTGGGAAATCCGTTGAGACCGTTCAGCTGCTGCCATACCACCGATTCGGCGACGTTAAATACGACCGGTTAAATCGAAAATGCCCCATGCCGGACACAGTGCCTCCGATGGACGAAAAAACAGTGAAGCGCCGTGTCAAAGAGTTGCAAAAGCTTGGCCTCCACGCGGTCATCCATTGATATCTGCCAATTCCAAATAGAAAGGAGAATGCAATAATGATGAAACTCGCGCCAGTAACGCCTCGCGTTCAACGTCTTCGTGACAAGTTTCGGAGCGCGAACAACTGGCAGAGCAGACCCGTCCTGTGTGCCGAGCTTCCGCGTTTGCTGACAGAGGCATACCAAATGTTTGAAGCAGATACGCCGGTTGTCAAACGCGCGAAAGCTCTGAAGCATATCTGCGATAATATGACCATTTTGGTCAATCCCGACGAGCTGATCGTCGGCAATTTCGCCCCGGCAGACCGCTCCTGCACGCTGTGGCTGGAATGCGGCGCAGACTGGATTTGGGAAGAGCTGGAAGACGGGACGTTCCAGAAGCGCGGCCCGGATCTGGAAGGGCATAGCATCAGCGATGAGGACGCGCAGTATATCATGAGCTTAAAGGATTATTGGAAACCGCGTTCCGTCTCTGCCCGCGTGCACGCGATGGCCCCCGACGGGTTACAAAAAACCTACGGCAGCGGAGTGCTCCTTTATCAAGGGAAGAATATGGCCAACGACCCCACCGGCCATTTCTGCGCGGACTACCGCAAGGCAATCAGCAAGGGGTTTGCGGCCATCAAGCAGGAAGCACAGGCGAGAATGGCTGCCATGGAGGGGAAATTCCAGGGCGACGACGCGCGTAAATATAATTTTTACCGCGCCATTTCCATCTGCTGCGACGTCTGCATTGCCTTCCCGAAGCGTTATGCAAAAAAATGCCGCGAGCTGGCTGAAACCGAGCAGGACGAAACCAGAAAGCAGGAACTGCTGCAAATGGCAGAATCCCTGGATTGGATTCTGGAAAACCCCGCCCGTAATTACTGGGAAGCTGTACAGGCCATGTATCTCTATCATGTGCTGCTGACCATCCACGGCGAAAACCACGCTATGACGCTCGGACGCGTCGACCAGTATCTCTGGCCCTACCTGAAGAAGGATCTGGAAGAGGGCACCATCACCATGGATCGCGCGCAGGAGATCATGGATTGCTTCTTCCTCAAGCTCAACAACTACAGCCGTCTATGGTCGGTACAGAGCGCCAGAAATATGGGCGGCTACAGCCACAACCAGCACATGACGCTGGGGGGCCAGACGCCCGACGGCAAGGATGCAACAAATCCTGTATCCTACATGATGCTCCAAACCATTGTACGCCTGATGCTCCGTGATCCCCCGCTTTCTGTGAGGATTCACAAGAACACGCCGCGCGAGCTGTGGGAAGCCTGCCTGTATACCTCAAGCATTGTCGGCGGCATCCCGGTGTTTGAAAACGACGACGTCATTATCCCGTCGCTGATTGACCGCGGCGTTGCTCCCGAAGACGCTTATGATTACTGCATCATCGGATGTGTTGAGCCGGCCGTCACCGGCAAAGAGTGGTCTGCCTGCGGCGGATCTGGCAAGGAATCATATTTTAACTTTGCCGGATGCCTTGTGCTGGCAATCAACAACGGTATCAATCCGCTGACCGGAAAACAGGCGGGGCTTCCGACCGGTTATCTCTATGAGATGAAGTCCTTTGACGAAGTCCTGGACGCTTTTAAGAAGCAGCTGGCATACTTCCTGGATTGGCATACCACCATGACCAACGTCTATGAAATCGCCGCGCAGGAGATCCATCCCATTCCCTTAGCCTCCGCAACGATGGAAGGCTGTATGGAGAGCGGCCTCGACGTTATATGGGGCGGCGCAAAATACAACGGCACCGGCGTTTCCGGCATTGGCATCGCAAACGTGGCTGACAGCCTGGCGGCCATCAAGTACATGGTGTTTGACGAAAAGCGCTGTTCGGCAAAAGAGCTTTACGACGCGCTGATGGCCAACTGGGAAGGCTATGAGCCGCTGCGCCAGGAAATCATGAACAATCCCAAGCTGCATTACGGAAATGATGACGATTACGTCGATCAGTATGCGACAATGCTTGGAAATCTGTATGCCGATCAGATAAACAAAACAAGATCTCCCCGCGGCTATTTCAAGGCAGGCCTCTATCCCGTATCCGCCCATATTCTGATGGGCCACATGACTTGGGCGACTCCGGACGGCCGCTTTGCCGAAGAGCCCCTGGCAGACGGTATCTCCCCGAGGCAGGGGATGGACAGATGCGGCCCCGCTGCCATCTTGAAATCTGCCAGCAAGCTTGAGACTCAAAAGTTCCAAAACGGGACCCTGATCAACCTGAAATTCCATCCCAAAGTGCTTGAAGGGGAAAACGGCTATCAAAAGCTTCAGGAATTAATCCAAACCTTCTTCAAGTTGAAGGGAATGCATGTGCAGTTCAACGTTGTCAGCAGCGAGACGTTGCGCAAGGCGCAGGCGCATCCGGAAGATTATAAGGATTTGGTCATCCGCATAGCCGGATTCTCCGCCTATTTCGTCGAGCTTTACAAGAAGCTTCAGGACGACCTGATTCGGAGAAACGAGCAGATGTTTTAAGTTTTTCCGAAAAAGGCCATTGCTTAAAACTTGCCTTCAGCGGCTTGGTTTTTGCCGCAAAATTCCATGAAATTGTTAGGCAATTTTTAACAAAATATTACGTAAATTGACTCACTTCTTGAACCATGTTATAAATGTCTTGAGGTGAGCCAGGACATTTTCATATAGATTCACCAAAAAACAGAAATATGGGAGGACACAATGAAAAAAATTATCTCGCTTCTTCTTGCAGTTGCGATGCTGTTTGGCCTCGTGGCTTGCGGCAGCTCCACACCTTCAGGAAAGCCGAAGGGTGAAACAACACCTGCGGTGCAAACCCCTAAAGAGACTCCGAAACAGAGCAATGTCCCGGAAACCCCGGCGGGCGATCCTTCGGACAACTACAACGAAGTCGGATTCTTTACCACTGGCGTAGATCCCTTCTCCCGCAAAACGTATAATATCGTCTTTTCCTACATGCGTCCCATGTCTTTGATGCAGCAGACCTATGACAACCTCGTAGAGCTGGAGCCGATTCTGAACTTCAAGACAACCTCATACAACGCCAACAGCGATATCGATGCGCTGATTCAGAACATCCAGCTGTTTGCCGATCAGGGCGTGGACGGTTTCATCATCGTCATTGACGCAACTGCCAAGGAGCGTATCGTCCAGGTCCTGGATGAGACAGGCCTTCCCTACATAGCTTACTTAAACTCCGTCCGCGATGAAAACGGCAGCGAACTTGTTCCCGTTGTTGCTCTGGAGGGCGTACAAGCCGGCCAAACGATCGTTCAGTGGATGTACGACAACTATAAGACCTACTGGGGAGAAATTGACGAGTCTAAGATCGGTATGCTGAACTTCAACTACTCGCCCAATACCGACTTTAATGACCGTTACGAAGGCGCTAAGTCAAAGTTCCTCGAACTCCTTCCTGGCAACGCTCACCTGATGTTTGATGCCGACGGTGTCTCCGGCGGTTTGAACGAGCAGACCGGCTACGACCTGACCACAGCGACTCTTTCCGCTCACCCGGAAGTCGGGTACTGGTTCATCCCCTGCTGCCTGGAGCAGTACGCACAGGGCGCCGCCCGCGCCGTTGAGGCCCTGGGTATGGAAGACCGTGTCATGATCGTTGACATCAGCGGCGATATTCTCCCCCGTGAGTGGGATAGCGGTTATGAAGGATGCTGGGTCGCAAGCTACGCTGTTCCCGCCCTTGTGTATGCCGTCCCCGCCGTGTGCGGACTCATTTCTCTGCTTGACGGTACTTCCACCCCCGAAACCCTTTGGGCGAAGGATCGTGCCGAAGGCGATATTTGCACCAGCTTCAACCCCATCGGTGCCATGATCGACATTCACACCTATAAAGATTTCTTCACTTCTATTCGTGAAAAGAGCGGTCTGTCTTCTGTAGGTTGAAATCGGTTTAGCACAACAGACTGATAGCGCACAATGGCGGTCAGGCAATGCTTTTCTGCCTGACCGCTGTGCGATTATCGTACTTTTTTACGCTCATCAGTTTGGAGGCATAACTGGATGAATAATAACGAGAAACTCAAAAAGTTCTTTAGATCCAAGAACTCAACGTTGATTATCCTGTTGGCGATAATGACGCTGTTCTTTTGGATTTTTTCTCCCAATCACTCATTTCTCAGTATCCGCAATCTCACAAGCATCGCCAACTCCATGACCATCACAGCATTTTTCGTCATTGCAGAGGCCCTGCTGATTCTCATGGGCGAACTGGACCTCTCGCCGGGCTATATCGGCACGGCCAGCGGGGCTTTGATGGCAAGCCTTTTGGCCAACACAGCGCTTCCCTGGTTTGTCGTTGTTGTGATTTGCCTGATTTTCGGCATTTGCTTTGGGCTCCTCAACGGGCTGCTTGTCAACAAATTCAAATTCCAGAGCTTTATTGCGACGCTTGCGGTAGGTTCCTTTGTCGCGAAAGGGTTCAGCTATATCGTCTGTAATGGCAAAGCAGTCGGAATTAAGAATCCGGCGATTGTATGGATTGGAACGAAAAAAATTGCCAGCATCTTTCCCGTTGCCATCTTCTTTTCCATCATCGCGATGGTAATCTACGGCATTATACTCGCCAAGACGAAGTTCGGCAACAGCATTTACATCTGCGGAGCCAACCGGGAGGCCTCCAGGCTTGCTGGTCTGAAGCCCAAAAAGGTTTCCTACATCTTATTTGCAAACAGCGGCATGCTGGGCGCCATCGGCGGTATGCTCTATGCGGCGCGGCTGTTATCCGGCAATCTGGATGGAACAAACTCCTATGCGTTCCCCGCCATCACGGCGGCGGTTCTCGGCGGCGTTACCTTTGGCGGAGGCTCCGGCAGTATCTTCGGATGCTTCCTCGGCCTTCTTATCATCAGCGGTTTCAATAACGGCCTGCTTATCATGGGGCTCTCCCCATACTGGATCAATGTGGCATCCGGTCTGCTTCTGCTGCTCGCTTTGTCGGCGGACTATCTTGCCAACAGGAGGGCCGGAGGCGGCAAGATCGGAAAACCGCGAAGACTCAAACTGACCCGGGTGGAGGAATAGGTATGACGGATAATCTTTCGCTCCAAAATCAAGGAACAGAAAAGCTCTTGGAATTCGTAAATATCAGCAAGGAATTCCCCGGCGTAAAAGCGCTGAGCAATGTGTCATTCTCTGTCCGGGGTGGGAGAGTCTGCGCATTGATGGGCGAAAACGGCGCCGGAAAGAGCACTCTGCTGAAAATCCTCAGCGGAGACATCCAGCCCGACGAGGGGTGTGTGCGTTTAAACGGGAAGGAACAGCATTTTTCATCTCCATATCAATCCATCCGAGCCGGTATCAGCGTCATCTACCAGGAACGTCAGCTGATGAATATGCTGAGCGTTATGGAGAACATCTTCCTCGACGATCTCCATGAAAACAAGTTTGGATTTGTTCAGCGTTCGGTGCTTCGGAAAAAAACACAGGAGCTGATTGACGAATTTGAAATGCCCTTCCATCCGGAGGACATCGTGGGGCACCTTTCCGTGGCTCACCAGCAGATGGTGGAGATTATGAAGGCTTACCGGCGCGACTCCGATATCATCGCTTTTGACGAGCCGACCGCGCCGCTGACGGACAAGGAAATCAATGTCCTTTTCAATCTCATCAGAAAGCTGAAGGAATGCGGCAAGATTGTCCTCTATGTGTCTCACCGCATGGGAGAAATCTTTCAGATCACCGACGATATTGTCGTTCTCAAGGACGGCCAGCTTGTCACCACATTTAAAACGTCGGAAACGACCGAGCAGGAGCTTGTTAAGGCGATGGTCGGGCGTGATATCGGAGACACTTACTCAAATCTGGTGAGAAACGACAAGCTGGGCGACGTGCTTCTCAGCGTCCGCAACCTTGAAAATGACGCAATCCACGGCATCAGCTTTGATTTGCGCCGCGGCGAAATCCTTGGCCTTGCCGGCCTGGTGGGAGCGGGGCGGACCGAGATCGCTCGCGCAATTTTCGGCGCGGACCCGATTAAGTCCGGCAAAATCATCTTCGACGGAAAAGAAGTTCATTTTAAGTCGCCCGTGGATGCCATTGCGAGCGGTATCGCGCTTTGCCCCGAGGACCGAAAAGAACAGGGATTGCTGCTTGGACAATCTATCCGAACCAATATTTCTATTCCCGTGCTCTCCAAGCTTTTGAAGGGATGGTTTATTGACAGACGTCAGGAGGCTGAACTGGCGGAACAGGCAGTAAAGCGTTATTCCATCCGCACGCCATCCATTGAAAAGAAAGCCGGCGAGCTTTCCGGCGGAAACCAGCAGAAGATTATTCTCGGTCGTTGGACATCCTCAAAGATGGACACCAAGCTGCTGATTCTCGACGAGCCGACTAAAGGCATCGATGTGGGTTCCAAGGCGGAGGTCTATCATATCATTATGGAGTATGCGCGGCAAGGAATAGGCATCATCTTTATTTCTTCGGAGCTGACTGAGGTGCTGAATATCAGCGACCGAATCATTGTGATACATGACGGACACATCACCGGCGAACTCACTCGTGAGGAAGCCACTGAAGAGAAAGTGCTCGCGCTCGCAATGAAAGAAGTGGAAGGGGTAAAGCTGTGAAAATCATTAAGCCTGTTCTTGTTATCTTGGGACTTGCCGGGATCCTGGTCGGCGCGATTGCAAATCTGGCACAGCGCCTTGCTATCAGTTTCATTGTCTTTGGTATTGTTGCGCTGCTCCTCGGCATTGTCCTTTTCCTCCTGCCGAAGCTGAGCAAGGAAACACAGCGCCGCTTCAAGCGTGTGACCGAGAAAAAGGAATTTATTCTGTTCCTGTTTTTGATTGTGGTCTTCTACGTGTTCTGGGCGATTAACCCCAACTTCCTCTCCATGAACAATATCAAGGGCATTATGAACTCGGCATTCGCCATGGGGTTGCTTGCCATCGGCATTGGTTGCCTGATGATTGCCGGCGAGATTGATCTTTCCGCGGGCAACACGGGGATGATTGCCTCCATTTTGATCGCTATGATATTGCGCACAGGGATGCCCTGGGTCCCCGCTCTTCTGATTGTACTTATATTCGGCGTAGTAACCGGACTTATCAACGCATTTCTTGTCAATGTCATGCACTTTACGTCCTTTATCTCAACCCTGGCGATCAGCACCATCTTCGGCGGACTCGGGCTCATTATCACCCAGGCGCAGAATATTGCTATCGGAAACAAGAGCTTTTTCAAGCTTGGTTCCCACATGGTTTTCGGCATCATTCCGCTGCCGTTCCTTATCATGATCGTCTTCTTTGTCATCTACGGAATTATCCTGTCTTATACAGGCTTTGGCCGGCGGATTTATATGGTGGGAAGCAACCGCAACGCTGCGCGTCTTGCCGGCATCAACGCAAAGAAACTGACCACCATTCTTTTCATTAACGGCGGCATCATTTCCTGCCTCACCGGCATCGTGATAGCCGCACGCATGCACCAGGGCTCCACAACCACTATGGGCGACGCGGAGATGGATGCCATAACGGTTGCTGTTTTAGGCGGTATCGCCTTCACCGGTGGCAGTGGAAAAATGTCAGGTGTTGCGATTGCCTCATTGTTGATTGCGACTTTCCAGAATGGCCTGGTTGTCGCAGGACTCTCCTCTTACTACCAGATCATTTCAAAAGGTATTCTGTTGATTGCGGCTCTTCTGCTTGACTACTCTCGGGAGCGTTCGCGGCAGAAATCTCTGAAGCTTCATTAATTGGACAAGTCCCAGACAAACCGCCGCATATCGCAGGATGTGCGGCGGTTTGTTATTCTTATGTGTCCAACGTTAGCAAGCATGCATGCAGACATATAAAAAACCGCAGATTCTCGCCGGGAGCTTCCGGCAGAATCTGCGGTTAATTTATTTATTCTGGAACTGCGTCAGCCTTTTTTTGTGATTTCGATGTATCCTTCGTCCGCGTTGACAAACACAATGTCGCCGGTCTCGATGTAATCCAGCGGGTCCTTCTCAAAGTCCGTCATGGACGGCACATGGGCATACAGACAGCACAGGACATTAAGAGGGCTGGCAACGGTGTGGATAAAGGCGGCGGGCTTGCGTCCCTTGCCGTACTTCAGGAAACCGCCGGAGCCGCGCGGGGACGGGAACACTAAAACCTTTCCTTCGTAGGATATGCCGAACAGCGGATGGTTGCGCTCCGTCGTGCAGCCCCTGGCGGGATCGACATTCGTAAAGCCCTGCAGCGGCATCGGGGAAACAAGGGCCTCGGCAGTCACTTTTCCGGGATACTCCGTACGCCCGTAAATCCGGATCTTCTTTTCCATACAGCTTACCTCCACTCGCCGCGCCAATGACCGGTCAGCGCCGCATCAATGCACTCATCCGTGGTTCCGTAGCAGACTTCCAGCATCTTGTCCGGTTCGGGATAACAACCGGTGATATAGTTGGCCTGCTTTGCGGAATCTACAGCGATGCACCTTACCCCCTCGGGAACAGCGCCCATAGCGGCCAGACAGGCGCCGGAAAGCAGCGTCGCGCCGGCGTCGGCGAAGATCTTCACATAGCCCTGTTCCTTGGCGGCATTGTACAGCCAGGGGGCTGTCATAATCCACAAAGGCACTTTGACCTTCTTGCCTTCCAGCTTGCGGGCCAGCCTCATCAGATCCACTATATTCAGATGCGGGCAGCCGAGGTAAACCATATCCACAACGTCGCTGGTGTGGTAGTTCAAATACTCATATGCCGCGCGCAGCTCGCGCTCTCCGATGAGCACTTCACGCTCCGGCTTCCTCCCGCCGAAGGCAAACTCCAGCGTGGGAGCCTCCGGCGTGGTGCCGGGGATGTGGTACATCTGGACGGCGCCGCCGGTGTGGATGGCGGAATTGAACTTTTGCAACTGGGTCGTGTTGGGCTTTGCCGTTCCGGTCAATACGGGGACGCTGCAGCGCACCTCGCAGCCGACAGCATATCCGAACACATCCCATTCCAAGTCCGTTTGGATCAGGCGGTCCGTTTTGACCAGGATCCTGCCATAGCGGTTTTCCGTAATGTGCATGCCGTAATTCGGGGCTTTGCCGAGGAAGCAGGTGGCAAAGCAGCCGTCGAAGTTGGTGCGCGCGCCGAGGATGGCGTTGCAATACGGAATCTGGGAGCTCTCAAACCACGAGCAGTGCTGGCCGATGGTGGGCCAGTAGGTCATGGTCAGGTAGTTGGCGCAGGATTGCGACGTGAGCATACCCATTTTTTTCAGAAGCTCAAATTCTTCCTCATGCAATGCCTTCTTGTGAAATTCAGGATCGTCGTGGCGGTTTTCAGGCTGACGGTATGCGCAGATATTGCACTGCTCCCAGCCGTCTATCGGCGGCTGCTCCGGAAACGGAGACTTGTTCGCAAAAGTAGGTATCTTAAAGCGTCCGCCCGCGGCGACCAGTTCGCGCAGATCTTCAATGGTAATCTTATGATACGGCGTAATTTCCAGCCCGGGGGTATGCATGTCCCCGGTGCCGTCCAAATCGACAAGGTTTTCTGCGCCGGCAATTTCCGCCATCTCCACAAGGGCTTCCATGCAGATTTGCGCGACCTTTCCGGCCTCGCCGTTGAGCATCCGCTTTTCCTCGTCGGTGAGTTTCACAGTCGTCATACTCTACCAATCCTATCTCACTTGATTACGGCCTGCTCGCCAGATCCTTGGGAATCGGGCAGCCGATATAAACAACGTTCTTCAGGGTGGTGCCGTTGCAGGAATCCTCCAGCGCTTCCTTGATATGGTCCAGATCAAAGCGGTTCGTCAGAAGGCTGTCAATATCGATCTGGCCGTGGCGGTACATTTCCATGTACTTGGGAATATCGCGGCGCAGCGTAACGCCGCCCATGACGCAGCCGGTCAGTCTCTTGCCCTTCAGGAAATCAAAATAGTTCAGCTCGTGGCAGACCTCGTCTCTCCGATGGCCGTGGCCGACGACCACCATCTTCCCCCAGTCGGCGGTGCAGTCGAGCATCAGGCGCTTGAGGCCCTTGCCCGCAGTGGCAACGAGGGTGTGGTCTGCGCCGTACCCGGTGATCTTCCAGACTTCTTCGACCACATTGCACTCCTTGGGATTGAGCACGTGCGTTGCGCCGAATTTCTTTGCGGCTTCCAGCTTCCCGGGCATCGTATCAATTCCGATGATGGGGCATGCGCCGGCATGCTTGGCTCCCATAATGGCAGACAGGCCGACGCCGCCGCAGCCTATGACCGCGAAGGACTCGCCGGGCTTCACCTGGCAGCGGTTCAGCACCGCGCCGAAGCCGGACATAAAGCCGCAGGCCAGCGCGGAACCGACCTCGAAGGGGATATCGTCATCCAGCTTGCAAAGCATGGACTCGTGGGCATTGCAGTACTCTGCAAAGCCGCTTGTGCCGGAGCAGGTCTGGATGCAGCGCTCCCCATTGAGCCGGGTGTGGCAGCCGGGGATGCGGAACAGTACGCTGGGGGAAGGATGCGCCGTGCACCCCCACGGGTGCCCCTTCATGCAGGGGATACACTGGCCGCAGCCCTGACGGACCTCCGTGACGAGCACGCGGTCACCCGGCTTCACATAGGTCACTTTAGAACCGCACTTGGTGACAACGCCGGCAATCTCGTGGCCGGCCATGCCGGGGCCTTCATACTCGCCGTGTTCGCCGGTCAGCGCATAGATATCGCTGTGGCAGATTGTACAGGTCATAACGTGAATCTGTACTTCGTCATCCTTCGGCTCGTCGACTTCAACTTCCTCCACGACGATATTGCGAAAGTCGCCCATGCGGGGCAGTACTGCTGCTTTACATCTCATTTTACTTTAAATCCTTTCTCAAAGTTTTATCTTGCAGATTTTAGTATCCAAGATCGCTGCCGCCGTCGCAGACCAGGCACTGACCGGTGACGAACAGATTCTCCTGCGCAAAGAAAAGAATGCAGCGCGCAATATCAATCGGATCCGCCACTCTGCCCAACGGCGTTTTCTTCGCAACAAACGCGAATTCCTCAGGAGTCGCGTCAATCTTCATCGGCGTATCCACCATGCCGGGAGCAACCGCGTTGAACGTGATATTGTACTTTCCGTACTTTAAGGCAAAGGCCTTGGTCTGGCAGATGGCCGCCGCTTTGGAAGAGGTGTAGCCGGGCGTGCTGTAATTGCCGTGGATGCCGGTTACGGAAGTCACGTTGACAACGCGGCCGAAGTGGTTCTCCTGCATGCTGGGAATGACGGCAAGGTTCATCAGGTAGTGACCCCAGGCGTGGACCTTAAAAAAGTTCAGGTAGGTTTCTTCGTCCTGCTTGTCAAACAGGTCGCCGAAAAATGTCTCGCCCGGCTTCAGCCTGGATTCGATACCGGCATTGTTTACCAAAATGTCGATTTTACCGTAAGCCGCCAGCACCTGATCGACTGCGGACTTGACAGATTCCGGCCGGCTGACGTCTGCGGAGATTGCAAGGACATCCGGTGTGTACTGCAGGCAGATCTGCCTGACGCTCTCCAGCTTTTCTGCTCTGCGGCCAAACAGCGCCACCTTGGCGCCGCCCTTGGCCAGTTCGATGGCCGTCGCTTTGCCGATGCCTGTGCCCGCGCCTGTCACAATTGCCGTTCTGCCTTCAAAGCCATACTCCTTATACTGTGCCATAAAACCCATTCCTTTTATTTTTAATTTTGAGTGCCTTGTGAATCAGCCGCTGTGTCTCACGAAACATAAAACAAAAATAAATGTTGGGGTTTGAGTCAGGAAATCCCGCAAGCATCTTTCCCTACTTGCCGGATCCATTCTTCTCTTCCTCAACCCCAACTCATGACATAGAGCAGTAGAATCCGGCGCCGTCTGCGCAGAACATTTTTGCCGGCATGGGGAACGGCGGCTCCTGCGGCACGATTTCGCCGCGCTGCAGCTTTTCGGCACAGGATAGTTCACGTGCAATCTGTTCTTTCTCCAGCGGAAATGTACCGTGAGACGGATAGACCCATCGGAATTCTTCCTGCCGCGCTTGCAGCCGAGCCAGGCTTACCTTCAGCGCATCCAGATTCCGCATTTCCCCGAATATAAACACCGGCCTGTCGGAAATGCTGTCGCCGCTCACCAGGATCCCGTTTTCCCGATCCAGCAGGGCTATGGAGCCAGGCGTATGTCCCGGGATAAGGATGACCTCAAACCGCTGTCCGCCCAGCTCGATGATCTCGCCGTCCTGCAGCGGTTTCGGCTCGGCATAGCCCTCCTTTCGCTTCTGCGCGTAGTAAGCGTACTCTGCCGGGTGCATCCGCGCCTCCCGGAAACAATGGTTGGCGCTGATGTGATCCTCATCTGCGTGGGTGTTTACCAGCATCACGGGCTTGTCCGTCAAGCTCCTTACTGCCGCATCCAATCGATACGGATAATTGGTCGTGTCGACCAGCAGGGCACGCTCGGTCCCGATGAACAGAAATGCGCGGACGATG
>Ga0134095_1000770_pt1 | contig 27263 bp, 21 predicted proteins | sample 6_2taG_FD_94449 | JGI IMG/M metagenome (GOLD analysis project Ga0134095, IMG submission 94449) | Switchgrass degrading microbial communities from high solid loading bioreactors in New Hampshire, USA - 6_20_20_110_A2 metaG | ecosystem: Engineered > Bioreactor > Semi-continuous > Anaerobic >... | reverse complement strand
GACCGTGACTGCCAGCTCCGCCAGCAACGCGGGCGTGCCCACGGCGATCGGCTGGCCGTTCGCGTGTGCCACGATCCCGCGCCCCGGCAGGTTCTCGAACGTGTCTGGATGCGGGATCTCGCCCCACGCCTTTGCCTGCGCGACGACCGGCGCCCCGAGCGGATGCTCCGAGCTGGCTTCGGCGATCGCGGCGAGACGCAGAATCCGTTGTTGCTCAGGCGTGAACTCTCCGGTGGATGCCGCCTCTTCGCCCGGCGCGAGCGGGATCACGTCCGTCAGGTGCGGCGCGCCCTGGGTGATGGTGCCGGTCTTGTCGAGCGCCAGCGCGGTGATCTTGGCTGCGTTCTCCAGGTATTCGCCGCCTTTAATCAGGATGCCGCGCTTGGCTGCCTGCCCGATCCCGGCGACGACCGACACCGGCGTCGAGATGACCAGCGCGCCCGGGCAACCGATCACCAGCAGCGTCAGCGCCAGCGCGAGATCGCCGCTGATGACGTACGCGACCGCGCTGAGCAGGATGATCGCGGGGGTGTACCAGCGGGCAAAGCGCTCGATGAAGCGCTGCGTCGGCGCGCGCTCCTCCTGCGCTTCTTCCACGCGGCGGACGATGCGCGCCAGCGTGGTGTCGGCGCCGACGCCCGTCGCGCGGACGTGCAACAGCCCGTTCTGGCTGACGGTCCCGGCGAAGACGCGATCGCCCTCGCTCTTGTCGACTGGCAGCGATTCGCCGGTGATGGCGCTCTCGTTGATCGCCGCACGCCCGCTGATCACTTCCCCGTCGACCGGCACTTTGGCGCCCGGCTTGACCAGCACGGTTTCGCCCAGTGCAACCATGTGCGGCATCACCTCGACCTGCTGGCCGTCGCGCAGCACGATCGCGCTGGTGGGCGCCAGATCCAATAGCTCCTGCAAGGCGCGGCGCGTGCGGCTCATGGTCCGCGCTTCGAGGTAGGCGCCCAGCATGAACAGGAACGTCACGGCGGCGGCTTCCCAGTATTCGCCGATCACCAGCGCGCCAGCGGTCGCGATGGTGACCAGCAACTCAATGCTGACGTGCCGGTTTCGCAGCGCGTAAAACGCCCGCCCGGCGATGTCCCACCCCGCGATCAGCGCGGCGAGGATCATCAGCGCATCGCGCAGGGTGTCCAGCGCGAGCGCGTGCCCGGCGATTAGCGCGGCGACGATCAACGCGCCGCTGGTCAGCGTGATGGTCTGGCGGCGCTGGGCCGGGTTAGACAGCAGATGACGGATCATGACGGGTGTTCTCCTCGCGTGTGATACGGCGTGAAGCGGGCGCTCGCGACGCGCGCAAATTCGCCGCGAGCGCCTGGTGTGGCAAGTGCTTAGAACGGTGCGACGGTGGCGGCGTACCCGGCGCGGCGCACGGTTTCGACCAGCGTCTCGGCGGGAGCCGTTGCGGGATCATGCTCGACCTCGATGCGGCCAGTGTTGAAGAACACCTTGGCGCTGGTCACGCCCTCGACGCCGTTGAGCGCCTTCTCGATCTTGGCGACGCACGACGGGCACGAAAGTTCCTGGCTGCGCAGAACGGTCTTCATTTGTGTCTCCTTGGTGATTTCATTTCAGATGATGGCCCAAGGATACACGTTCGGCGCCACCCGGAGCATGATCTAGGTCAATTTATCGCGCGGAATTTGTCAGAGTTGCGTTAGAAAGGGGCGCTAGGCGGTCTGCCGGGCGATGGCGGCGAGGCGGTCGCGATCCACGATGGCGATCCAGCGACGGCCGCTGCGGATCACGCCGTCTTTGCGGAATTGGCTGAGCGCGCGGCTGGCTGTCTCGACCGTGATGCCGAGCATGTCGGCGATATCCTGCCGGGCGAGCGGCATCTGGATTAGCCAGCCCTCGTCGCGCTCTTCCCCGGCGCGTTCCGCGAGGCGTAACAGCAACGACGCGATCCGGCTCTCTACCGGCGCGGCGGTCGATTCGTGGAGCAGCTCGCGGGCGGCGCGCAGCCTGTCGGACACGATCTCCAGCAGCGACAGGCTGACGGCGGGGTAGCGCGCGAGGATCGTCTGGAAGTCTTGCGCGGAAATGCTTAGCACACAGCAGAAGGTGTGCGCCTGGGCTGTGTCGGGGTAGGTCGTCTCGCCCATCACCGGCAGCGTGCCGAAGAAGTCCCCCGGCATCAGCAGGTCGAGCACCCGTTCCTGCCCGTCCAGTGTGTGCCGGATCAGCTTCACCTTGCCAGTCGCTACCACGTACAGGCGGGTTGCGTTATCTCCGGCGAAGTAGATCCGCGCGCCCGCCTCAAAACCCATCTCGCGGAACAGCGGATTGATGGCGGCGACGTCTTCGTGCGACAGCCCGGCGAAAAATGGCAGGCCGTGCAGAATTTGCAGGCGCAGGTCAACCGAGCACATCTGCGGCTCGATCGCTTCCGGCTCTAGCGGGGTGGTGCGGCGATCGTCAGACATCGTTTCGCGCGTTTCCTTCTTCAGCAGCGTCTATCTACAGCCTAGCATACCGCATCGGGGTTGGCGCGCACTTGAGCCAGATCAATAGACATGGCGGCAAATTTGTTAGAATTATTAGAAGCAAGGAGAAAGCTGCATGGAATGGATCGAGCTTGGCGACTCTCGGACGGGGCTGGTGGCGCCCGAATTTGCGCTGCGTTCCGGCACGGGCGAGCTGATCACTCGCTCGCAGCACCGGCAACGGTGCAACGTCGTGCTGTACTTCGTTCCGGCTACAACATCCGAGACGCTGGCGCCGCTTCTCGACCGGCTGGCGGAGCAGCGCGACCGCTTCGGCGAGGCAAGCGCGTGCGTCTACGTCGTAAGCCCGAGCGAGCAACCCGCGATCCCGTCACCGCTTTTGCTGGCGGACCCCGGTGGAGCAGTGCGCGCTCAGTTCCGGCAGGTGTTCCCCGAGGGGAAAGAGCCGGACGAGGGCGACACGTTCGCCGTGGTGCTGGATCGCTACAGCGCGCCGTGGTATGCAGGGCGCGGCGACCACCTGGACGAAGTCGCGATCGATGGCGCGCTGACCAAGCTGTGGGCGATCGAATATGACTGCCCTGAGTGAGTGATCCCTGAGTGGCCCGTGTGGTCATAGCCCAGCCAGCGCACACCCGGTTTTAGCCTCTTCTCCCCGCGCGCCGCGCGGCACTGGTTCTGCCTGCTTGCCTGAAGGATGTCACCCGTATGCCGTCTCTGCCACTTCGCACGCTGATTGTGGACGATCACAATATGTTCCGGCAGGCGCTGGTTGCTCTGCTGAAAACCCGCCCCGATATTGTGACGGTGGTTGGCGAGGCGGCTGATAGCTGCTCTGCGCGGGAGCTTGCGGCTGAGCTTCGGCCCGACCTGATCCTGCTGGATGTGCTGATGCCGGATTGCGAGGGCACCGAAGTCGCCCGCCATCTGCGTGTGATCGTGCCGGACGCGAAGATCATCATGCTCTCCGCGTCGTCCGAACCGGAACACATCCGCGAGGCGATCATCGCGGGCGCGGACGGTTACCTGACCAAGAGCCTAAGCGCGAAGAAGCTGTTTGAGTTGTTGCAGGAAGCAGCCGCCGATCAGGTGGTGATCACTCCGGATGTCGCGGCGCAGTTGTTCAAGCAGGTCGCCAGCATGGTAGAGCCACCCGCCGAGGCGGACGAATCGCTCGACGTGCTCGGCCCGCTGGATACGGCGATCAGCCGTCTGGTGGCGAGCGGCGCCACCAACACGCAGATCGCGCAGGAGCTTGGCATCAGCACGCACACGGTCCGCGCGCACCTTAGCCACATTCTGCACGTGCTGAAGCTCGAAAACCGCACGCAGCTCGCCGTTTACATCAAGGCGCAACAGTCCTAAAATGAGCTTTCGTTGGGCAGGCGCTAAGCACCCGGTCTTTGACCGGGCGTTTTTTTGTGCCAAACTTGTTGGCGTGCCGGTCGGCCCGCTGATTTGCAGTACAATCACAGGCTGGTTCGGAGAGAATGAGGCGAAGTTACAGTTGTGAGACGCACAACGATTGTGGGGCGGGTTGCCGCCACGCTCGGTTACCCTAACCTGACGCTGGTTTCCGCTGAAAAGCGGCAAGGGATGCGGGCCTTCTGGATGGATGGCCTGTTTTCGTCTTTGTCGGGCGCGTTCGCCGATCCGTATTACACCCTCTATCTGCTCAGTCTGAACGCGAGCAACGCGCAGATCGGTCTGGTCAACACGCTCAACCAACTGGTCGGGGCCCTGCTTTCCTTCCCCGGCGCGTCGATCGCCAGCCGGACCGGGCGCTACAAGGGGCTGGTGCTGCTGTGCGGCGTGCTCTCCCGCTTGATGTGGGTGGTGATGCTGGCTGCGCCGCTGCTGTTGGGCATGGACTGGGCGGTGTGGCTGGTGCTGTTCGCCTGGGTAGCGCTCTCCGGCATCAACGCGCTGGGCAACGCCGCGTGGACCGCGCTATCCGCCGATCTGGTACCCCCGCGCTTCCGAGGCGGCTATTTCGCCTCGCGGAACACGATCATTCATCTGGTCCGGCTGGCCGCGATCCCGCTGGCCGGGCAGCTTATCTACGCGGTGGGCGAGCCGGAAGGGTATCAGGTCTCGCTGGGGATCGCGTTCGCCATCGGGCTGATCGCGGTCTACTACTACGCCCAGATTCCCGAACACAGCGGGACGTTCCGTCGAGTACGGGTGAGCATGCGCCGGATTGTCACCGGGACGCGCGACCTGCCGAACTTCACACGCTTCGTTGCCAGCCATTCGACGCTTCAGCTTGGCGTGATGCTGTCCGGCCCGTTCATCAACGTTTACATGGTCGAGGAAGCGGGCTTCAACGTCGGCGTGATCAGCCTCGTCGCGACGGTGTCCGTGGCGTCGACGCTGGTCGGCATGCGGATCATGGGGCGCGTGCACGACCGTCTTGGGATCACCTCGACGATGCGGTTCGGCCTGCTGATCCCGCTGATCCCGGTCGCGTGGCTGTGGGTACGGCACCCCTGGCAAGCGTATCTGGTTGAGACGTTCTCGGCGCTGACGTGGGCAGGGTATAACCTGGGCGCATTCAATCTGCTGCTGGCGAGCACGCCAGACGATCACCGCCCGCAGTACGTCGCTCTTTACACGACGCTGGTGTCGGTCGTCGGCGGGATCGGGCCGGTGATCGGCGGGTGGCTGCTGGACTGGCTGGACTTCGGCCCGGCGTTTACCATCTCGGCGGTTGTGCGCGGGCTGGGGTTCGTGCTGTTCTTCGTGCTGGTCCGCGAGCCGGAAGTCGCCGATCCAGACGAATCAGCGGGTGAGTCCGGCGACGAGGCTGCGTAACCCGGCGGCGCTGGCGAGAGGATGGGCGCAGTGAACCTTCGCGTGATGACGTTCAACATTCGCGGCAACCAGTTTTCGGACGGGGCGAACGTCTGGCCGCAGCGGCGCGACCTCAATGTGGCGACCATTCTGGAGCGGTCGCCCGACGTGATCGGCTTTCAGGAAGTGCAGCGCGGCAATCTGGCGTTTTACCGCGAGCGGCTTGGGGCGTATGACTGCCAGCTTGGGCGGGCGGGGGTTGCGCGCGGGCTGGCTGAGGAGCGAGTCTGCATCTACTGGAAGCGCGACCGCTTTGAGCGGGTGGACGGCGGGACGTTCTTCCTGAGCGAGATGCCAGATCGCCGGTCGCTCGGATGGGGCGCGCGGCTGACGCGGGTCGCCAACTGGGTGCGGCTGCGCGAGAAGGAAAGCGGACTGGCGTTCCTGCTGCTCAACACGCACCTCGACCACGAAAGCCACCTCGCGCGCCTGGAAGGGAGCCGCCTTATCGTCCGCCGCCTTGATGCGCTGGCCGATCCTGCCGACGCGGCGACCATCATCACCGGAGACTTCAACGATCCGGTTCTCGCGCTGCCGGGGCTTGATCTGGCTCCCGAGCGGGTGATGCCGATCTATACCGCCGCCGGGTTCCGCGACACGTTTGCCGAAGCCGGGCACGTAGACGCGCCGGACGTCAACACATTCCACAACTTCGCGGGCGAGGGGGCTGCCCACCATGCGCAGCGCCTGGACTGGATCCTGGTGCGGGACGGAGCGCGACGCGCTGAGACGCGCGCGCTCGAGATCGTGCGGGACGCTGCACCGCCGCTTTACCCCAGCGATCACTATCCGGTCGTGGCCGATCTCGCGCTGGTCGAGGTGTGATTCGCCGGTTGCGCAGGGGAAAAAGGTAAAATTTGTAAATTTCGGCGTATAACTATTGAAAAATGGGCGCAGTCCATTCTTACGCTATAATGAAACTGGATTAACGGCGCTTGTGCCCGTTTTTCCACCGGGCGCTGCGGCGTCACTGACGTTGCATGCCGGGCGAAGTTCCCCCTGGGCAAGGTTGCAATCGACGGCGCAGCACGCGGCGTTTGACGGGCGTGCAGCGTAGAAAGGAGTTGCGATCACCCGATAAAGACGTTTATTTCTCACTCAGGCAGTCTGGCAGCGATCGCGCTGTCACACCGGCAGCGTTTTGTCCTTTTTTCACAAAGTGCTGCCGAGCAAAGCCGGTATACTTAAGCCGAAGACTTTGTACCACGTTGTTTCGCTTCAATAGAATGGGAGCAGAAGATCCATGAAGCAACTCAAGCGTATAAGCCGCCTTGCGATCGCCTTGACGCTGTTGGCGTCCTTGCTGGTCGGCCTCACCACGGTGAGCGCCCAGGACCAGAAGGTGCTGCGCGTCGCGATGGGCGCTGCGGGCACCACTGTTATTTGGGACGTCGCCCTGGCGACCGACACCACCTCGCATACCTTTAGCGAAATGATGTTCGTTGGCCTGGCTCCGCGTGACGAAACCACGGGTCTGCCGCAGCACGGCATGGCCGAGAGCTGGGAGATTTCGGAAGACGGCCGCGTCTACACCTTTAAGATCAAGGAAGGCGTGCCGTGGGTGGTCTACGACTTCGAGGCCGACGAGGTCGTTCAGGTGACCGACGAGGCTGGTGAAGTCCGTTACGTGACCGCGCACGACTTCGTGTATGGCGCGCTGCGTACGATGGACCCCGAAACGGCATCCGACTACGGCTATCTGCCGGCGGACTGGGTTGAGGGCGGCACCGCGTTCAACGCTGGCGAGGGCTCGCGCGAGGATGTTGCGATCGTAGCGCTGGACGACTATACGCTCCAGATTACGGCGCCCGAGCCAGCTGGCTTCCTGCTGCAGGTCTACGGTCTGTGGGTCTTCGCCGCGCAGCCGCAGTGGACTATTGAGGAAAACGGCGATGCCTGGACGCTGCCCGAGAACTACCATGTTTACGGCAACTACGTCCTGAAGACCTACGAGCCCGGCTCGCGGGTTGAGATCGTCAAGAACCCCTTCTGGCCTGGCACCGAGAGCCACCCAGTTCCCGCGATCGATGTGATCGAGGCTGTGTTCCTGGATGCTTCGGCGGCGCTGGCGGCCTACGAGGCTGGCGAGCTGGACACGATCGAACAGGTGCCGCTGCCTGACCTGCCGCGCCTGCGCGTCGAGCGCCCGGACGAGCTGTACGTTGGCTCGCGTGACTGCACGTACTACTACGGCTTCAACACCCAGAAGCCTCCGACGGACAACGTCCACCTGCGCCGCGCGCTGTCGGCGGCCATCGACCGTCAGACGCTGGTCGACGTTCTGGGCCGTGGCGAGCTGCCGGCGGGCTTCTTCAGCCGCCCGAACTTCGCCGCGTCGGCCACTCAGGAAGAGTTCCCTGAGCTGGGCGTCTACAGCGACCCTGAAGTGGCCAAGCAGGAACTCGAAGCTTACTTCGAGGAAACTGGCCTGACCCTCGATACGATGCCGGAAATCACTCTGATGTTCAACACCGACGAAGCGCACGCCACCATCGCGCAGATCGTCCAGCAGATGTGGGTCGAGACGCTCGGCATCACGGTCAATGTGGCGAACCAGGAATGGCAGACCTACCTCAACACCCTGGACGAGGACGCGCCGAATGTGTGGCGTCTCGGCTGGTGCGCTGACTACGGCGACCCGCACAACTTCCTGGGCGACGTGTTCTACTCGACCTCGGGCAACAACAACACCAACTGGGGCAATGACGAGTACGACTCGCTCATCGACCAGGCCAAGCTCATGACGGACTTCGAGGCCCGCAAGGAACTGTATGCCCGCGCCGAGCACATCCTGACCTGGGAAGATGCCGCGATGGCCCCGCTCTACTTCTACACCAAGATCAGCATGATCGGCACGCATCTTGACGCCTCGCCCTCGATCATCGGCATCGAGCGCTACGACAAGTGGGACGTGCTTAGCTAGCTCGTATTGAACCGCAGTACGGCCTAGCGAGTAGATCAATAGGACAGAGCGAGAGAGAGCCTTGTGCTCTCTCTCCCCTGTCCAGGGGTTCGCGACGTCGTCAGACGCGCTTAAGATGCTTCACCGAAGCCAAAGATACCCTCTTACTGCCCGGTAGTATAAAGCCGTCGTGCTTCAAGTTGTGCATCACACGTGTTCCAGCCGCAAGGATGGGCGGGGTGTGTGTGCCACCACGAGCGACGAACGGCGGGAGACAGACGTCAGATGGCGCAATACTTTGCACGCAGCTTTGTTGGTTTGCTGGTCGTGCTGCTGATCGTGTCGGTCATCACTTTCTTCCTGATGCATCAGGTTCCCGGTGGCCCATTCGCCCGAGAGAAGAAGCTGCCGCAAAACGTCCTCAATAACCTCAACGCCAAATACAACCTCGATGCTCCGGTATGGCAGCAGTACCTGGATTACATGGGCGACCTCCTCATTCCGAAGATCACCACCGGCGAGTACAAATACTCGGTCACAGATGACCACCTGATCAATATCAGGTTGCCGTTCGGCGACAACACGACGCTACGCTGGATGAATTTCGGACCGTCGTATACGGACCGGACCCGCTCAGTAAACGGCATCATCCAAGACCATTTCCCGATCTCCTTCCAGTTGGGCGTGGCAGCGATGGTTGTCGCCACCATAATCGGGTTGCCACTGGGAACCTTCGCCGCGCTGCGTAAGAACACCGCCTTCGACTATTTCAGCATGAGCTTGGCGATCCTGGGGGTGTCGGTTCCGGCGATTGTGCTCGGCCCGATGCTGCAATATGTCGTCGCCGTGGAGCTAAACTGGCTACCTACCACCGGCTGGGGGAGCTTTCAGCAGCTTATCATGCCAGCATTTGCGCTCGGCTTCGCGCAGTCTGCGCTGATTGCCCGTCTGACGCGCGCCAGCTTGCTCCAGGTATTGAACGAAGACTACATCCGCACCGCGCGGGCTAAAGGGTTGCGCAACCAGCAGGTTGTGTGGCTACACGCGATGAAGAACGCGCTGATCCCGGTTGTGACGATTATGGGCCCGCTGCTGGCGGCGCTGATTACCGGCACATTCGTTATCGAGAAGGTGTTCGGCATTCCGGGGCTGGGTCATTACTTCGTGGTGAGCATCAACCAGCGCGACTACGCGACGATTATGGGCACCACGCTGCTGTTCGCGTTCTTTATTGTGATCGCAAATTTCCTTGTGGACCTGACCTACGTCTGGCTGGATCCGCGCATCCGGTATAACGACTAGGCGGGGGGAGTTCTGAACAATGACATCAATTGGCACATCTGCGGACAGCGTCGCCGATACTCGCCCGGAAATCGCTCACCTGGAAGGCGTCACTGAAAAGAGCCGTGGCCCCTGGACGGACGCCTGGCGGCGCCTGATCCGCAACAAGGCCGCCGTCGTCGGGTTGATCGTCATCATCGGCTTCATTCTCGCGGCGATATTCGCGCCACAGATCACCCCCTACACCTACGCTGAGCAGAATTACCTGGCTGTCAACACGGCTCCCCAGTGGGTAATTGACCTGTTCCCCAAGATGGCGGCGATGGGCACGGAAAACGGTTATGTCCGTGTCAATAACGACTACTATCTTGGGACGGATAACGTCGGGCGCGACCTGTTCACGCGCATCGTGTACGGGGCGCGGATCTCGCTGTCAGTCGCGTTCATCGGCCCGCTGACGAGCCTGCTCGTTGGCACGATCTATGGGATGGTTTCCGGCTATGTGGGTGGGCGTGTAGACACCATCATGATGCGCTTTGTCGACATCATGTACGCCTTCCCGACGCTGCTGCTGATCATCCTGATGATGGCGTTCTTCCGCGCCAGCTTCACGCAGAGCGAGGCGGGTACGCTGGCCTACCGGCTGAACAAGATCGACGCGGCGTTTGGCGGCATGCTGTTCATCTTTATCGGCATCGGCCTGACGTCGTGGATGGACACGGCGCGTCTGGCGCGCGGGCAGGTGCTCTCGCTGCGCGAAAAGGAGTTCATCGAGGCCGCCGAGTCGATCGGGGTCAGCGACCGGGGCATTCTGTTCCGCCACATCCTGCCGAACATTATGGGGCCGGTCATCGTGCGCGAAAGTCTCGCGATCCCGCGCTACATCTCGACCGAAGCGTTCCTCAGCTTTATCGGCCTGGGCGTGAACCCGCCGACGCCTAGCTGGGGCAACATGATCTCAGAAGGCGCGCAGGCGGTTAAGAGCTATCCGAACCAGGCGATCTTCCCGGCGCTGGCGCTGTTCCTGCTGATGTTCGCCTTCAACTTCCTGGGCGACGGCCTGCGGGACGCGCTCGACCCGCGTGCCACGAAAGAGGCATAGCGCGGCGCTCGGCTGAACAACTTAGCGAACTCAGCCACCGGCCGGACCCTTCGAGAGCATTTCTTCGCTCTGGGTTCCGGCCGGTGGTTCTGGAACGATCGAGATCTTGCCGTCCGTTTCCAGCACCGCCCACCGCACCTGCGGCAGATCGTCCAGCCCGGCCTTATGCATCTCGCTGAAAATCTCGCTCGGCGTCACCCGCTCCCGGTTCATGTTGTCGAGAATAAGCTCTCCGTGAGCAACCAGCACCGACGGCGTGCCTTCCATCGCGTTCTCAACTTTTGGGCTTAGATGCGCGGCCATTCCGCTGACAAAGACGAGCAGCAGAACGGTCGACACACCTGCCAGCGCGCGCACGATCGACTGATCGCCGATCTGCATCGCGTCCGACAGCAGCTCCGGGATCAGCAGCAGCGTGATCAGCTCCAGCGGCGAAAGCTCTCCAAACTCGCGCTTGCCCATCAGTCGCAGCGCGATCAGCACGAAGAAATAAGCGACTGTAACGCGCAGCACGACGTCCACTTTGCTCTCTCCTTCTGCGGTCTTTCTTGGATACCGCTACGGAAACACGATCGAGGAAAGCTCAAGCTCTGCGGCGGTTTGCTCGCCTGCGGCCACCCACACTCGCCCCTGGTGACGCCCGTAGGAGCTTCCCTGGAACTGCACCGTGACCACGGCGCTGTCGCCGGGCGCCAGGTCTTGCAGGGCGATGAGGTAGGCGTCGTCGGTTGCGTCGGTGACTGGTGGGATGAAGCTGATCGCGGTGAACTGGTCGATATAATTCCGATCGAAATGGAGCGTCAGCCCGCTCAGCGTCTGCCGGCTGGTGTTCTCGACCGTGACCTGCATAGTGGAGCCCAGCAGGAAGCGCAGCCGCGTGGGATATTCTGCCGTCAGATGGACGTCCGCGCCGGATGCATCCGCCTGGCCGAAACTCTCGCCAAACGCGCCCGCAATCGACAGCACGGGAAAAATCAGAAGCAGCACGGCGGCTGCGATCTGCATGGCCGACAGATTCAGCTTGCGCGGTACATCCGGCGGCTCGGGCGGTGTGGGGTGGGGTCGCCCGTTCATTGGATCACCTCCGATCACCTCGCGGCTAAATGATGGTTTGCAGGGCGCGAGGGTAGACTACGGCGGATAGCGGCAACCAAGCGCCGCCAGGCGCTCTTTGAGTAGCGTAGACAAAAGCATGGGGCCCTGCATCAGGTGTGTGGTGGGTTTTCGAGTAGGACATGTGACCCGCTTCAGGCGGAGATGGCTGAGATGTGCGCCAGAGAAAGCCTCACCCCTTAACTACCGGCTAGTGGTGAGGTTTCGCGTGTGACACACGCGCACCAAAAAGCCCCACGCGGGCGCGCAGGGCTTATGGGTTCGATGACAAGTTAGGAGCGCGATCAGGCGCCGTTTTCCGCCAGCAGATGCACCGTCTCCGGGTGGAACGACAGCCCGGCGGTGGTGTTTTCGGCGAATATCCGGCCGAGGCCCGGATTAGCGTCCACCACGATCAACCGCTGCTCGCCCAGCCGGACGACGTATTCCACGGTCGAGCCGAGGTACATCGCCTGCTCGATCACGACCTGCTCCAGCGCGGGGTTTTGCTCGATGGTCAGTACCTCGGGGCGCAGCACCGCGACGGCGCGATCCCCGGCGCGCAGCGGTGCGCTGGTCGAGACGGTGACCGTCTGTCCCAGCAAGGAAACGGTCGCTTCCTTGCCGTTGGCCGCCTGGACGGTCGCTTCGAGAAAGTTCGCCCGCCCGATGAAGTCTGCCACAAAGCGCGACACCGGATGCCGGTAAATCTCTTCCGGCGTGCCTATCTGTTCGATCTTACCGTTGTTCATCACGACGATCCGGTCAGAGAGCGCCATCGCTTCGACCTGATCGTGCGTCACGTAGACGCTGGTGATGTTCAGGCGGCGCTGCAGGTTGCGGATCTCGCTGCGCATCTGCACGCGGAGCTTGGCGTCGAGGTTCGACAGCGGTTCGTCGAACAGCAGGACGCGCGGCTCTACCACCAGCGAGCGTGCTAGAGCGACACGCTGTTGCTGGCCGCCGGAAAGCTCGTGCGGGCGGCGATCGCCTAGCCCGGCCAGACCCATCAATTCCAGCGCGCGCTCGACCCGCTGGCGGATATCTCCGCGCGGCGCGTGCTGCACGCGCAAGCCGTACGCGACGTTGTTGAACACGGTCATGTGCGGGAACAGGGCGTAGCTCTGAAAGACCATCGCCATGTCGCGCTTGTTCGGGGGCCGGTTAGAGATGTCTTTCCCGTCGAGCAGAATGCGCCCGGACGTCGGCATTTCAAAGCCGGAGATCAGGCGCAGGGTGGTGGTTTTGCCACAGCCGGACGGCCCCAGCAGCGTGACAAACTCCCCCGGCTCGATTGTTAGCGAGACGTGATCGACGGCGCGCACATCCCCCTGGCCGCCGCGCTGGGGAAAGACTTTTGAGACATCGTCGAGGACGAGCGTCCCCGCTTGTGTTGCAGCCATTTACGCGGCTCCTTCTATGGTGGTTCTCTCAATCGTGGTTCTCTCGGCGCCGGAAGTGGTGCCAACGATCACCGCCATAATGCCGATCGCGGCCAGCACAATCGCGATCAGGATAACGCAGTAGGCGAAGGCGTTGCCATAGCGCCCGTTCTCAACTTCATTCAGGATCTGGTGGGTCATAATCTTGGTGCCCGGCGTGGTCAGGAAGATGATCGCGGAGATCGTCGTCATGGAGCGGGCGAAGGCGTAGATCAAGCCGGACAGGAACGCGGGCCGGATCAGCGGCAGGGTGATGCGGCGGAACGTCCCGAAGTTGTCCGCGCCCAGGCTGATCGACGCTTCCTCGATCGCGGGGTCGATCTGCGACAGCGCCGCCACGCCAGAGCGCAGTGCCGCCGGGACGCTTCGCACGATGTACACCAGCACGATTGCCGCCGCGCCGCCAAAGACAGCGCGCCCGCCAGTCAGCTTCGGAATGAGCGTGACCGTCCCGATCACCGGCAGCGTCACTTGTTGCGGCCCGTTGAAGACGAGCAGGTAGCCAATGCCGATAATCGTGCCAGGCACAGCAATACCGAGCATGGTGGCGAAGTCCAGCGCGTGCCGCCCGGTGAACTTCTTGCGCGCCACTAGGAACGCGATCAGCATGCCGAGCACGCCCGCGATCGGCGTGGCGATCGCCGAAAGCTGCGTCGTGTCCTTCATCGCGTCGGAGCCGTAGCCGTTGATCACGAAGTCGAAGTGATCCCACGTCAGCGTGTTGTTGACGCCGAGGATCTTCGTGAACGCGCCCGCGAAAATCACGCCGTAGATCAGCACGATGAGCAGCATCACGAACATGACCAGCGCGAGCAGCGGCCACACTACCAGCGGGTTGCGATTCAATTGCGGCGTGCCGCTCGGCTTGCCCGTTACGGATACGACAGATGTCCGGCTGATCCAATAACGCTGGACGATAAACACCAGCAACGAGGGAACCAGCAAGATCACCGACAGCACGGCGGCGGCGGTTGTGTCGTACAGGCCGACGATCGAGATGTAAATGCGCGTGGCGAGCACCTCGTAGTTCCCGCCCAGCACCAGCGGATTCCCCAGGTCGGCGATTGCTTCCACGAACAGCAGCAGGAACGACCCGGCGATGCCGGGGATCAGCATCGGGACGGTGACGGTGCGGAAGATGCGCCACTTGCTCGCGCCGAGGTTAGTCGCCGCCTCGTCGAGCGCCGGATCCAGCGCCTGCATCATGCCGCGCAGGTTCATATAGGCGACCGGGAAGTACGACAGCGTCAGAACGAGAGTCAGCCCATCCAGACCGTAAATATCATAGCGTTTTCCAAAGATGTCATACGAAATAAGGCCGTTGCGTCCAAAGAGCAGCAATGCCGCTGTCGCCACGGCAAACGGGGGCGAGATGATCGGGATGAGTGCGATGATGTGGATCAAGCGCTTGAAGGGGATCGCGACCTTGACCTGCGCGTACGCGATGATAAAGCCGAGCGCGGTCCCCGTCGCGCCGACTATCAGCCCCATCTCCATCGTGTTCCGGAAGATTTTCTGATAGACCGGCGAGGTGAGATAGCGCTCGAGTAATTCCTTGCCTGTTTCGCTCAGGCTCTCCTCGACCATCGCGTAAATCGGGCTGATGATCGTGATCGCGATGAACAAAACGACCAGCACCAAGCCAACGAACAGCACTGGGTCCTGGAAAATCCGCCAGAACTCGGCGATCCGGCGGCTGCGGGTCAGCGTTTGGACGGCGGCGGTCCGGCGGTTGCGGGTGAGGGTTGACACAGCAGTTTACTCCGTTCGCATTGTGTTGATACGGCGGGAACGAGGCAGGACGCCGGCAGCGCACGCTGATAGGGGTGACGGGCGGGGGTGACCCCGCCCGTTTTGGTGCCAGTCAGTCGTGTGACAGGTGCAGCCAGCCACGCTTCCGCCGAAGGGTAGGCGGTTGCGGAGCGAAACGCTCGTTACTCAACCGGCTGCGGAGCGATCTCGGCGTCGAACCGCTCGACCAGATCGGTACGGTTCAGCCCTGCCGCGATGAAGTTGTAGTCCACCAGGTTGATTTCATCCAGCCGAGGAGAAAGCTCGGAAATGGGCGTCTCCGGGTTGGTGGGTAGCTGGAGCGAGTTGACGGTCGCGGCGATGGCCTGCGCCTCAGGCGTCAGCGCCCACTCGATCCACTGCTTGGCCGCTTCCGGCTCGGGCGCGTTGGCGATCAGCGCCATCCCGCCGATTTCATAGCCGGTGCCTTCTTCAGGGAACGTGTTGACGACGATGCCCTCAAAGCCTTCCACCTGGAGCTTCACGCAGTCGTGCGCGAAGATGATCGCAACGGCGATCTCGCCGGTGGCAGCCATCTGGCCGGGCGCCGCGCCAGAGCGGGTGTACTGCAGGATGTTCTGGTGCAGGGCCGCGAAGTACTCGAACGCAGCGTCAATCGCCGCCTCAGTGGGTAGTCCTTCCTCGTCGTAGCCGGTGCCTTCTTCGGCCGCTTCCAGCTCATCCGCCTTCAGCGTGACGACCGTCCAGAACGAAGTGAAGGCCGTGCCCGAGGTGGCCGGGTGCGCCATGGCGATTTCACCCTGGAGCGCCGGATCGAGCAGGGCTTCCCAAGAGGTCGGCGGCTCCACGCCCAGTTCTTCGAGGCGTTCGACGTTCGAGCAGAAGCCGATGGCGCCCATGTAGACGCCGTGCCACGAGTTGTCCACGCCGACCGCGTTCGCGGGCAGCACGTCCGCCAGTTCAGGCTTGTACGGCTCGATCAGCCCTTCCTCGTACGCGGCGATGAAGGCGTCCGCCGGGCCGCCCCACCACACCGAGAACTCAGGGTCTTCGGCGGTGGCGCGAATGCGGGCCAGCGACTCGCCCGACGACATACGGACGTAGTTTGTCTCGATGCCGGTTTCTTCTTCAAAGGCCTGCGTCATGGCCACGCACCAGTCTTCCTGCGGCGTGCACAGCACGGTCAGCGTGTCCTGCGCTTTCGCGGGGGCGGCGGGCGCTGTGATAGGGAGTGCCAGTACGGCTACGAGCGCCCACAATACGACGATGGAAACCTTCTTCATAATCCAACTCCTTTTGAAAAAGAATCAGGCAGTCAGGCCACCAGCGCCTTAACCGCATCGGATCTTTATTGTAGTGCGGTTTAAGCGTCCTCACAATCTTTTCATGACATCAATCAGGCCGAGGCTATGTCTGCCGGATTGCAATTCGATCATATACAGATGCCCCGGCCAGTGGATTTCGAGCGTGAGCGGGCGATCGAGACGCACGGTGAGGCGGGGCGGCGTCTGCGCGGTGGGGCGCGCATCGCAGATCAGATCTGCGAAGTGGCCGCCGCCAAGCGGGTAGCGTTCGACGCCGTGCCGCCCGGTCAGACGGATGTCCCATACCAGCCGGTTGGAGCCGGCGTGCCGCAGTCCGATCACGTATTCGATCGGGATGTTGATCGCGGAAATGCCGGTCCAGCCGACGAAATTTGGCTCGGCGGGCCAGCCGGGCGCGATCTGCTCCGGCGCGTAGTCTTCCCAAAGCGTGCCGGTCTGTGCAAAGACCTGCGCTACCGCGTCTACGTGGTTGCGCGCGATAGCGTGAGCAAGATCATCCTGCCCGGCGCGTTCTAGCGCCTGCAACACCATATAGTTTGCGGGCGGCCAGACTCCCCCGCGCCAGTATTCCCCGTCATAACCTGGGCTGTCGGCGGACTGCGCCGGGATGCGGTGCGGCCGGTTGAAGCTGGCGGGGTCGTCGAGGTGGGCGATCAGGCGGGCGGCGCGTTCTGGCGGGGCGACTCCGGCCAGCAGACCCCAGTACGCGCCGATGCTTTTCACCGGGCTGAGGCGGCCGTCTGGCGCGACGTCGTAGTAGAAGCCGCTGACCTCATCCCACAGGCGCGTGTTGGCGATCTCCATCAGGCGATCGTACTCGGCCTGCAGGCGGGCGTTGAACTCAGTGCGCCCGATCACCGCCGCGATCTCGCGCAGAATCAGGCAGTCGAGCGCCTGCTGAAGTGTGGTGTCCATCCAGCAATAATGACGGTGATGCCACTGCGCGTCCGGCACGCGGGACTGGTTGTCCATGCCCGACGCCAGTCCGGTCGTCCAGTAGCTGCCATCGGGCCAGGTGCGCCAGTCGCGCAGCCAATTATGGTAGGCGACCAGCACCGGGAAGACGCGCGTCAGCCGGTCCGCATCCCCGCTGAACTGGTAGTGGATCCACTCGGTCCATGCGAGGATGTTCGGGCCGGTGCTGCGCGGATCGTGCGGGGTGAAGCGGTCGATCCCGTCCGCCATCGTGATCTCGCGGCAGATGAAGCCGTCCGGATGCTGTTTGGCGTAGAAGTTGTCCAGCGCGCGGATGAACGGGAAGACGTGATCGGCGTAGCGGCCGAACATCGTCATGAAGCAGGTGTCCCACAGGAAGATCGCGTCGTTGAACGCCGGGTCGATGTAGCTGGCGACGAAGCCCGATCCCGGCGCGGGCTGGCGCAGGTTGGCGAAGGCGGTTCGCCACGCGTAGTCGTACATCGCCACCCAGTCGGGGTGATCGTCGGCGATCAGCGCGGGCAGGCGGGATGGATCGTAGGCGGGCAGCGGCGCGAACGTACCGGGCGCGTTCCCAAACGTGTTCTCCCCGGCGGGGTAGCGCAGCGGCAGCCCGAACTGCTCCGAGACGGGGGCGCGCCGCAGGTCGAGCCGGGGCAGGTGCGTCGTGATGTGGCAGGCGACCAGCACGCGCTGGATCACGGCCGGGTCGCCGGGGGTGGCGATCCCGACGATGTGCGCGGTGCGCTGAATGTCCGACTCGCCGCCGGGGACCAGCGCCGCGCGGAACGTGCTCAGCGGCGCCTGGATGATGATCTCAGCCGGTTCCAGCCCTTCGACCAGCGCGATCTGATCGCCGTCGAGGCGCAGCGTCCACGCCTCAAAGGACGGCGGCGGGACCATCAGCCCCACCGCCGCGCCTTTGAAAAACGGCTTGACTGCGCCCGGATCGAAGTGCTTGAGCAGATCGACCAGCAGGTCGTGCAGCGTTTCCATTATCGCGCCGCGCGCATCAGCCCTTGATTGACCCGGCCAGGATGCCGCGCACGAAGTACCGCTGCAGCGCCAGGAAGACGATCAGCGGGAGCGCCATCGAGACGAACGCCGCCGACGTCAGCAGGTGCCAGTCCTGGCCGAGCGAGTTCACCAGATTGCTCACGGCGTAGGTCAGCGGCGCGTACTGGCCGCCGCCGACGTAGATCAGCGCCACCAGCAGGTCATTCCAGACCCACAGAAACTGGAAGATGACCAGCGAAGCGATCGCCGGGACTGATAGCGGCAGCGCCAGCCGCAGGAAAGCGGTCGGGTGCGAGCACCCATCCAGATAGGCCGACTCGAAGATCTCGCGCGGCAGCGAACCCATGTAGTTCCGCAGCAGGTAGATCGCGTAGGGCAGGCCGTAGCCGGTGTGCGCGATCCAGATGCCGAGGAACGGCACATACTGGTTATTCGTGATGCCGAGCCGGTTGAACATCGTCAGCACTGGAATGAACGTCAACTGGAGCGGCACGACGAGCATCCCGACCAGGATCACGAACAAGATGTTCCGCCCGCGAAATTCCATCCACGAGAAGGCGTACGCGGCAGACGCGGCGAACAGCAGCGGCAAGATCGTTGCCGGAATGGTAATAATCAAGCTGTTGCGGAACGCCCGCGCCATGTTGTAGTTCGGGTTGTTGATAACGGCGTCGTAGTTTTCGAGCGTGTATTGTGTGAAGTCGAGCGGGTTCTTCAGCACCGTCCACCAGCCGGACGACAGGATGTCTTGCTGCGGGCGGACCGAGCTGATCAGCAGGCCGATCGTCGGCAGGATCCATATCAGGATCAGCAGGATCAGCACCAGATGCAGGGGGATGCGACCGATGAAGCGGCCCCAGTTGAAGCCCACCTTTTGACCGGCGCGGCTGCTGGTAGAAGAACGCGTCGAAACGGCGGGTGTCGCGGATGTCATCGCCTCGCCTCCTGCCTGCGGAACTGGATGATGTTGTAAATCATGATCGGAACGATAGAGAGCATCAGGATCACCGCGATCGCGCTGGCGTGGCCGAACTCCCGATTGCCGCCGTACATCTCAAAGTACATCCGGTTCGCGAGCACTTCGGTACCGAAGTTACCGGCGGTCATCACGTAGACGATGTCGAACACCTTGAGCGCGTTGATCACCATCGTCGTCATCACGACGGTGATCGTGGGCATCAGCATGGGAATGATGATCCGGAAGAATACCTGAAACTCGTTTGCGCCGTCGACGCGGGCCGCCTCAAGCAGCTCTCCGGGGATGCCTTTCAGCGCCGCGGACAGCACCACCATGCAGAAGCCAGTCCAGATCCAGACGCCTACAATGATCAGCGCGAGGTTGTTGATCCCTTGCGTGCGGATCCAGTCGATCGGCTCGATGCCGGTGTCGAGCGTGTCGTTGATACCGCGCAGCGTGATCTGATCGACGTCCGCGATGATCTGATCCCACTGATCGACGGTCTGCCAGCCCTCGCCTTCGGGACGCTTGCCATCCTCAACGTAAGCCAGCGCCACGGAGCGCACCTGCCGCTTCAACGCGTCGCCCTGCTCGTCGGTGAGCGTCCCGGCGGACACGGCCTCGTCGATGGCAGCCGTCTCAGCGCGCTCGATCTGCGTCATGCACACGTGCGGGACCGCGTTACATATAGCGCGGCCGCTGCCTTCCGGCATGGTGGCAATCGCGGCGTTGATCGCATCGAGCGACGTGCGCCCCCATTGACCGAGCGCCTGCCAGTTTTCGTCGCGTGGCGGCAGTTTTCCGTTTACGTAACCCTTGGCACGATCCGGCAGCACTTCAAGTAGCTCGTCGGCCTCTTCGCGGCTGAGCTCTTCGTCCGCCACAGCCGCTTCAATCGCGTCCGTCTCGACGTCGATGATCGCTTGCTGGACGGCTTGGGCGTCGATTGGCACGCCTTCCTCGTTCAGCCTGGCGATCGCGTCGTTAAGCGTGCCGTCGGGATCGGACGCGACCAGGATAGCGTTCAGCAAGCCGATCTGTTGTGCCGGTTGCAGAGGGGTTCCGGTGGGGCGAAGGTCATAGACGAATTTCCAGATAACGCCCGCGCCTACGAAGGAGATCGCCATTGGCATGAAGATGATCGACTTCGCAAGCGTCTCATAGCGCACCCGATCCGCCAGAGTCGCGATCAACAGGCCAAAGCCGACGGTGCCGATGGTGAAGACAAACAACCAGATCAGGTTGTTGCGGAATGCTTCCTGCATCCGGCGGCTGGTGATGGCGTATTCGTAGTTTTCTAGACCTACAAAATTTTCACCCAACCGGTCAAAAAAGCTGAGGCGAATGGTTTCCAGCGCGGGGTAGACCATCAGTATAAAGAGCAAGAACACCGCCGGGCCGAGGAAAACGGCAGGCCCCCATTTGGACTCCTGTGCTTTCACGGGCGTGCTCCTCGTTGTGTGTAATTTTTTCAGAGAGGAGGCAGCCCATGTCGACCATGGGCTGCCGTGTGCTCAATGACGGTTAGCGGGGCGCGTTATCCCCCGTACGCCTCGTCCGCGATCGCCTCGATCTCGGCCAGGATGTCTGGCAGCGAATCGGGGTTCTGGACGAAGTTCAGCGAGCCAGTCCAGAACGCCTGGTTCACGTCGCCCGGCATCTGGTCAGACGCGTCAAAGCGGAAGGCGTCGACCTGCTGCAGCAACTCGGCCGCACGCCGCGACAGCGGATCGGGATACGAGTCCAGCGGGAACTGGTTGTTGATGGCGATACCGCTGCCACCGCTATCCAGCCAGCCCTGCATCGCCTCAGGCTGCGTCAGGAATTCGATCAGCGCGCGCGCGTTCTCGTTGTCGTTGAACAGCACGAACAGGTCCGCGCCACCCAGGCCGGGGGTGCCGAATTCCTCATCGATGGGCGGGAACAGGAAGAAGTCGTAGTCCTCACCCGGAACCAGCGCCTCACCGCCGGGGCAGTCCGCGATGAAGGACTGGATGAAGCTCGCCTGCCGGTGCAGGTAAGCGCCGGGCGGATCGGTGAACAGCGGGCAGATCGACTCGCCGAACGGGGTCGCCACAGTGCCCGCCGCGCCGCCAAACAGGAAGTCTTCGTTACCAGCGATCTGGCCGAAGGTTTCCCAGGCGCGCGTCACTTCTTCGCCAGTCCACTCGATCTCGTGGTTGATCCAGGCGTCGTAGGCTTCCAGCGGCGCGGTGCGCAGCATGATGTCTTCGATCCAGTCGGTGGCCGGCCAGCCGCTAGCTGCCTGGGACTCCAGACCGATCGAGAAGCAGGCGGCGCCGTCGTCGTAGATCTGCTGGCAGAGCGCGAGCAGATCATCCCACGTTTCGGGGACGGTGTAGCCCGCCGCCTCGAAAGCCTTGGGGCTGTACCAGATCAGGCTCTTGAGCGCCGCGCGGGGGAAGATCCCGTACAGCGTGCCGTCAACCGAGCCCAGATTGATCCAGACTTCGCCGAACTGCTCGTTCATGCGGTCCATATCCAGGAAGTCGAGCGGCACCACGTCGCCCTGCTCGAGGAACGTGGCGATTGCGCCAAAGCTCGGCACGCCCGCGATGTCCGGCGGGTTGCCCGCTTCAACGCGGGTTGTCAGCACGGGAACCAGGTCGCGGGTGCTTTCCACTTCGATCCGGCAGCCGGTTGCTTCCACAAACGGCGCGACCATGCCTTCCCAGTTGGGCAACTCGTCTTCACCGCTCCACACAGTCAGGAACGAGATGACACACTCTTCATCCTGGGCAAGCGCCGCGCCGGACGCGAGGCTCATCACCAGGCCAAGAGCGAAAATCAAAGCTAGAAACTTACGCATGGAAATTCCCTCCAAAACTGTACAAGCTGGACACCAGCAGAACTCAAAGGTCTGGACGGGATTGTGCCGGTTACCTCCTTTCAGAAGCAGTGTGATGCATTGTGCCACGTCAGCGGAATACCTCGGTGGCGACTGCACATCACGATTCTAGTCGTGACCGTTTGTCGATGACCACCTAGCCGCCCGCAGACGCGGGATGCACTCGTGTCGATTCGGCGCGGGCGCCGATGTGTGAAGCGGTGTTGCAAGAGTGGGGAGTGATCGCCTGGCCGCGCGCTTCATTCGCAAGGCGCGCGACGGGTAGAGGGAAGGCGGCAAGCGCCTTCGCCCGCGCAGAAGTGATTGTGCTCCACACAGCAGCGTCCGAGGCTACGTATCGCGTCGTTCGTCGCTGCAACGGGACTGTCTCCATCATCCTTCTGCCGTTAAGGTTATTAATATGCTTTGAAAGTCTCGTGACTATCGTATTGCGCTCATGCACATCTGTCAAGCTGATTGGCTGCGACTCTGCCGTGAGCCTTGGAGCCAGCGCCTGTCCGCATTACACTGAAAACATGGCGTGTCGTCACCAGCGGCGAGCCATCGGCTATAGCGGATGAGCGGGCGCGGGTTTGATTGTCGCTCGCTTGACCGCTTCTGCCGGGTGGGTGCGTATCATGGATATCAAGCGGTTTATTGAGCGCACGAAAGGACCGAAACCGTTGTTCGGGCAGATGCAGGCGTGGTGGCGCACCGCCAGCTCGTGGGAATTGCTGCAGCGTTTGTTCCCGTGGAACGAGTCACCGCGCAACCTGCCGGTGGTCGCCTCGCGGGAATCCTTCAGCCTGTCCGATCTGTTCGGCGGGGTGAACGTGCTCAGTATGATCCCCACGCCGCTGCTCGTTCTCGCCGGGGCGCTGTACGTCGCGGCGCTGATCCTCTCGCGCTCGCCCGGCGCGCCGATCTGCCTGAACGGATTGCTCCTGGTGATCCCCCTGACGGTGCTGGTTCCCTCGCTGTTGCTGTGGGCGCTTCCGCTGGCGCTGGCGCTGGCGCCGCTGGTCGCCCGCGAGCGCCAGGCGCAGACGTGGGAAATTCTCCGTGCGACGCCCTACACATGCGAGGAAATTTTGCTCAGCCGGGCGCAGGTGGCGCTGGTTTCGCTGCGCAAGGCGCTGCGCCCGCTGTGGCACGTGCAGCTCCACGTGCTGATCGCGGTGCTGATCGGCGGCGGCGGGATGGTGATGCTGTCGGGCGGGCTGCTGACGATGGCCGACGAAGGCAAGCTGATCCAGAACAATCTGCTTTGCTTTGGCGTGATTCTGGTTGCGGCGCTGGCGATTGCGGCGTTCGTGGCGGACCGTATCCAGCAGTTTGTGTTGATGGCGGTCGCGGCCATCGCGGCGAGCACGGCGACCCGATCGGTTAGGAGCGCGACGACGGCTGCGATCGGCGCGGTGCTGGTGGCGTGCGGCGTGGACCTGGCGATTGGCGTGGTGGTGCTGCTCGCCCAGCCGCCCGGAGAAGTGTACGACCTGACGTTCAGCCTGCTGACGATGGTGCTGCTCGGCCCGCCGATGGGCTATTTGATGGAGCTTCCGCCGCTGATGATCGTCGCGCTGATCGGCGGCACGTTGGTTGTGCGGGCCATTGCGATCCGGGTGCTGTGGCGCGCGGCGCTGCGCCATGCGGAGCGCATCTGACGGATAATTGAGCAATGCTTGTGCAAAAGCGCCGGAAAACTGGAAGTTTCCGCGAAAAGAGGCCACAATAGGCAAAAGGCTCGTATCATGATTAGGGCAGTTTGTTCACGGCCTGCTGCCTAAAGCATGAGGACAACGAGCGACGTTCCTCAAGTGCCTGTCGTGTTAGGAGGATTTTCAAAGATGAAGAAGGCGGTTGTTATTCTCGTAACGATTGCCGCACTGATGGTGGCGCCGGTGATGGCGTTGGCGCAGGGGCCCGGCGAAGGCGGCCCGATCATCGAAGGTAACTTCGGCGGATCGGTGAACTTCGGCGCGATGAACCCGCTGCGTAACAACGACACGGCGACCAACGAATACACGAACCTTCTGTTCCCCTCCATCATTGGTGCCAGCCCCTACACTCAGGACTTCGCCCGCGTCGGTGAAGAAGGCGTCTTCAGCGCCCTCGCGACCGACTGGGAAGTTTCTGAGGATGGTCTGGTCTACACCATCCACCTGCGTCAAGACGCGAAGTGGACGGATGGCGAGCCTCTGACCGCGGAAGACGTCAAGTTCGCGTTCGACGCGGTTGCCAGCGGTGTGATCGACTCGCCGCTCTACGGCCTGATCAACTACGATGCGGCCGGTAACCCCCTGGGCATCGCCGAAGTCAACATCATCGATGACTACACGGTCGAGTATGTCTTCAACCAGGCGAGCTGCACCGCGCTGGGGACTATCGGTTCTTACCGCCCCGTTCCGGCGCATGTCTTCGGCTATGATGGCAGTGAAGACTTCGACTTCTCCGTGATGGTCGATCACGAATTCGACACCGCTCCGTCGGTGGCGTATGGCCCCTTCCAGTTCGCGCAGTTCATCCCTGGCGAAGCCGTGAGCGCCAGCGCAGTGCTTGACTGGAACGAAGGCCCCGTGATCCCGTCGGGCTTCATTTATACGGACGTTCCGGACCAGACCGTGCTCGTCGAGCAGTTCCTGGCCGGGCAGACCAACTACATCGAGGGCGCTCCTGTGTCCCGCCGCGATGACCTGCGGAATGCGCCTGGTGTTGTGGCCGTGGACTTCCCTGGCAACGCCTGGGACTACATGGCGTTCAACCTGGCCGATCCGGAGAATCCGCAGCCGGGTCGCGCTCCCGATGGCTCTGTGATCGATCAGGGCAACCACCCGATCTTCGGTGACGTCCGCGTCCGCCGCGCGATCCAGCACGCGATCAACGTGCCTGAGATCATCGAGGGCGCTGTCTTTGGCGAAGGCTCGCAGATGCCCGCCAACATCATCCCGACCTCCTGGGCGTTCGACGAGACCCTCGATCCCATTCCGTACGATCCGGAAATGGCCGCGCAGCTTCTTGACGAAGCCGGCTGGCCGGTGGGCCCCGATGGCGTTCGCGTCTGCCAGGGGTGCATGTACGCTGAAGAGGGCACGCCTTTCGAGTTCACGCTGATCACGAACCAGGGCAACACCCGTCGTGAGGCGATCGGTGTGATCATCCAGGACGCGCTGTTCGAGCTGGGCATCAACGTCGACTTCCAGGCCGTGGACTTCCAGACCCTGCTGGACCAGACCTTCGGCGCCCAGACCTACGACGCGTTCATCCTCGGCTGGCAGGAAGGCTTCCCGTCGGACCCGGATCAGATCCAGCTCTTCCACTCGAGCAACGACGATCCGAGCAACCAGGCCAGCAATGTGACGTCGTACTACAACCCCGAGTTCGAGCGTCTGGCTGTGGAAGCCAACACGGTTCCTGGCTGCGACCCCGAAGAGCGCGCCGCGATCTACCATCAGATCCAGCGCATTCTGCAGGAAGACCAGCCGTACGTGTGGCTGTTCGTCCAGAACCTGATGTATGCGGCCAGCGAAGATGTCGTGAACTTCGAGCCGTATGCCAACGTGCCGATGTGGAACGTCCACACCTGGACGATCTCGGCTCAGTAAGTCTCCGTTCAACGCTATGAACCTGTCGGCCGGCATCCAAAAGGGTGCCGGTCGGCAGGTTGATTTTCAAAACCATAAATGTAAAATCGAGTTTCTTGGTTGTTCGAGAGGGTTCGTCCACAAACGAGTCAACTCCGCAAGCCTGAGAAACGAAATCTAGTAGTTTGAGGGTGACGCATGTCGCAATTCATCTTCCGCCGCGTGCTCCAGGCGATTCCGACCATTTTCGGGATCACGATCCTGACCTATGCACTGCTCAACGCTGCGCCCGGTAGCCCGGTGGCGACGCTCGCTTTTGGACCGCGCACGACCACGGCCCAGAAGAACGCGCTGGCTGAGCAGTTGGGAATCAACGACCCTGTATGGAAGCAATATATCCGCTGGCTGATCGGCAACGATTGGCAGGAATTTCGCAAGCTGGATGGACGCGGGAATGTGGTCACCGATGCCAACGGCGAACCGATTATGGAACGCGGCACCCAGAAGGGTATTCTGCGTGGTGACTTCGGCGAGTCGTTCACGTCCAAGCGCAATGCGCTGGAAGTGGTGGTCGAGAAGTTCCCTGCGACGGCGGAGCTAGGCGGCTTGGCGCTGCTGGTTGGCGTCGTCATTGGGATCCCGATCGGTGTTATCGCGGCAGTGCGGCGTGGCGGCTTGTTCGACAACATCACCCGCGTGATGGCGGTGATCTTCAGCGCCGTGCCGGTCTTCTGGCTTGGCCTGACGCTGCTGCTCATCTTCGGCTCGCAGCTTGGGTGGCTGCCGATGGGTGGGCGCCATCCCAGCGACTATTTCCTGACTGGCAAAGTCACGCTCTTGCAGCGGATAGAGCACCTCATTCTGCCGGTGACGGTGCTCGCGACCGGATGGGTAGCGATCTTCTCGCGCTTCATGCGTGCCTCAACGCTCGATGTGCTCAGCCAGGACTATGTTCGCACGGCGCAGGCGAAGGGTCTGAAGTATCACCAGGTATGGTTTACGCACGCCGCGCGCAACGCGCTGATCCCGATCGCGACGATCCTCGGTCCGGCGATCCCCGGCATCCTCGGCGGCGCGCTGATTACCGAGACGATCTTCTCGTGGCCGGGCGTGGGGCGCACCGCTTACCAGGCCGTGCTGAATTATGACTATCCTGTGATTATGGCGTCGGTGATCTTCGTGTCGATCGCGACGATCCTCGGCTACTTGCTGTCCGATATTCTGTACGCGCTGATCGATCCGCGTATTCGTCTTTCGTAGGAGTACGGCCCAATGACTACCGCTGGATCAAGCGCGCACGCTTCGCCCGAAGGGGCTGTCATTAACCTCAGCCTGGATGAAGAATACGAGAGCCTGTCGCTGTGGCAGCTTGCCCTGCGGCGCATCCGGCACGATTATCTGACGCTCGGTGCGTTCACCGTTCTGATCATCCTGGGGATCCTGTCGCTGCTGGCGCCGGTCATCTCAGATGCTCTGGATGTGAGCTATCGCCGGACGAACATGGAAAACACATTCGCGCCGCCTGGCAGCCCTGGCCATATCCTGGGAACGGATGACCTCGGCCGCGACGAGCTGGCCCGCTTGCTGTATGCCGGGCAGGTCTCGCTGGGAATCGCGTTCTCGGCGGCGGCGCTCTCGCTGCTGATCGGGACGACGGTCGGTGTGATCGCCGGGTACAACCAGGGCGGGCGCTTCGGCTTTATCGACGACCTGTT
>Ga0134095_1000763_pt1 | contig 27465 bp, 16 predicted proteins | sample 6_2taG_FD_94449 | JGI IMG/M metagenome (GOLD analysis project Ga0134095, IMG submission 94449) | Switchgrass degrading microbial communities from high solid loading bioreactors in New Hampshire, USA - 6_20_20_110_A2 metaG | ecosystem: Engineered > Bioreactor > Semi-continuous > Anaerobic >... | reverse complement strand
TTTTCTCTTTACCACGCTCTGCGGGGCGGGTGGTTGATGCCGGGCCCCTGGTCTGCATGTGGCGGCCGCGGAGCGGCCTGGGGTTGGGTCCCACGCAGAGCGTGGGGCCCGGAGGATGAAGGGTGCGGCGGCTGAAGCCGCACCTGGGAAGAGCACGAAGCCCCGCCTGCGCGGGGCTTGTAATGGGCATAAACCCGGCGAAGGCCGGGTTTATTATCTGGCTCCCACGGTCCCCGTGGGAGCCTATAAATGCCCCGCTCTGCGGGGCGGGTGGTTGATGCCGGGCCCCTGGTCTGCATGTGACGGCCGCGGAGCGGCCTGGGGTTGGATCCCGCGCAGAGCGTGGGGCCCGGAGGATGAACTTCCCTCATAAGGGCAGGTTTTATACTAGGGACCATTGCGCAGGGGTAGAATCAATCCATCTGCACTCTCCGTGTCCCCGGATTCAGCGCATCAGCTCATTCAGTGGTTCAGCGGTTCAATAGACCCCCGCTGCGCAGGGGGACAACGATTGAGTGGAGACCCTGAATGAAGGTTTTACCCCGCCCGCACGCGGCCGCGGCCGTCGTCAGAGGCGGGGCGCACGCCCAGCACAAACGGGATGGAATGGCCGAACATGGTGGTGAACATGCTCGCCATTTCGGCGGGGGTGTAGGGCATGTCGTTCTCCAGCCACCAGGTCACCAGCCCCACCCACGAGCCGGCCAGGCTGTTCAGGAAGAACTCCATGGGCACCTGGGGGTTGATCTGCGTGCCCTGCCGGGCGGCCAGGCTCTCGATCAGGTTGTGGATCGAGCGGATCAGGATGCGGCGCAGGCCGCGGATCACCTGGTGGGTGCCGTCGCCGCGCAGGATGATGCGGTACACCCCGGCGTTCTGCTGCACGCTCTTGAAGGTGATGGTGATGGCCTCGGTCAGCAGCTCGGCGGAAGGGGGCTCATCCTGGCCCGGCTCGATGTGCAGATCGCTGAGCTGCACCATCAGATCGTCCACCAGGCCCTGCACGCTGTCCATCAGCAGGTCTTCCTTATCGCGGAAGTGCAGGTAAAATGTGGTCCGTCCCACGTCGGCGCGCCGCGTGATCTCTTCGACCGTGACCGCATCGTAGCCTTTCTCCATGATCAGGTCGAAGAGCGCGTCCCGCAGCCAGCGGCGAGTACGTTCCACTCTGCGGTCGGGTTTGCGCACTGTTTTCATGGACACTCCAGAAAAGGTTGTCGATAATTATACAACACGTTTCAGGTTCAGGTTGACAGCACAGGCCTGCAGAATATAATAATAGACATGTGCCGTTAAGAGAATGGTATGTACATTCTAATACACAATGTTCAATTCTGGTAAATGCTGCGTAAACGACTTTTTTCAGATACTACCGCCGCTGTTTCCAGCGAGCGTTCCCCCACCTCTCGCTCCTCAACTGCAGATCAGACCGGTGACGTGCTGATCCGCCTGCGCGGCGTGGTCAAGCGTTATCAGGCCGCGGCCGGAAGCGGCGCCCCGCCGTTCACCGCCCTGCACGGCATCGACCTGGATGTGCAGCGGGGCGAGTTCGTGGCCGTGATCGGCAAATCGGGCGCCGGCAAGACCACGCTGATCAACATGATCACCGGCGTGGACCATGTGAGCGAGGGCGAGGTGTGGGTGGACGGCCAGCCCCTGCACCGCATGAGCGAGAACCAGCTCTGCCAGTGGCGCGGCCGCCGCCTGGGCATCATCTACCAGTCCTTTTACCTGATGCCTTCGCTCACGCTGCTGCAGAACGTGATGCTGCCCATGGACCTGTGCGGGCTGTACCGCAACGGGTCCAGCGAGAAGCGCGCCATGGAGCTGCTCGACATGGTGGAGCTGGCCGAGCACGCCCACAAGCTGCCCAACGCCATCTCGGGCGGGCAGCAGCAGCGCGTGGCCATCGCGCGCGCCCTGGCCAACGACCCGCCGATCATCGTGGCCGACGAGCCTACCGGGCGCCTCGATTCGAACACGGCCGAGGCCATCTTCCAGATCTTCACCCGCCTGGTGGATGAGGGCAAGACCATCCTCATGGTCACCCACGACCGCAGCATCGCCAGCCGCGTGTCGCGCACGGTGCGCATCGCCGACGGGCGCATCATCTCCAGCACGGATGCGGAGGCGTAGCGCGATGCCCGGCACACTGAACATGCCCGTCGTCCCCCAGATCCGCGACTGCGGCGAAGCGCCGCTGATCGAGATGCGCAGCATCGTCAAGACGTTTAAGAACGCCGCCGGCGAGTTCACCGCCCTGCGCGGCGTCACGGCCTGCTTCTACGAGGGCGAGTTCGTCAGCATCGTGGGCAAGTCGGGCAGCGGCAAGTCCACCCTGGCGAACATGATCACCGGCATCGACCACCCCACCTCGGGGCAGGTGCTGATCGGCGGCGTGGACATCCACAAAATGAACGAGAGCGACATGTCGCTGTGGCGCGGCCGCAACCTGGGCATCGTGTTCCAGTTCTTCCAGCTCATGCCCACGCTGACCCTGCTGGAGAACGTCATCCTGCCCATGTACCTGACCGGCTACCTGGACGCCGCCGGGCGCGAGAAGCGGGCGCGCGAGCTGCTGGCCCTGGTGGGGCTGGCCGGCTTCGAAGACAAGCTGCCCGCGGCGGTCTCGGGCGGGCAGCAGCAGTGCGCCGCCATCGCCCGCGCCCTGGCCAACGACCCGCCGATCCTGATCGCCGACGAGCCCACCGGCAACCTGGACTCGCGCACTGCCGACGACGTGTTCGCCATCTTCAGCGGCCTGATGGAAGCCGGCAAGACCATCCTGATGGTCACCCACGACGCCGGGCTCGCCCGGCGCACCAGCCGCACGCTGCTGCTCTCCGACGGCGAACTGATCAACCCCTGGGTGGCCGCCTGCTTCCCCGAGCTGCCCCACAGCCAGATGCTGTGGCTGAGCCACCACCTGCAGGAGCGCAGCCTGGACGAGCCGCGCCGGCTGGACGGCAGCACCTGCGGGCTGTGGCTGTTCACCGGCGGCACGGTGCAGGCCCACCTGAACGGAACATCTCAGGCCCGGCCGGTTACCCTGCAGCCCGGGCATTTCCTCAGCGCCCTGGAACTGCAGGCGGCCGGGGCACAGCTCATCCTCTCCCCCAACGGTGACGGGCCGGCCTCCGCCCTGCACCTGGATGGAGACGCATTCCGCAAATGGCTGCAGGAAGCGCCGGATGCCCGGCGCACCCTGCAGCAGGCCGCCCGCCGGCAGTACGGCGGGGAACAGGCCGGCATCTTGCAGCGTGGAGATCAGCCGTGAGACTGCGGCCGCGCTACCAGAAAGTGCTCTCCGACCTGTGGGGCAACCGCACCCGCTCGCTGCTGGTGCTGGCCTCCATCGCCGTGGGCCTGTTCGCCATCGGCGTGATCGCCAACATCTCCGTGCTGGGCCGCAGCGACATGCAGTCCGGCTACGCGGCCATCAACCCGGTCAACATCCGGGTGGTGGTCTCTTACGTCCCCCAGGGGCTGGTGGAGCGCATTGCCCGCCTGCCGGGTGTGGCCGAAGCCCAGGGCGAGCGCACTTTCAGCACGCGCGTGCAGAACGCAGACGGGGAGTGGATCCTGCTCGACGTGCACGCCTTCAAAGACCCGGGCGACCTGCAGGTCAATCAGGTCCGCCTGATGGCGGGGAAGTGGCCCCCGGCTGAAGGGGAGATCGTCTTCGACCAGTACCAGTTCCCCGACACCGGCGCGCAGGTCGGCGGCTGGGTCACCCTGGAGCTGCCCTCCGGCAGGACCCGCCGGCTCAAGGTGGTGGGCGTGATCCAGGACCAGACCATCGGCGTGAGCGGCGGGGCGGGCGGCTTTTTCGCCGCCCCGGTGCAGGGCTACCTGGACCGCGACACCCTGGACGAGCTGGAGCAGGAACTGCCGCGCATGTTCAACGTGCTGCACCTGACGGTGGAAGGAGATGACCAGGACCCGGCCTATCTGGAGCAGGTGACGGCCCGCGTGCGCCGCGAGCTGGAGCGCAACAACGTGCAGATCATCAGCATCCACCAGCGCAGTTCCACCGACCACCCCAACCTGTACCTGGTGGAGGCCATCCTGGCCGTGCTGGTGGTCATCGGCCTGCTGGTCGTCTTCCTGAGCGGGTTCCTGATCACCAACACCCTGCAGGCGATCATGAACCAGCAGCTCACCCAGATCGGTATTCTGAAAACCGTGGGCGCACGCCGCACGCAGATCGCCGGCATCTACCTGCTGCTGAGCGTGCTGTTCGGCGTGCTCGCCTTCATTGCGGCCGTGCCGCCCTCGAACCTGGTGGCCTACTGGATCGTCGACTTCCTGGCGACGGAGGCAAACTACACCTTCCAGGGCGGGCGCCTCTCGCCGCAGGTCATCGGGATCCAGGCGGTTATCGCGCTGACCATGCCCGTTGCCGCGGCGCTGGCGCCGGTGTGGTCGGGAACGCGCATCAGCGTCCAGGAGGCGCTGAGCGGCTACCGCCAGTCGAACCCGCCCGACCAGAGCCGGCTGGACCGCCTGATCAGCCGGCTGCGCAGCGTCTCGATGATCCTGCTTATCGCCCTGCGCAACACCTTCCGCCGCAAGGTGCGCCTGGCGCTCACCCTGCTCACCCTCACGCTGGGCGGGGCGGTGTTCATCGCCACCTTTAACGTGCGCCTCTCGCTGGAAGATTACGTCGACCAGATCGTGCAGTACTTCATGGCCGACGTCAACCTGACCTTCTCGCGCTCTTACCGCATCGAGGAGGTCGAACGGGCGCTGGCGGAGCTGCCCGGGATCTCGCACGTGGAGGGCTGGACGTTCGCGCGCACGGAGCTCATCCTGGAGGACGACGTGGTGGGCGAGAGCGTGAGCCTGCTCGCTCCGCCGGCCGGCAGCGTGCTGATCGAGCCCATCATGCTCAAAGGGCGCTGGATCGAGCCCGGCGACGAGAACGCCATCGCCCTGAGCGAGCTCTTCCTGGAGCGCTTCCCCGACCTGGACGTGGGCGACACGCTGCGCCTGCGGGTGAACGGCAAAGAGACCGAATGGGTGGTGGTTGGCTTCTTCCAGCTCGCCGGGAAGATCAGCGGCCTCTCTGCCTACACGCACTACGATTACCTGGCCGGCCTGATCCACCAGCCCGGGCAGGCCTCCGTATACCGCCTGGCCTCCACCCACCCCGACCTCAGCCCTGCAGACCAGATGGCGCTGGCCCAGCAGGTCGAAGACCTGCTCGACCGCAAGGGCTTCCAGGTTGCCGACGTGGACACCGGCCGGGCGATGATGGAGACGGCCAGCGAGGGCTTCAACATCCTCACCGCCATCCTGCTCTTCCTGGCCATCCTCACCGCCATGGTGGGCAGCATCGGGCTGGCCGGCGTGATGAGCCTGAACGTTATGGAGCGCACGCGCGAGATCGGCATCCTGCGCGCCGTGGGCGCATCGGACCGCGCCCTGCTGCGCATGGTGCTGATCGAAGGCGCCTTGATCGGGCTGTTCTCGTGGGTGCTCTCCGGCCTGGCGGCGGTGCCGATCACCCGGGTGATGGCTAACGCCGTCAGCCTCGCCCTCTTCGGCGGGGAGGCCAGCTTCGCTTTCACCCCCACCGGCCTGTTCATCTGGCTGGCGGTGGTGATCGTCCTCTCGGTGCTGGCCAGCATCATCCCGGCACGCAGCGCCACCCACCTGACCATCCGTGAGGTGCTGGCATATGAGTAACTACACCCCTGCTGCCGCAGTGGGAAATTCAAAGGTGAACGCATGAAAAAATTATCGCTTTCGATACTTCTGATCGTGAGCCTGCTGGGAGGGCTGCTGCTTTCGGCCTGCAGCGGGTCCGCGCAGGCCGGGGGCAGCCCGCAGACCCAGGAAACAGCGATCCCGCCGGTGCAGGCGGATGGAGACCTGCTGGTAGAAGGCCGCCTGGTGCCGGCAGAGTACGTCAACCTGAGCTTCAACATGACCGGTGTGATTGTGGAAGTGCTGGTGGAAGAAGGCCAGCAGGTGGAGGCCGGGCAGCCGCTGGCCCGCCTGGACCAGCGCGAGAAGCTGGCTGCCCAGGTGGCCGCCGCCGAGCTGGAGCTGGTCAGCGCGCGCCAGGCGCTCAAAGCCCTGCACGAGAACAGCGCGGTGATCACCGCCGCCGCACAGCAGAAGGTGGCTGCAGCCCGCGACGCGGTGCGCGACGCCGAACGCTATCTCAACAATCTGAAGAGCGGCAGCCGCAGCACCGACATCGAGAAAGCGCGCGCCAATGTGGTGCTGCTCAAAGACCAGCTCACCCAGGCGCAGAAAGACTTCGCCCAGTACGAGAACAAGCCCGAAGACAACCTGGAGCGCGCCCGCTACCAGGCCGCCCTGGCCGAGGCCCAGCAGCGCTACGACGACGCCGTGCGCTACCTCAACAACCTGGAGGGCAACCCCAGCGATCTGGACCTGAACATTGCCGAAGCGAACCTGGCGCTGGCGCAGGCCAACCTGGCCCTGGCCGAGCAGGAGTACGAAGAAGTGAAAGACGGCCCGGACCCCGATGATCTGGAGATCGCCGGGGCGCGCCTGAAGGCCGCCGAGAACAGCCTGATCGCCGCGCAGGCCTCCCTGGCCGATGCGGAACTGGTGGCGCCCATCTCAGGCACGGTGGTGAACCTGAACATCAAGGCCGGCGAGCAGGCCATGCCCGGCGTCGCGGCCGTCACCCTGGCCGACCTCTCGAGCTGGCTGGTGGAGACCGAAGACCTGAACGAGATGGAGCTGCCGCGGGTGGAGATCGGCCAGGTGGTCACGGTGACCCCCGACGCCCTGCCCGAGCTGGAGCTGGAAGGCCGGGTCGAATCGATCAGCGACCTGTTCGTGGAGCGCTTCGGCGAGGTGACCTACACGGCCAGGATCGTGCTCACCGAGAGCGACCCGCGCCTGCGCTGGGGGATGACGGTGGTGGTGGACTTTGGCCGCTAGCGGAGACCGTCCTTGAGACAGATGGACGTTAGCGCTTCCCGGCCCGTCAGGCGCTGGCCGGCAGCCCTGCTGCTGGCGGCGCTGCTCGCGCTGGCCTGCTGGCTGCGGCCCGCCGCGGCGCCGGCCCAGGGGCAGGCGCCCCAGGCGCAGCCCGAAGCGGCGCTGCTGGTGGAGGGCCGCCTGGTCCCCCGGCAGGATCTGTCGCTGGCGGCGGCCATCCCCGGGCGCGCGGCACGCGTGCTGGTCCGGGAAGGACAGGTGGTGGCGGCCGGTGATGTGCTGGTGGAGCTGGACTCGTACCCGAAGTTCGAGGCGCAGGTCTCCGCCGCCGAACTGGAGGTAGCGCTGGCCCGCCAGGCGCTGAAGGACCTGCAGCAGAAGGCCGCCGTGGAGCTGGCCGAGACGCAGGTGGAGCTGGAGCAGGCGCGCAAAGACCTTGCGCTGCACGAAGACCTGTACGCCAGCCTGGTCCGCCCGCCCTCCCAGCAGCAGATCGAGCAGGCGCGCAGCAACTTAATGATGGCGGAGAAGCGCCTGGAGCGGGCGCGCGAGGACCTGGCCAAAACGCAGAAGTATTACAACAATAAGAACCACTTCCTGTGGATGTTCATGAACGCGCGCCAGTTCAAACTGCGCATCACCCAGCAGGAGGGCCACATCGCCGAGCTGGAGCGGCTGGTGAGCGACCGCAAAGAGAAGCTCGACGACCTGCTCAGCCCGCCGGACGAGATCGATGTGGCCATGGCCGCCGCGCAGGTGGAGGTGCTTAATGCCCGGGTGGCCGACCTGGAGCGCCGCGTGGAGGAGCTCTCCACCGGGCCGGACCCCGACGAGCTGGAGCTGGCGCAGAAGCGCCTGGAGAAGGCCGAAGCCGGGCTGGCGGCGGCGCAGGCCGCGCTGCGCCAGGCGCAGATTATCGCCCCGGCCGCCGGGCGGGTGGTTTCGGTGAATGTGAAGGCCGGCGAGTGGATGCCGGCGGGCGAGCCGCGCATCGTGCTGGCGGACCTGGAGCACTGGGAGGTGCGCAGTGATGAGGTGCCGGAGCGCGATGTGGTGCTGCTGCAGCCTGGTCAGGCCGTGCAGCTGCGCTTCCCGGCCCTGGGCGTGACCCTGCCGGGGCGGATCGAGCGGCTCGATCTGGGGTATCAGGAAGTGGACGGCGATGTGTATTACGGGATGGAGGTCGACCTGGAGGAGGTCGATCCCCGCCTGCGCTGGGGGATGACGGCGGAGATCGAGGTGGTGCCGTAGAGTTTTAATCCTCTCGTTCCCACGCTCCGCGTGGGAACGGAAAAACTGGCCGCTCCGCGGCCGGCACTGGTTCTCCAGTACACAGGAATTTACCGAAAGCCCCGAATGGCAGCAGTCAAGGCCCCCAGGAGCACTATAATCGACTGGAGGCCCCGCAGAGCGGGGCATTCGCCGGCTCCCACGGAGGCTGTGGGAGCCAGTAAGTTAAGTACTCGTTCCCACGCTCCGCGTGGGAATGCAAAAACCGGCCGCTCTGCGGCCGGCGATGACGCCCCATACGACCAGATCGAATGGCCGCGCGTGCGCGAAGAACATGACATAAAACCGTTACATATTACAACCCCATCGTCACGAAAAACATTTGTACAATCCACAAAAAAAAGCCTATACGATATATGTTGTCTAATTCCTGTTTATTTGATAATATAATAACGAAGTGTTCAAACGATAACAATCAATGACAGGTGCGCCCGCAAAATTCATCCGGGTGCTGGTTCGTAAATCATTCAGGTCCACTCGGCCAGGGGAGAGAAAATGGCCACCACTGACGACCCTCTCGAGTTCCGCATCGAGAGACACGCCGCCAGCGACAGCCTGCGCATAAACGACCGAGAACTCGACCACAGCGCGCGCAAACCGGCCTGTTCAAGCCGGCTCCTCTCACTTCCCTTCAAAGTAAAAACTGAAAAACAAAAGAACCTCGATAAAATCGATGGCGTGAAATTCAGGACCGGGGCGTCTTTACATCCCGGAAGGACATGCTTTCCGAATCCAGAACCTCAGGTCGCGCCTGACACTGCTGCGCTGCAGCACTGACCCAGGTTAGCTGACCCGAGTCAACTTCCAGGTTGGTTTCAAGGCAGGTAGACAGGCGTGCCGCCAATCCGCAGATATGCCAGTGAAGGGAGGTGAGCAAATCCGAAGAACGCGAACCAGACCAGTCTGTACCGTCCAGTTCAGACCGAATTAACAGCCTGAACCTTCCAGGTGCCCGGGGGCTATCTTTCGCAGCACACATCACCGCCGGCATCGTCCCTCATCTCATCTCACATCGACCCAACCGCACCCCCCTGCTTTGAAGTCAGAATCCGGGAGAAATCGCCTGTCCTTTGATTCTGAATTTTGCACGCCTGTCAATGTACCGCCCTCCGGCCAGATTCCGAAGGTTCAAGCATCAGGTCAGTGACCGATGAGGATATCTGAAGGAGGAAGCATGTTCACGCGACCGAAAAGACTCATATTCTTGAGCCTGCTGGTTCTCATCAGCATCGTGATGACGTCCTGCCAGGCGCCCCCACCGACCCCAGAAGTCATCCGAGAGACCGTCGTCGTGACGGAGATCGTCCAGGGTACGCCGGTTCAGATCGTGGTAACCCCCACGCCAGGAGAGGAAGAAGGAGCCCAGATCCCCGACACCGGCATCATCCCGGCCGACGCCATGGTCCCCTGTCTGCCGCTGCCCGAGCCGCCCGCGGCTGCAGCTCCGCAGAACAGCGTGGCCCAGGTGACCGCACCGCAGACCGCAGCCGCTGCCGCGAGCGCGAAGACGCAGGCCGCCAAGGTGTTCGGGAAGCTCTCACCTGCACCCCGCCAGCAGGGAGGCGTCACCTACAACGTGGGCGTCTTCGAAGATGTGACCACGACCAACTTCTGGGCAGCCAACGGCCCGGATAACACGGTATGGAACAGCTATATGCTCCCGCCGCGCCTGACCATGTATGAGCTCTCCGATGTCACCTTCACCTTCGTGCCGGTCGTGGCGGCGGTAGACGTGCCTGATCCGCTCCGCCAGGAAGGCGATGAATGGGTGACCGAGGTCCCCATGCGGCAGGGTATCACCTGGAGCGACGGCGAGCCCTTCACCGCCGAGGATGTGGCCTTCACCGCCAATGCGGCGCTCGAGCTGGGGCTGATCTCGGGCAACTGGGTCTCGTGGTACGACGGCGCCTTCCTGGACCGCGTCGAAGCGGTAGATGATTACACCGTGCGCTATGTGTACCACACCAAGCCCGGCCTGGCGCGCCACGAGTACGGCACGCTGCAGGCGCCCATCCTGGCCGAGCACTACTGGGCCCCCATCGTCGATGCGGCGCTGGCCCCGGTGCGTGAGCTGGGCGAGAACCCCTCTGAAGAAGACCTGGCCGCCGCACGCCAGGCTGCCCAGGACGAGCTCTTCGCCCACGTGCCCGATGGCGAGCCGCTGGCCGGAGCGTTCATCTTCTCGGGCTGGGAGCCGGGTGCGTTCTTCGACAACGACGCCAACCCGAACTACTTCGCCGCCGGCACCACCGTGCGCATCTATGAGAACGGCGCCGTCGAGCAGGGGAATGAGACCTTCGGCGGCGAGCCCGAAGGCGAGGTCATCGTTGAATCGGAGATCGGCCCGCACGTGGATGCGGTGGTCTACACCATCTACGGCACGCAGGACGCCGCCATCCTGGCCCTGCGCAACGGTGAGGTCGACTTCATGCTCAACTCGCTGGGCCTGCAGCGCGGCCTGGCCGACCAGATCCGCGGCGACCCGAACCTGACCGTGGTCGAGAACCCCACCAACGGCTTCCGCTACCTGAGCTTCAACAACCGGCGCCGGCCGATGAACGACTGCGCCTTCCGCCAGGCGGTGGCGGTGCTGATCGACAAGGAGTTCGTCACCAACACCATCCTGCAGGGCGCGGCCTTCCCGCTGTACACCTACGTGCCGGAAGGCAACACGGCCTGGTACACCGGTGACGTGCCCAAGCTGGGCCAGGGCATGACCCGCAAACAGCGTCTGGAATACGCCATCGCCATCCTGGAGCAGGCCGGCTACACCTTCGAGGGAGACGTCAAACCGACCTTCGATGATACCGGCAACTCCGTGGTCCCGGGCGGGCGCCTGATCATGCCCGACGGCACGCCGGTCCCGAACCTCACCCTGATCGCTCCCAGCGCAGGTTACGACCCGCTGCGCTCCACCTTCGCCATCTGGATCGAAACCTGGCTGAACGAGTTCGGCATCCCGGTGACGGCTGAGCTTTCGGGCTTCAACGTGCTGGTGCCGCGCATCTTCGTCGAGCAGGACTTCGATATGTACATCCTGGGCTGGAGCCTGGGCATCTTCCCCGACTACCTGCGCGACTTCTTCGCCGAGGATCAGGCTGTTGTGGACGGGAACAACGCCGGCGGCTATGTCAATCCGGAGTTCGAAGAACTGGCCAACAACATCCTGACCTGCTCCACATTCGAGGAATGTAAGGAGTACTCCGACGCTATCCAGGTGCTGCTGTCCACCGAGAACCCCTACGTCGTGCTCTTCGACACGGGCATCATCGAAGCCTACCGCAGCGCATCCATCGAGTTCCCCTACACCGAACAGCTCAGCGGCCTGCAGTACACGCACCAGGAAGGGGGTAAGCTGCAGTCGCAGGTGAAGATCCGCTAGGGGATCACCAGACCAGACGAACGCAGCCGGGAGGGCAGGACAGCTGCCTGCCCTCCCACCGCTGCCGTTTTCTCTTCCTGACTGGTGAGAAACGCCGCATGCGTGTTAATGCATCATGCGTGATCCACGGCTCGCAGGATGAGCGCTTCTGCGGCATCCCTGGAGCGTGAGCAGCACAAGGAGAGGAGGAGTTCCGTGAGGCGATTCATAGTCCGGCGCATTGGTCAAAATATCCTGACCTTTTTCCTGTTTCTGACCCTGGTGTACGTGCTCGTCGACGCCCAGCCCGGCGACTTTGCCGATATCTACCTGGCCGACCCGCGCCTGACGCCCACCCAGCGCGCCCAGCTGCGTGAGAGCCTGGGCCTGGACCGGCCAGTGCTCGAACGCTACCTGCAGTGGCTGCGCAACGCGGTGCGCGGCGACCTGGGCGTCTCGTTCTCGAATTACCCGCGCCCGGTGATCGACGTCATCCTGGAGCGCGCTCCCCGCACCATCGTGCTCTTCCTGACCGCCACCATCATGTCGTACTACGTGGGGTTCCTGGCGGGAAAGGTCCTGGCCTGGAAGCGGGGCGGCTTCATGGAATATGCCACCACGATCGTCGGGGTGGGGTTGTACACCGTGTTCTTACCCTGGTTCGGCCTGATGATGATCTGGTTCTTTGCCTTCACGCTGGGGCTCTTCCCCATCGGGAAGTTCGTCGACCCGGTGGTCTGGCGGCGCGCGCCGGTGGACGCCAACTTCGTCTTCCACCGGATGATCTTTTCCGCCTTTTTGGGCTCGACCATCCTGCTGCTGTGGACATCCTTCTCCCGCCGTTTGAACCCGGACCAGCGCAGGCCGGCGCGCCTGATCGGTTTCCTGGTCGTGCTGGTGGGGATCGTGGGGTACTGGATCGTCTCGGGGATCGGCCGCTACGCGTGGGACATCCTGCACCACCTGGTGCTGCCGATCCTGACACTGACCCTGGTGAACTTCGCCGGCACCATGCTGCTCACCCGCAACAGCATGCTGGAAACCCTGCGCGAGGATTACATCATGGCGGCGCGCGCCAAAGGCCTGCCCGATAAAACCATACGCGATAAGCACGCCGCCCGCAACGCCATGCTGCCGGTGGTGACGGCCTTCGTGCTGGCGGTAGCCTTCGTCCTCGACGGCGGGGTGATTACCGAGACCATCTTTTCCTGGCCGGGGATGGGGCTGACTCTTCTGGAGGCGGCTGTTGTGCAGGACATCCCCATGGTGATCGGGGCGCTGGTGTTCACCGGCATCCTGGCGCTCACCGCCCATCTGGTCGCCGACGTCCTGTACGCCTTCCTGGATCCGCGCATCCGCTATTCGTGAGGTGATTATGGCCGAAATTGCAAAGCCCTCCCCCCAGCCTCCAGCACCCGATTTCATCATCCCCGAACCGGGGAGCCACGTCCCAGTGATCGAAACCCCGCTGTGGAAGATCCGCCTGCGCCTGTTCCTGCGTTCCGCCCGCACCAACTTCCAGCTGTTCGCCGAGAACCCCATCGGCCTGTTCGGGCTGGGGATCATCCTGTTCTTTGCCCTGATGGCGCTGATCCATCCCTACCTGATGGATAACGTCTGGGACCGCAACATCTACGACCCGGTGATCGGGATCGACCAGAGCATCCCGTACCATCCGGCGCCGCCGTCTGCGGACCACTGGCTGGGGACCGACCCGCTGGGGCGCGATGTGCTCAGCCAGCTCATGTTCGGCACGCGTGCCGCCTTCGTGCTGGGCATCCTGGCGGCGATTGTCACGGTCACCATCGCCACCACGGTCGGCGCCCTCTCGGCTTATTACGGCGGCATCGTCGACACGATCTTCATGCGCCTGGCCGACCTGATCATCATGACGCCCACCGTGACCATCCTGATCGTGATGGCCGCCCTGTTCAACGTGGGCTTCGTCCACCTGGCGATCATCATCGGCCTGCTGGGCGGGTTCGGCGGGGCGACGATCATCATCAAGTCGCAGGCGCTGACCATCAAGGTGCGCGCCTATATCGAAGCCGCGCGCGTGGCCGGCGGCGGCGACGTCCACATCATCCTGCGCCACATCATCCCCAACCTGCTGCCGCTGTCCTTCCTGTATATGATGTTCACCGTCACGACCGCCATCGCCCTGGAGGCGGTCCTTTCCTTCTTCGGCCTGCTCAACATCCGCATGTCGTGGGGGCTGATGATCTACACCACCCAGCGCGCCGGATACCTGCTCGACATGTCGAAGTGGTGGCTGGTGTTCCCCGCAGGCCTGGCGATCACCATGCTGTGCGCGGCGTTCTACCTGGTGGGACGCGCCATGGACGAGGTGGTCAACCCGCGGCTGCGGAAGCGGTAAACCCGGTTGGATCCAACACAGCATATTAATGGAGGCTGCTCGTGGCTGAACTCTCAACCAATCAAAACGATATCCTGTTGAAAGTTGAGAATTTGACCATGCACTACACCACCCGGGCCGGAGAGGTATCGGCGGTGGACAACGTGTCGTTTGAGCTGCGCAGGGGCGAGTCGATGGGCCTGGTTGGGGAGTCGGGCTGCGGCAAGACCTCGGTCGCCACCACACTGCTCAGGCTGCTGCCCGAAAACGCCGTGATCAAAAGCGGGCACATTTACCTGGACGGGCTGGACCTGGTGGACCTGAATGAAGAAAAAATGCGCCAGGTGCGCTGGAAAAAGATTTCGATGGTCTTCCAGGCGGCGATGAACGCCCTCAACCCGGTCTATAAGGTGGGCGACCAGATCATCGAGGCGCTGGAAAACCACAACGAAGTAAAGACCAACCAGGAGGCGCGCCGGCGGGTGGAGGACCTGTTCCGCCTGGTCGGGCTGGACCCGGCGATGATCGACCGCTACCCGCACGAATACAGCGGCGGGATGCGCCAGCGGGCGGTGATCGCCATGGCGCTGGCCTGCCATCCCGATGTCATCGTCGCCGACGAGCCCACCACCGCCCTGGATGTGATTGTGCAGGACAACCTGCTGCGCGAGATGATCGAACTGCAGAAGCAGCTGAACATGAGCATGATCTACATCTCGCACGACATCGCCGTCATCGCCGAGGTGAGCGACCGCATCGGGGTGATGTATGCCGGCCGGCTGGTGGAATGGGGCGCCTCGGACCAGGTGTTCAAGCGGCCGCTGCACCCCTACACCTACGGGCTGATGTCGGCCTTCCCCAGCATCGTGGGGCCCAAGCGCGAGCTGACCACGCTGCCGGGCGAGCCGCCGGACCTGCTCAACCCCCCGACCGGATGCCGGTTTCACCCCCGCTGCCCCTACGCCACAGAAAGCTGCGCCCGGGAAGCTCCCCCGCTGCGGGATATGGGGAACGGACATTTCGTCGCCTGCGAGCATCCCATGGAGGTATCCCTTGAACTCTAATGACTATACGAAAACTCCGCCCATGAAAAGGGAAGGCTACACCGGCAACCTGGTCACGACCGAGCCGCCTCAGGAGCCGCTGGTGCGCGTCGAGAACCTGACCAAGCTCTTCCCCCTGAACAAGAGCCTGTTCAGCGAGGCGCGCTCTTTCGTGCACGCCGTGGACGGGATCAGCTTTACGATCCAGGAAGGACAGAACCTGGCTCTGGTAGGCGAATCGGGGTCCGGGAAAACCACCACCGGGAAGCTGCTGGTGCGCCTGCTCAACCCCACCAGCGGCAAAATCGAGATGATCCTGAACGGCACGCAGACCGATATCGCCAGCCTGCGCCGCGGCGAGATGAAGAAGTTCCGCCAGAACGTGCAGATGATCTTCCAGGACCCGTATGAATCGCTCAACCCGCGCCGGACGATCTTCGACACCGTGGCCGAGCCGCTGACCGTGCAGGGGATCGGCAACATCGCCGAGCGGGAGCTGCAGGTGGCAAAGATCCTCACCACGGTGGGGCTGGCCCCGGCGGAGACGTTCATGTTCCGCTTCCCGCACGAGCTCTCCGGCGGGCAGCGCCAGCGCGTGGCCATCGCCCGGGCGCTGGTCGTGGCGCCGACGTTCGTGGTCGCCGACGAGCCCACCTCGATGCTGGACGTCTCCATCCGCACCGGGATCATGTATCTCATGCAGAAGCTGTCGGACGTGCTGGGGGTTACGTACCTGTACATCACCCACGACCTGGCGGTGGCGCGCTATATGTCGACGCGGCTGGCGGTGATGTACCGCGGCAAGATCGTCGAAATCGGCGAGACCGAAGAGGTGCTGGCGCACCCGCTGCACCCCTACACCCGGGCGCTGCTCTCGGCGGTGCCCGTCCCCGACCCGACCATCAAACGCTCCAGGGCGAACATCAAGGGCAGCATCGCCAAACCCATCGACCCGGAGCCGCGCTGTCGTTTTATCGATCGCTGTCCTTTGGCGGCGGAGGTATGCCGGTCGAACGACCATCCCGAACTGGTCGAACTCGCCCCCGGGCATCAGGTGGCGTGTTACCGGGCGGGAGAAATGGCGTAAGGGTGCAGGGGTGAATCACAGGGGCGGGTCTGCGACCCGCCCTTCCATTTATTCCCGTGTAAGTAAATTCAATCCTTCCCGGGTAAAAATCCGCCCAGCCCCCTCACACCACAACCTCATCTTCCTCCGGCGCCGGTTCGCGCACGGCCTGCTGCACCGGGTGGAAATGCACATGCACGGTGCGCGTGAAATCCACCTCCCGGTAGAGGGTATCCTCGACCTGCGAGGCGATGCGGTCGCCCTCGGCCACCGTCAGGTCGCCGTCCACGCCGATGGTCAGGTTGAGCATCAGGTACGGGCCGAAGCGGTGGGCGCCGATGCGCTCCACATCCAGGATGCCGGGGATGGGCGCCAGCGCGCTGCGCACCTGCCGGTCCAGCTCCTCGCCGGGCACGGTGTCCATTAAATCCGAGGTCGATTCGCGCAGGATATCGAGGCCCGTGCGCAGCACCAGCAGGGCCACCAGGGCGCCGGCCAGCGGGTCGCCCCAGGGGATGCCCAGGCGGCCGAGCAGGATGCCGGCGGTCGCCCCTGCGGAGGAGAACACGTCGTTGCGGTGGTCGTAAGCCAGAGCCATCACCGCCGGGTTGTTGGTCTCCTTCCCCAGGCGGCGGGTGTACAGCCCCAGGCCCATCTTTGTCACCAGCGTCAGCAGGGCGGCATACAGGGCAACCGGCGCAGCCACCGAAGGATCCGCCTGGCCGGTGAGGATGTTGAAAACGCTGCTGATCGAGCTCCAGAAGATGGCGATGGCGGTGGTGATGACGAAGGAGCCCACGGTCAGCGCGGCGATGCTCTCGAGCTGGGAGTGACCGTAGGGGTGCTCGCGGTCGGCGGGTTTGCGCGCCAGGCGGATGAAGACCGCCACCACGATGTTGTAGGCCACATCTGATGTGGAGTTGATACCGTCGGCCAGCAGCGCCGGGCTGTTACCGATAATGCCGATGCTGGTTTTCATCCCGGCCAGAAGGATATTCGCGGCCAGTCCCAGATTGACGGCCAGCGTGCTTTTTCGTTCGCGTTGCGTCGTTTCCATAACAAAGTTTCCGAGGTGTCTGTATACCATCCCAGGGGGTCAGAGTCAAGTGAGGGGCGGAGAAGCTTTCAAAACCATCGTTACTTGACTTTGACTCATAATTCCTATATGCTACTTACAGGTATTTATCCATTTTATATCTTATTTGTACTCTTTTCTGGAGTGTATTTTGATCGGTCGGTACGCGCAGGTCGTATCCCTGGAAGAGCAGGCGTCCGGAGCAGCACAGGCGGGCCGGGTGGATGACGCCCTGCTGGCCCACGGGCAGGCCCTGCAGATCGCCGCGGAGATGGAGCGCCCGCGCCTGATGGCCGTCATCCTGATGCGCATGGGCCTGACCTTAGAAGCCGCCAGGCGGGTGCAGGACGCCGTGATCGCCTACGAAAGCGGCCTGCGCGCACTCGACGCCGGCCCCGGCCTGGACCTGAGCGACGTGCTCATGCGCCTGGGGGCCGTCCACAAAGGGTACGATCCCGGCCAGATCGAGACGACCGACCTGTACCAGCCAGCGGCGGGCAGCGAGTTGATGGAGGCCGCGGCCGATCCCCTGCTGGCCGTGCGCCTGCTGATCCACACCGGCAACGCCTACCTGCAGCAGCCGCAGGAAGGCCCGGCCCTCAACGCCTACAACCTGGCGCTGGAGCGTCCCGAGATCGACCAGTCGCCCCAGCTGAAGGCCTATGCCCTGGCCAACCGCGGGGCCATCCTGCGCCGCCGGGGGGAGATCGACGCCGCCTCCGCAGCGCTCGACCAGGCGGTGGCGCTGTTCGACGCGCAGGGCGAAAACACCGAAAAACGCAGAGCCCTGGCCCTGCTGGCCGGTATCGCCCGCGACCGCCGGCTCGCTGACCAGTCGGAGGCGCTGTACCGCCAGGCGCTGACCCTGTACGAGACCGCCGGCGACATGAAAGGGGCCGGGCGCACCTATGCCGGGCTGGGCCACCTTTACCTGCAGGCACAGGACCACGCCCGCGCGCATCCGGCGTACGAAAAGGCCCTGGCGCTGGCCCGGCAGAGCGGCGACGAGCAGATCCTGGCCGAGGTGTACTGGGGGCTGGGGCGCTGCCGGCTGGCCGAAATGGACCTGGAAGGGGCGGCGAGCGCCTTCCGCAGCAGCCTCGAACGGGTGGACAGCCGCCAGCGCGAGCTGCGCACCGATGAAGGCAAGGTCAGCTTTCTGGAAAGCCTGCAGCGCGTGTACGAAGAGTACATCGGCGTGCTGCTGCTTCTGGGAGAAAAAGACCCGGTGCGCCACGCGCAGGCGCTGCAGGCGGCCGAAGAAGCGCGCGGCCGGGCGCTGCGCGACCTGATGGAGGGCCGCGAACGCCGCCGCCCGCACCCCGCCCCTGAGGGCACACAGATCGACAGCAGCAGCCCCTTCCTGACCGCTGAAATGGCAGCCGGCCTGGAGAGCGACCCGGGCTTCCCCATGATGGCGCAGATGGCGCCGGGCCTGCCCAGCGACCCGCGGCGCCAGATGGCCGCCGGCATCCCCAGCGAACCGGTCGATGCCGGCCCACAGCCGGCTGTCCGGCAGACCCCACCGGAGCCCCTGCCGCGCCTGGTGTTCCATGTTATTCCCAACTTCACCGGCGTGTTCCTGGTCTCCGCTTCCGGAGAGGTCCACGGGTGGCGCGCGGCCCCGGGCGCAGCTGCCCTGGCTGAACAGATTGGCCGCCTGCGCCAGGAGCTGGGGATCTGGCCGGGGCGCGGCGTGCGTCACCTGGCCGGCTGGCCGGCGGCCGACGCCCCGCCGGGACAGGGAGACCCCCTCCCGCTGCTGCGCTCGCTGTACCAGACTTTAATCGCCCCTGTAGAGGCGCATCTCCCGCCGGAGGGGTCGACCCTGGTAATCGAACCGCACGGCCCGCTGTGGCTGCTGCCCTTCGCCGCGCTGCAGGATGCAGACGGCCGCTGGCTGGGCGACCGCTTCCCGCTGGTCTACGCCCCGTCGGCCGACACGCTGGAGGAGATCCGCGGCGAGGCCCGCTACGGCGCGCCCGGCGAGCTGGCGGCGCTGATCCTGGGGAACCCGGAACTGCCGGCTGTAACCGGCTTCGACGGGCTCGAGGTCGAGCTGGAGCCTCTGCCAGGCGCCGAGCAGGAAGCGCACCAGATCGCAGCCCTGTTCCCGGAAGAGCGGCGCACCCTGCTGCTGGGGGCGAAGGCCAGCCGGGAGGCGCTGCTGGCGAACGCCCACCGGGCGGGGATCCTGCACCTGGCCACCCACGGCATGGCCTCCGCCGCAGACCCCCTGAGTTCGTTCGTGGTACTGGCGGAAGCGGACGGCGGCAGCGGCCTGCTCACCGCCCGCGATGCCGCCTCACTGGACCTGCCGGCCGAGCTGGTGACGCTGAGTGCCTGCCAGACCGGCCTGGGGCGCATTTCCGGCGAGGGGATGCTCGGGCTGAGCCGCTCCTTCCTGGCGGCCGGGGCGCGCTCGGTGCTGGTGAGCCAGTGGAACGTGAGCGACGAGGCCACCGCTGCCCTTATGGTGGCCTTCTACCAGGCTTATTTGAATGGGGTGGATAAAGCCCGCGCTCTGCAGGGGGCTGCACAGGCCCTGCACAGCACGCCGGGCTGGGAACACCCGCGCTTCTGGGCGCCGTTCGTGCTGGTGGGGGCCGAAGACTGAAAGCAGTGCCGTAAGAGGGGAAATCCATGAGCGATGAACTACCCAACCTGATCACCCTGGCCGCCCAATCCATCCAGGAACTGCTGGCGGAGGGCAACACCGCCGAAGCGGATCAACTGGTACAGCTCGTGCTCAACACGCTGCCCGGTATGTCGGGGGTCTCCGGACCCCAGGCGGCCAGCAGTCTGATTTTCGTTGCCCAGTACCTGCTCGCCAGTGCGCGTGCCGCTGAAGCGGCAGCTGTCCTCGAACGGGTAAGCGCGTATTACAGCCAGGCCCCTGAATATGCAGATGACCATACCTGTGCCCTGTATCTGCAGGCCCTCGCCGCGGACATGACCGGCGACCGCCCCCGGGCACGGGAGTTCCTGCTGGCAGCCGGCCGGTTGATGCCGGAAGACCGCCGGCAGGGGTCGATTTACGGCGAGGTGCACCAGCGGCTGAGCGACCTGCTCAACCAGGACGACCCGGCGGATATCGCCAGGCTGGTGATGCTGAACGAAGCCCTTTATATCCAGCGCGCCGCTCCCGGGAGCGGAGATGCGGGGACCGGCGGCATCCAACTGGGCGAGGATTTCTGGGAAATTGGAGAAGCCCAGGGCGAAGGCCGGGGGGCCGCCCCGGATGATTTTGAAGAGGCAGATGAGGACAGCCTTGCCGGGACCACCGCGGGGGTCTATCCCGGCGAAGACGTGGATGCCTGGGAGCGGTATGAAGAGCGCAATCGGGAGTACTGGACGGACGCACAGGAGGAAGAACGTCAATACGGGAACTGGGACCCGGAGTACTGGGACCAGATGGAGGCGTACCTGCGCGAAATCGAGACAGCCCCGGGAGATGAGCCGGAGGCCGTTTCCCGCGGCGGAGGGCAGCCTGTCACCCCGGCGGAGAGCGCGGGTGAGGAGGAATGGGAGGCCGCGCCGGGCGCAGAACCGCCCGCACAGCAGGCTGCTGGTGAAGAAAGCACAGCCGCCCCGGGCGTGGAGATTCCTGCCGGGGCGGCCGGCCCCCCGCCGGCCCAAACCGGAGGCCAGCCGGAGACTGGCAGCCTGATCGACCGGGTGGTGGGCATGATCGGTACGATTGCTGCCGGCGGGACGATCACAGGCATGCGCATTGGAAAGCCCACCTCAGCCGCGCAGCCCCCACCGGCATCTGGCGGCGCCCAGCCGCCCGGCGGGGAAGGTGAGCTCGAAGAGGCCGTCGAGCAGACATCCGCGATCCCGAGTATGCAGCCCGCACCGCCGCCCCGGCCATCCACGCTGATCCGCTACCCGGCCCTGGACTGTCCGAACCGCACGGTCATGGGCGAGCGCTTCAGCCTGTTTGTGCAGCTGCTCACCGAGGCGCCAACCCCGGTCGCCACGGCGCTGGCCATCGCCGACCGCGGCGACCCGGGCAAACCGCCCGAAATCGAAGTGGTGCTGCGCTCCCCGGCCTTTGAACTGGCGGAGGGGTCCAACACGCGCACGATGACGGTCAGCCGCAGCGGGGAGAGCGAAGAACGCTTTGTGCTGATCCCGCGCGAAGCCGGAGAGCACACCATCCGCGTCGATTTCTACCAGTTCGGACGCCGCCTGGGCACCGAGCGCCGCCAGGTGACCGTCGAAGAAATGACAGCGGCGCCGGAACCAGCAGCGCCGGAGACCAGACGGTTCACGGCAGCAGCCGGGGACCCGGTGGTGTTGAGCATCACCCCCGAACCGACCATCCCCCCGCCCGACCTGGAAATCGTGGTGCTGCTCGACCACGACGGCACCACGCTGCGCTTCGAGCTGCACTCCACCCGCGAGGAGGTGGGGTATCACCGCTTTCCGGCCGGCACAACGGCGCTGGCCGGCCCGCCCATCGACCGCCTGCAGGCGCTGTTCAAAGAGGTCAGCAGCCTGGCGCGCAGCATGGCCGGGGGAGAGAATGATGACGACGGGCAGGGTGAAGCCCGGCACTTCGGTCAGGCGGGGGATACCGGACCAGCCGGACTCAGCGCGCAGGAGGCCGAGCGCCGCCTGGCGCGCTTGGGCAACCAGCTCTGGGACGAGCTGATCCCCGAGCCGTTGAAAACGGAATACTGGAATTTCCGCACAAAGGTCAAGACCCTGCTGGTCACCTCGGAGGAACCCTGGGTACCCTGGGAGATGATCAAACCCTACCGCTTCGACGACCAGGGGCTGCCGCAGGACGACCCGTACTGGTGCCAGCAGTTTGCGCTGTCGCGCTGGCTCTCGGGGCAGGGTCCGGCGGACCTGCTGCGGGTGAGCACGGCGCTGCCCATCACCCCGCTGCAGAGCGACCTGCCGGCCATTGCCGCCGAGATCGCCTTCCTCACGGGGCTGCCCAATTTGCGCCCGCAGATCCGCCTGCTTTCGCCGCTGCACGCCCTGCAGGAGGTGCGCGAACGGATGGAGACCGGCGATGTGTCGATGCTGCACTTCGCCTGCCACGGCATGTTCGATTCCAGCCAGCCGATGAACTCGGCGATCCTGCTCAGCGGCGGCGCGCTGCGCCCCTCCGACCTGCGCCTGCGCTTCGGGGGCATGCGCCCCCGCCCGCTGGTCTTCATCAACGCCTGCCACGGCGGGCGGGTGAACTTCTCGTTCACCGGCCTGGGCGGCTGGGCGACGCGCATGGTGGCGGCGCGGGTGGGCGCCTTCATCGGCGCCATGTGGGAGGTGGACGACGACCTGGCCCTGGTGTTCGCGCGCAGGTTTTACACCGCCCTGCTTAAAGACGGCCTGCCCCTGGCCGAGGCGTTCCGCAGCGCGCGCGAGGAAGTGCGCCAGGCCTCGCCCTATAACTCGACCTGGCTGGCATATGTGCTGTACGCTGACCCGGAGTGCCGTGTGCTGAGCTGACAGCGGATTTTTAACACGGATTTCACGGACGCTGTCAACGGATCTGGGAACGGATATAACGGATCAGTTCCCTCCCCTGTGAGCGGCATGCTGCAGGCGGGTTAGCAATAAGGGGAAGGCAGCGGTGCTTATAAGGTCAGGTTTTTACAAAGAGGATCAAGAAATTCATGCCGCACGATTCAGAATACCCGGAAGTATGGCGAAACGGACTTCCGCCCGCAGGCCGCTTCGACTGCGGGCAATAAACACCGCAACCAGGCATCCTGAGCGGCGGTCAAAGAACGACCGCCTGGTCGAAGGGTGCCTGGTTGCGGCACTAAGTTGCCTGGCAGCCATGAGGAGATTAATAACCTGCCCTTATAAGGATGCGGGGGGTTGACAGCGGATTTCTAACACGGATTTCACGGACGCTGTCAGCGGATTTCTAACACGGATTTCACGGACGCTGTCAACGGATTTCTAACACGGATTTCACGGACGCTGTCAACGGATCTGGGAACGGATATAACGGATCAGTTCCCTCCCCTGTAAGCGAGCGCAGCGGGGGAGGGTCAGGGTGGGGGTTGACAGCGGATTTCTAACACGGATTTCACGGACGCTGTCAACGGATTTCTAACACGGATTTCACGGATTTGTTCCCTCCCCTGTAAGCGAGCGCAGCGGGGGAGGGTCAGGGTGGGGGTGACAACCGGTGCGGGAATAAACCAGGGGGGCGTGTAAAGATCAGGATGGCCCGCAACTTATATTAAAGGAGAACTCCGATGAGTGTAACCACGATGAACGACACATCGTCCACCGGAACGGCGCAGAGACCGTTTTACGCCCTGCTGGTGGGCATCGACGAGTACAAACACCCCATGGTCAACGACCTGCGCGGCTGTGTCAACGACGTGCGCTCGGTGCAGGAGACCCTGGTGCGCCGCTTCGGGGTGCCCGAGGAGAACATCCTCACCCTGACGGACGCCCAGGCCACCCACCAGGCGATCAAAGACGCCTTCCGCACCCACCTGATCGACAGAGCCAGAGCCTGGGACGCCGCCGGCCGGCCCGGCGAGCCCCCTGCCTTCCTGTTCCACTACAGCGGGCACGGGTCGCAGGCCCTGGACGTGACGGGCACCGAGCCGGACGGGCTGGACGAGACCATCGTGCCGCACGACAGCCGCACAGAAGGGGTGTACGACATCAAAGACTGGGAGCTGGGTCTGCTGGCCGGCGAGCTGGCGGCGATCAGCGACAACGTGACCATCGTGCTGGACTCGTGCCACAGCGGATCGGGGCTGCGCGGGGAGGACCAGGCCCTGGCCCGGCGCATCCCGCCCGACCTGCGGCCGCAGCCCACGCAGCGCCCGCCCGAACAGCGCAGCACGCGCAGCCTGACCGGTCCCAGCGACTGGCTGGAAGGCGGGCATTATGTTCTCATCGCCGGCTGCCGCGACCGTGAGCTTTCGAACGAATATCTGCCGCGCGAAGGCAGCCGCACCGACTGGCAGGGCGCCATGACGTATTTCCTGGTGCGCGAACTGAACGCCCTGCCGCCCGGTCAGGCGGTCACCTATGCCGAGCTGCACCGCCGGGTGCGCCACCACGTGAACAGCGTGTACCCCCAGCAGACACCGCAGTGCGAGGGCGACCTGAACCGCGAGCTGTTCGGTGGGCTGCGCCCCGAATCCGAAGCGCTGTTCAACGTGGTAGACAGGTCCGAGGGGCTGGTGTGGATCGACGGCGGGCTGGTGCACGGGCTGACGACCGGCAGCCTGCTGAAGGTGTACCCCGAAGGGACGCGCCTGACCCGCGATGTGAAGCCCATCGCCACCTTAAAAATTGAAGAAGCGCGCGGCACGCGCAGCGGCTGCATCCCCACCGGCGGCGAGAGCATCCCCCTGCACAGCCGGGCGGCGGTGCACATGCTCAACCTGGGGAATATGCGCCGCAAAGTCGCCCTGGCCGTGGAAGACGGCGGCCTGCTCGAGGCCGTGATCGACCGCCTGTCCTCAGACGACATCCGCTCCTATGTGCAGGTGAGCGGCGAGGGGGCCGGGCTGCGGTTGGCGGAGGTCGAAGGCCGGCTGCAGCTTCAGGATGCCGCTGGCACCGTGCTGGCGGCCTATCCCCTGCCGCAAGATCCCCAGGCCCTGCCGGTCCTGCTGAACGAATTGGTGCGCGACCTGGCGCACATCGTGCGCTGCCAGAACGCGCTGGAGCTGGAGAACCGCTCTCCTGACTCAGAGCTGCAGGGCGCCCTGAAGCTGGCCCTGCGGCGTCTGGAGTTCGACCCCGACACCCAGGAGCCGCGCCCCGGCGAGGAGATCCCCCTGGACGCCGGCGGCGAGCGCCTGGTGGAGACCGGCCAGGCGGTGGTGCTGGAGATCACCAACCAGTCCAGCCGGCCGCTGTACTTTGCCGTGTTCGACTTCCCCTACGACTGGGGTGTCTACCAGGTCTACCCGCAGGTGAGGGGCGCCCACGAAGCGCTCGAGCCCGGTAAGCCCTTCTACCTTGGCCTGGACCGCCAGCGCTCCCGGCAGCTGCGCGCCAGCCTGCCCGACCCGCAGGTGCTGGAGGCGCGCGAGGTGCTCAAGGTGATCGCCACGGTGGAGGATACCGATTTCGAAATCCTGCGCCAGGGGGCGCTGAAGAGCGCCTACCAGGTGCCCGATGTGCGCACGCGCGGCGGCGGCCCGCCCTCGGCCCTGGAGCAGCTCCTGCGCCAGGCCGCCGCAGGCGGCAGCCAGACGCGTCACTTCGGAGGGGCCGCCGCCCGGGTGGAGGACGACTGGACCACGGCATCCATCGAGGTGCATGTGGTGCGCGTCCCCGAGGAGGAGACGGCGCCGCTGGTGGAAGGCCAGCGCAGCAGCCTGCCCGGCTACCCGCTGGAGATCGAAGCTCCCCAGGGGTTCAGCGGGCGGGCGCGTGTGCTCACGCCGCGCCAGAGTGCCCGGGCGGCCGGCCTGCCCGGCGGACCGGGGCTCCAGCCGCCCCCCGGCCTGGCAGCACACAGCGACCTGTTCCAGCCCCTGGCCCTCAACCCGACACGCGCTTCCAACCCGGAGGCATCTGTGATCGAGATCCAGGCGGACGAGGCCGCACGCCAGGCGATCAGCCCGGAGAACCCGCTGCGCATCCACCTGCAGGGTGCGTCCACCCGGGACGGGCAGGCGCAGGGGATCCTGGCGGTGGCGTTTGACGGCGAGTTCTACCATCTGGTGGGCCGCAGCGGGGAGGATCCCTCGGTGGTGGAGGTCGAATGGCTGCCGGAGCCGGAGCCCGAGGAGCCGCAGCCTGGCAAGCGCGGACTGATCCGCACGGCGAAGCTGTACCTGTATAAGATCATGGGCTGGAGCGAGCCTTCGCTGGGGCTGCACAAAGCACGCTTCGTGCCTCTCGAACGGCTGACTGAAGACAACCCCGAGCCGGATGAGCGCAGCTACGAGCGCAAGGGAGGCGAGGTGCGCTACCGCCGGCTGCGCGCCGGAGAACTGAAGGCCGGACAGCGCGCCGCGCTGTTCATCCACGGCTTTACTTCCGATTCGCACTGGATGGTCGGCGGGCCGGCGCACCACCTGCAGGCGAGCGGGGCCGGCTACGACTACATCCTGACGTTCAACTACGAATCGTTCAACACGCCGGTGGCCGAAAACGCCCAGACGCTGGCCAGCCTGCTGCGCGCTGCCGGCTTCGGCCCCGACGACGGGGTGACGCTCGATATCTATGCGCACAGCATGGGCACGCTGGTGACCCGCGCCCTGATCGAGCTGGCCGGCGGCGACGAGTTCGTCGACCGGGCCTTCCTGGCCGGCCCGCCGAACGAAGGCACACGCCTGGCCGAGCTCAAGCGCTTCATCCCCTGGATCGGGGCGATCATCCTCAACAACGTCACCCCCTCCCCGCCCACGGTGGTGGCCTCGTGGGTGCTCAAGAAGCTGGAGAGCGAGGCGGTGTCGATCGAGGACATCCGCCCGGGCTCGACGCTGCTCAAGCAGCTGAACACGAGCAGCAAGCCGGCGCAGGTGCCCTATTACATCCTGGCCGGGCGCAACCTGATATTGCCGGCGCAGGAGGAGGGCTTGAAGCGCCTGGCCCATAAGGTGGCCCAGGGCACCGACGCCATCCTGGACTTTGTCTTCAGCGACCAGAACGACCTGCTGCTCCCGGTCAGCAGCATGACCACCGTGCGCGGCGGCAAGTACCCGCTGGATAAGCTCAATGTGCAGGTGCTGCCGTGCAATCACTTCGGGTATTTTGATACGCCTGAGGCGCAGCAGAAGCTGGCGGCGTGGGTGAAGCCGGCAGATGCCGCCGCAGACACGCCGCCGGAGGCCGCCGCCCCCGGCGCCCCGGTCGCGCCCGAGCCGGTGTAGTGGGGGACGCGGAGAACGCAGAGGACGCGGAAGACAGGGATGTTTTTTGTGAACCATCGTGTCCATCTGAGATCACGGAATGAGATCTACCGGCGGTTTAAGCCGCGGCTGGAAAGGGCACAAAACCCGGCCTTCGCCGGGTTTCACCCTAACAGAGCCCTGCCTGCGCAGGGCTCTGTGCTCTCGAGATGTTCAGCTTTTGCTGCTGGTATTCGCATGTGGATGCATTGGCAGGCTGGTTAACGACTTTGACGGTTTTCGACCGGTACACACGAAACCCGCTGTCTCAAACAGCACGGAACACCTTATGCCCCGCAGAGCGGGGTGTTACTGGTTCCCACGGAGGACCGTGGGAACCAGAAAACAAAGACCCGGTCATCGCCGGGTTTAGAATTCCCCAAAGGGAATATTGCTTCTATACGAAAAAGAACGCCAGGATTATTTTTTCTCCATTCGTCATCAAACCAGCCCCACGAAGGTGGGCATTGCGCTCTTTACAGGTGCAGCTTCAGCTGCC
>Ga0134095_1000755_pt1 | contig 27707 bp, 44 predicted proteins | sample 6_2taG_FD_94449 | JGI IMG/M metagenome (GOLD analysis project Ga0134095, IMG submission 94449) | Switchgrass degrading microbial communities from high solid loading bioreactors in New Hampshire, USA - 6_20_20_110_A2 metaG | ecosystem: Engineered > Bioreactor > Semi-continuous > Anaerobic >... | reverse complement strand
TATCGATTGTTCCATACCCTGTTCCTGTATAACTGCTTTGCCCTCTCTGATTAACAGGATTTCTAAAGTCCCAGTTGTGCAGAAGATTCTTGTTTGGTGATGTTGTTTTGTCTAGCTTAGTGCCGATTAAGTCAGCAAGCGCCTTCCCCTGCTTTGCCGACAATGCGCTTGTCGAAGAATCGGAATCAAGCGAATCAATAACGGGAGTAACAGTATCTGTAAATACAGCACCGGCAGGCACATCTGATTCGACCGTATGACCATTTACTTTTTCAGCATTGTCCACAATTCCATTGTTGTTTTGGTCATACACCGCTTTCATCATATCGCCCATGCCGACCGCTGCCATTGCATCGGCAACCGCTTTTTCGCTTGGAACTTTATCTGCCGCATTTCCTAAAGTCTGAGTTACTTCCACTATGCCGTCCAATACGGATTTATTGCTATGCGTATGCCGGTTGGCTACAGCACTGGCAAGATCAGCGTTCGTCTGCGTATAAGTATCCAACAATCCTTTATTTAAGTGTGAGTGCCTCGCTTCCGTGTTAGCCGCTACTTTTCCCTTTTCTGTATCATCGTAATCGTATGTAGACAATCCTTTTCCGGGAACTTTATCAACCTTGCCATTAAGCGCATTTTGCGTTGCAGTTGAAATGGGCTTATCTATATCGGAGGTGTTATCAACATTGCCTAGCCCAACCTGCGACTTTGTTACAGCATGAGGATTTTCCTTATTGTTTATATGAGCATCAAACTCCACTTTCGTTGCCTGCAAGTTATTAGAAACATTTCCAAGGCCAACCTGAGTCTTTGTCACGGAATGGGGATTGTTGGTATTGTTGAAGTGTGCAACGATCAGCAATACGATTGCCTTAATCTGTTTCCATACAGTAAGAGCCGGATTGGAAGGGCTTGACGGATCTTTCAGTTCTGATATTTCCTTTGAGCCAATTTCTTCGGCCATACTGCCGCCGCCGCCCGTCCCATCTTCTCCGAAATTGAAGTTCAGATTCCCTTTCCCGATGCCGCCTTTCTCGCCATTGTCGTGGGTTGCGTCCGGGTTGAACATCTTCATTACTTTATCTAAGTCTCTACATAACGCTTCAGGGCCCATAGCGTCCTTTGATGGCTGCCCGGCCGCTCCGCTAAATTCTCTGACCGGTTTATACGTCATTTTAACAACACCTCATCTTTCATAATGTTTGGCAAAACTAAACTAGACTCTTCAAAAATAAATCCGATCGCTATTAAAGTGACCGGATCGTCAATGTTGTTGTTTATTAACTCAACCTGGAAAGTGTTTGAGGCTCTTGACACTTCAACCATCTTTGTTATGGATTCGCTAAATCCCCATATGGTGCCCCAATTTCTGTCGTAAATGAGCGATTCCGCCAAGTCTGCTTTATCGACTTTGTATTCTTCATAGCCCATAATGATATTTATATCAATGTCGGACTTCGGCTCATAGTTTTGTTTGAATACCAAAGCTAAAAACCGCAGATTTTTTATCGAAAAGAAATTGCCGAGCGCATAGGCTTTTGTTTTAACGTGATACGGAATCGGCTTTTTATCTCCTGTCTCAACGTCAATGTCTGAGTAACCATCATTTGCCTTCAGCAAGAAATTCGTAGATGCGAAATACAAATCTTCGGGATCAGGCAACCATTGATTCACGATCCAACCCGTCCGGATCGTAAAACTCTTTGTATCCCATTCGTATTTAAGCACCTTGTCGTTCTTCACTCCGTCAGTGTTGTAGGCCAGATAATATACGTTATCATAGAAAATTCCTCTGCACATCTTTTTGTCCTTGATTGAGGCCATCGTCTTTTCGACCCGGTTTTCCGTAATCTTTTTAACGATATCTTTCCCCTGAATCAAAACAAGATCACTACTGAGAATAGATGCGCTGACAGTATAAATCCCGTCTTTTCCGAGAAAAGTAAAGGAGTACGGAGTTAACGCAAGGCTTTCGTGACAAGCGCAGCCGTAAGGAAGATTAAGGGGCCGCCATCTGGCATCTTTGAGCGGGGTTATCCCGTCCCATGCGTACCATCCATTTTCATAGCTTACAATGACAGAATCGGACAATATACCGATTGCCGTAATATTACCGTACCCGCTGGCAGGGTATACTTTATTGATTGCTGAAGCAAAATAGGTCGGATTCCCAATTTCGCTATAATATAACCCGTTATCGTCCGGATTTCCGGCTGCGAATACCCTGAATGATCCCGGATGCACAACAAACATCGTGCATTTCTTGATAGGCGTCAAATCATTGTCGTTGTCTTTCCCTTCCTGCGTAACTTCATAAGTAGCACCTATTCCTGTTGTGGAAGGATCAAAATACCCGTTTACCGACAGTCCTGCGGTATCCTTTTCAAATTTGACGGAATTACTAATCTTCGTTTTGGTCCACCCGGGAGTGCTTATCGCCATGATCTTGTCGATTATTTGAGGCACCGTATCAGAAGCTGAGATTGAGCAAGTGAAGGTTTCGTCGTTAAGAACGATACTGGCTGTTCCCGCTGCAGAAGCGCCTTTTGTGATTGTGAGAACAACGGTTTCTTTTTTTGAAGGATCATAAGGCGTAACTTTTGCAACAACATTTGATGAAAAATATCGAACGCCTGTTACATCTTCCCATTTTTCATCATCTTCATAATTTTCCGTTTTTAAATTTATGGAACCCAGGTCGGTTTTGGCCATATAGAAGTTTCCTATAGTGCCATTTGTAGAATGATTGTTTTTTACGATTTTTCCTGTCGTGATTGTTACGGTACCGAGATCCGAAGCATAATTAAAATCTCCCCAAACATAAAGTTCTGAGCCGTCGCCAAAATATAGGCAGTTATACATCACAAAGGGATAAATTCTCGTCGCTCCCTCTGTGAGTGTAATTTTTTCTGTTAATGTGCCATCATTGATATTTACATCGTAAACCTTGCCGTCTTTAACGATGCACCTTTTATGTGTGCTCCCGACCGTCCAGCGGACCCCATCGGTTATGTCGGCCTCGTAAGAATCGCTATTAACTTTCGTGCAACCCTTACTTGTTTGAATTCCTTTTACTTCTGCGCTGTAATCGGCGCACTCCGAAAAGGCGAGCTCTGAATCCTTAATAGATATTGCTGCTATGGAATCGTTGAGGCCGCCGGAAAAGTCCGAATATACTAATTGCTGTAACATTATGTTACCTCCTTGGTGGCATACGTCTGCCCCTGCTTGCCTGGCGATTTACTGCGCTATTGGCCTCAATTAAAGCCTCATGGAACTGTTGCATGAAAGATACTGCGTCAGCATCAGTTTGACCGAAGAGCCTTGCCCTGATCTTTGAGGCAAGGTAATACGGTATGCACTCCTGGTAGGGTTGCGGTATCGGAAGCTGCTCTTCGGCGGTTTGGGGCATAGGTGGCATCGAGTAATAAGTGGCCCGATATGTTCCTGCATCCGTAAATTCGATAGTATTATCACTATCGACCACATACCCGAAGTTCGGACTCACTGTACGGCCCGATGCGTTTTGTACGCTGATTAGCCGAACAAGCTCTTTTGTAAAGCTGTATTTCTGTCCTTTAACGGCGTTATCGAATGTGTCGGTGACTTTCTTCCCGGCCTTGTAGTGTCTCGTCACAATTTCCCTGATCGCATCTTTTACCCAAAGAAAGCTTGTCACTTCATTAAGCTGTATGCCGGATATTGTCTGTGCGTTTATTCTTGATTCGTTTGCGTTCACGAAACATCACCCCCCCATACAATGAGTCCTCTTATACCCATCATAAAGTTCATCCCGTTCGACCGCCAAAGATACATCCTTTGCGGCTTCATAGCTTGCGCTTTCAAGGGCATTCCTGAAATCTTTCCTGCTTTCCGCATCAATTCTTGCATTTTCTTCTTTCATCCGCTTATATATCGTATCGCCGTGCATAGCTATGTTCGTTTCTCTGCACAGTTGTAATGTTCTATAGTCAAGTTCTTCATATGGGACTTTAAAACAGTAGGTATCAAACCCCTTATTATAAGTGGAATGAACCTCGAAAGCGCCCCTTAACGTGTTGTAGCAAATAAAATACCCCGGCTCAATCTCTTTGATTCTATCAGCAATGCGGTAAACATCATTTTCAATGAGTCTTAGCCAAGGGCGTGTTAATAAAACCCTGTCTATTATCTGTCTGTTCATGCCAATAGTCCCCCTTTAAACAAATTAAACAAAGGGGGAGGGGCCGGAGCCCCTCCCAATGATTTTTGTTATTTTCAGCCCTCTTCCTCAATACCGAGGATGATAGCCTGGCCGCCGGGCCTCTTGCAGATCAGTTCTGCGTACAGGGCCATCGTGGCCTCGTAGGCCGCTTTGTTGGTTATCCTCGTAAGGATTGCGCCATCAGCGTCGAGCCAATCCCAATCGGCAAGCTGAGCAAGCTCGAAGTCGTTGAGATTGATGAGCGCCATAGCGTTTGACATGAAATATTTTTCTGCGGTGATCGGAACGCCGTTGTAGGAAATCAACTTGTATCCGCCATCGACCTTCATCATCTCCGGATTTCTCTTATAAGTGTTCTGCTCATTTACATAAGCAAGTTCGACACCGTCGGAGCATACGAAGAAGGAAGGTGTTTCTCCCACTCTGTTGTCAACGACCTTCAACGCCTTCGCCATCCACAGGGAATCGAAGGCGGCAGGCTGTCCGCCGGAAGATTTGTCGAATACCTGCGGGTTGAACCATTTCGCATTCGCCCTGTTGATGCCGTAGAGAGTGTTGTTCGGAGTGAGGATCTCTTTCAGGCCGGTTAATTCCATGCCATAGTTACCGGCAAGGGTAATATACTGCCCTTCTGTTACCGATACATTCGATCCGAACGTAATCGTGTTGGTGTCCCTGTCAACGTCAACGATTTCTTGAGCGTCAACAGATTTTGTTATGGTCCCGGCATTGTCAGTCAAAATGTCAACCACCTGGCCCTGATAAAACGCCTCTATGTTTCCATCAACCACAACATTCTTTTGGTTTGAAACGCTGGCGCTTACAGTACCCATGATGCCTTCGTGGGTATTGCAGAGATTCCGGCGGATCATGTCGTTTGCGTCAACAGTGACGCTTGCCATCTGCTCGGTGAGCTCGTCAACAAACGCCATTCTGTTGTCTTTTGAGCTTTTCAGCAGCTTATCGGTCAGGGCGATTCTTGCGTAAAGGTTCTTGACCGAAGCCTCGCCCATCTTGTGCTTCCTTGCGGAAGGAGTAGGCAGATCTCCGTCCTCGGCTCTTGCGCCTATACCGCCATGTCTGCCGTACTGCAGCGGGAATTTAAAAAGATTTCCGACCGCTGTTCTGTTTCTTTTCTTCAATGCCGCATAAAGCGGACCAGATTTTTCGTTCAGTTGCTTAATGATCGGACCCTGATAATAGGTTTTCAGGGCTTCCGCAACCGTGGTAAGTGTTGATGTTGCCATATTTCTCGCTCTCCTTTCCCATAAAACAGAAAAAGCCTTTCGGCTTATTAAGGGTTAAATTATTGTTGGTTTCCGCTTAGTATGCGCCTAACCGCTTCTTCAGCAATGCCGCCGCATCTTCAAACGAGTTGATCTCAAGCTTTGGAGTTGCCGCCGGCATTCCGTCATGGATTACGGCGGGCTTTCCGTTCTGTGAAACTTCTTTGAGATACGCCGTGATTATCCTGTCTTTGATTACAGGATTTTGAATGATCTTCTCAATCGCACTTTCGTCGTTGAGATAATCTTCAAGCGGCTTATTTGCTGAAAGGGATTTGTTTTTCGCCATGAGATACGCTTCTTTATACGATTTTGGATCGTCTTTCGGAAGATTTTTTTGGTTGATATACTCGGCAATTTCTTTGCCGAAATCTGTGATGTCCGAAAATTCGGGTTCCTTTGCAACTTCCGCAAGCGCCTTGATGGCCCTATTGCGTTCCTCAATGGCCTGCGACTGTTTAAGGACCGGCTCAAGCCTGCTGGTGAGCGCGTTCATCTGCTCTGCCACCTTCTTATCAGCAATCATATTTGCCAGTTCTTTAACTGCCGCTACCGGATCAACAGAGAATTTCTCCATAAATTCATCTGAATCAATGGATATTTCTTCTTCTTCCGGCTTTTCGCCTGGCGGAGCATCTTCTTTTTTGGTCGATTCCATCAAACTGCGCAGTTCACCGATAATGTCCTCTTTCAGAGTATTCAGTGATTCCGGATTAAACTGCGGCTGCGGTTTCGGTTGATCCTGCGGCTGACTTTCGTCGACCGGAATGTCAATAGTTTCTCCGTCGGCATTTTGTGGTTCTGCGGGCGGGGTATCCTCTCCACCCTGTTCGGCTGCCAGTAAGTTGTCTGCGTCCTCGAACATGGCTTTAAAAGCTTCCCCTGCACCTAAAATGTCTAACACCTGCTCCGTAGATTGCTCCGTACCTTTGTTAGCATCTTCCATTGTCATTTCTAATCCCTCCTTAAATATCTTTACTGAGTTGGCTCAGTAAGGACCAATTGATTATTTCCCTGCTCCACAGGGATACTTTGCATCTGCATCTCTTGTTCTGCTGCTGCTTTCATTTGCAGACTCGCAAGATGCTCATTTACATGCTGCTCGAATATCTGATCTATTTCAGGATTCTTGAGCAGCGCTTCTTCATATTCGGCTTTAAGCCTAAAGTTGTTGTGGATTGAAATGTGAATGATATCATCGTCGAAACTCCTGATTTTGGCCGGTTCTCCAACAATCATGCTATTGTTTTCACGAGCAGCCCTTCTTTGCTGTTCGTCGTCGGCATCAACAAAATCTTCCCAATTGCCAAGATCAAGCATTTCAAATATCTTGATTCTGCCTGCATTGGTGATGCCTCCAGTTTTCGGGTCATTAAACAAGCCACCGTTGAGCAGTTCAATGACTTTCTGCCGTCTCTGCGAAAGGGTATCAGAGGCTTCCGGCTCAAATTCAACAAACACATCAAACGATGTAAGGTCGTTACCGACAAACTGGCTGATTTCAAATTCGTCATTCTTGCCGATATCCCGTACAATCCGTGGGTATGTGACATTGTTGCGGTAAAGGATCAACCACTTTTTCCCGACGCTTGCAAGGCAATTTTTAATATTTTCGGCTTCCAGACCAATTCTTGTATCGTCCTGCTCTGCCAGTCCTGCGATTGCAACCCCTGAAGTTACATTTGTCGGGACCATAGATTGCTTTGACAGCAAAGATACGCCGGAAAGCCTGTCCATAGCTTCGAGCAATCTGTCGGCTTCAGCGGCCAGTTCATGCGGCAGCGGGGGTATTTCCATAAATTTCGGCGCTTTCGCTCCACGCTGGTAAAGAATAATCTCCCCAGGGGCAATTCCTTCCTCACGGTAGTAATCTTCGTCGATAAGCGTTCCGTCCTCTGCCTCCAATACGCCAATCGTCACCCTGTTGATATAGTCTTGGATGCGGTTCTTGATTGAGTTGTAGTTTATCTGAAGAGGAATCATCCTCTCGATAACCGACCTGCCGAAAAAACCGTCCGTCTTTAAGGATTGTTGAACGTCGAATGGCAAAATGTATTCTCCATTCTCTCCCATGGCGTCCGGAAGCGGACCGTAGTAGTAAAGATGATTGTCGCTGCCAATAATTAACCGTCCCATTGGGTATCTCGGAGATGGAAGTTCATACTCTTCATAAACCCTGACAACATTATGTACTTTGGTTATGCCGTAGGTCTTTCCGTACATTCTGCCAGAAAGACCGCTCCCGTAATTTCTGTCGTCGGAGTTCATTATTTTGTACGTTTCATAGTCCTTGCCCTCTTCAATAATGCCCCAGGTGTTATATATTTCTTCAGGGCTCAACAATGCGGAGTGCATTACTCTCCGGTTCTGCCTGCATGGTAACGATAGGTTTTCCGGATAAATTTCAAAAGGCGAAACAAGAGTTGTCAGAACGTCCCCTTCGTAGATCTTCTGATATACTACATCAGGTTCCAACCCAAGCAGCTCGTTTTCGTATTGGTAAATCGACAGTTTTAAAGAATCTTCTTCGGTAATTTTCCTCTTTATGATGCCTATAACCCTGCCTCTTGTCGGGCTCCATACAGTTTTCCAGATTGCGGTGCCGGTCAATCCGGCAATTAAATTAGCCTCCTGCTGAAGATCGCTCATGTTAAGGTTTCTTTTCGTGGAGGCTAAAATCTTATTGCCTATTTTGGCCGACGTTCTATCCTCACTTGAAGAGGATGCCGGCCTGTTTTTCAGGTTATTTTTTCTTTTTGACAGAATTGCAAATCTGGCTTCAACGTTCGGAGCGATTTCATTGAAAACGTTTCTTTCTTCCCAATCGGCAAGAACGGGAATTTCTGTAATGTCATTCAGGGCGGCGTCTATTGTCGTGAACTGATTGCCATTGTAGAAGTTGATGCAAAGCCTCCAGGTTAATTCGAGCAGGCTTCTTTCCGCCTGCCGCTTCTTAAATCTATTTTTCAGATCTTGCAGAACTTCTTTCTCAAACGCTTCTTTGACAGCCTTGCGTCCTTCTTCATCGCTCAAGAGTATGCTGCTTGCTGATTCATTCCCATCGCTTGAAAACAGGCGCTTCGCAAGCTGCGCCGCTTTTCCAAAATCAAACAAACAACATCACTTCCTTTCATTCATCGCTGATTGCTGCCGTTTTACCAAGTTGGTGTGTTCTCCGTTTTTTACAGGCTGCTCGAAACTCTTATACTGTGGGTAGTTTTTTGCTGCGATCATTTTCACATATTCGGCCCTCTCCGCATCAAAGCCCTTGATGATTTTATGTTGGATTCGGATAATGGCTAAAATAGTTGCGATCAGCAAAACACATATGACAAAGAGTATTATGAGCATTGTGTTCGTCGTGACCATTTATTTGCCCTCCTATTTTTTGGGGCAGCTTCGTCTATGGCTTATGTATTCCATTTTCTCGGAAGGTTTGCGGAACTTTAAGCCACAATCCTTGCAAACATAAAAGTTGTCGATGTCTGCGTGTTCCGATTCATTTTCTTCGGAGGCCGGCGCCGCATCTGTGGACTCGTCCGACAGTGGATCAATGGACAATTCCTCCGGACCTTCGGGCTGAATCTCTTCGCTCAGAGGATCAGGAACATTGCCATCGTCGTTTCCTCCGTCTACAGGCTCGTCAAGACTTCCTGCGGGCATATCCACAGCAACCTTAATTTCAGGTAATTCTTGTTCGATCGGGGTCTTTCCGATACTGGCAAGCCCTTCCTCCGGCGTCCATCCTTCTCCATAAAGAGATACGCCGGCTTGCCGGACAATTTCATCCAAACACTCACGACAAACATTCCAGTATGCAGGGGCGTGTCCCCTCAAACCGATGCTAAAACCGGCCATGTTTTTACAAGTGTAGACTTCGCATCTCATTCTTTTTCTGAGTGGCGTTATTATGTGCTTCCCCTTCATTCTTACCATCTCCTTCTGCGGTGCTTTCTTCCACCGTTCATTAATCTCTCTTTGTGTCGTTGCTGCGGAGTCTTTTCTTCCTCGACCTTCCTGGCGGATTTGCTTGCATGATGCGATATCAGGCCGTAACCAACAGCATCATATGGGTTATCAAGATCTGGCAGATCCGCAACAACTTCAGGATTGTTTTCGTCGTTTACAAGCTGTGGCATGATCTCAATTAAATATTCGCAAGTGCTGAACACCTGAAGCTTTGCCATGTATTTCGGTTTGCTCGGATCGGATTGAACAGGAGCAAGAAATGGCTTCAAGTATTCATGGAACGTTGCTTTTCTGAGTTTTCTGTCCGTAATCGCCGGAATGAAACCTTCGTTCAAGCCGCCGTCCCGATAATAGTCGATTAAATTTTTACCGGAAGTATCTCTATGATTTGTATGCCATGCGTCAAGACCGGCCACGATATAATCGAGCTTTTCTTTGTCCATCTTTCCGGTTTCGTCATTATAAAAAAACAGACTCGAATTAAATATCCTTGCCTGATCTGAATAAGTAACCTGCGGCTCTTCTCTCCACCTGGAATTTTCGTAATAAACATAAACAATGCCGTCATCAGAAACGGCAAATTTATACCATGCGTAAGGATCGTTGTAACCGTTGTCCACCGATGCAAACCGTCTCCAATGCCGTGGGATCTCGAATGGTTCACATACATGTATTTCATATGACCATTCAGGGAACGACACATTTTCGCCTGCAAGTAAAGCCTCTTCTTCGGTCCTGGGATATTCCTGCATAACCTTGCTTCCCATGGCCCTGGCCGTATTTTCGTACCATTCTTCGGTACGTCTCGGGTCAGCAAAGCAGTTAAGGAATATCTTATGGAATCCCTTCGCAGCAGCATTCTTCCAGACATGTTCAAAGAAGCTGCCTCTCTTGTTGGTTGACAACCCGACAAATTTACCGGAAGTCGGCCTGTTGATCGTCGGAAATGCCGCATCGAAGATTTCTGACGCCCATTTATGGAACGCCCACTCGTCGAAGAATACAATATCGCCTGTCAGAGAACGTCCGGCGCCCTCTGTGGCCGGCTGCGCTTTGATGTATGAATTTTCTTTTCCATACCGCACAAATTCGATGGACAAGGTGGTTTTTATGTAATAAAGCCCTTTGTAAAACCTTTTTCCGTACTGTTTTTCAAGTTCTCTGACGTCTTTTTCCTCTAAAATCAGCCATTTGGGAAGATGTCTCAGAATAAAATCAACTCTGTTGATTAATTCTTTGGATTTCCCCTCTGTTTCTGAAAGAATCAGGGCCGTGTATCCCTCAAATTTAAGGCATAAATGAGTAATTAAGCATAAAATTAGCCAGGTAAAACCAAGCTGCCTGGCCTTTAAAATGATATTCAGCCGATTATCGAGAATTTCTCGCAGCGCTTGTTTCTGCGATTCCCACATATCGAACTTAATAACAGGGTTCCCTGGGTCGTCTTTATTCTCTATTCTGCAATATTCTGTAATAAACTCTTCTGTAGGGCAATCGGTAAGGATATATTCCTTCTCCATTTCGATTGCCTTTTGTAATGCGGCCTGTTTTTCTTTTTCAGATAAGTCTTTCACGCTTTATCACTCATTTCGCATATTAATTGCGGGAGCACGGCCCGAAGGCCGCACACCCGCTATCCAAGAAAGGAGGATGCCGTCAAGCGTCCTGATAATCTTTTTGATTATTTTGCGCTCGTCCCTTCTACTCCACGCCGCTCACGGTCCTTAGAACGCTCTCCGAGCCAGTACAGGGCTCCTTCAAGCATCCTGATAGCCGTCGAATTTTCACGGCAGGAGTATTCAGTCAACTGGAAGTGCTGCAGCCGGCATATGACAATGGCGATAAGGTCCTCTTCGGTCACGCCGTTTATGCCACATTCTTTTACAGGGCCCTCCTGAAAATCAATATGCTGGCAAAAGTATTCCTCTCCGGCTTTTGATAGACTAGGTTGTACCACGAAGTGATGTGGCGCTCCATATTTCATTTCTTCCGGATCTTCGTGAAATATTATCGTGTTCCTGTTCGTAAGCAGGTAGTGTTTTAATTCTTTCATTTTCATTTCCTCCTTTCTAAAACACAACCTTGAGCATCATAAGATGTCTGATATTACTTTCTCTTTGTTCCACAGCCCATGACTTTACCTCCTATTCGTGTTTATTTTGCGATTTCATCCTTATGTTTTTTGAAACAGTTCTTATCGTCGGGTCCTTATTCTCCATTTCCCCCTGCCCCCTTTTGGTTTTAAATTTTTATATATTTTTTAGAGCCGCCCCGCCGTTTTCTGCGCTTCCTGGGGCTGCTCTTCTCAAAACCTTTCTTCTCGCACTCCCTATACCATGCGCATTTACCCTTACAGGCATGGCAACTCGGCTGCCGCATACAATAATCCGTTGACATATGCAACAGCCCCCTTTTTAAGAAATTTTTTTATAAAAAATTCTGAAATGGCCTTACTTTTCGTGGAATTTCCGGATCACCCAATCGGGCAAATATTCGTCCAACTGCTTCTGAAACAGCATGTAGAGCGACGCTGATAGGTATTTGCTCGTGTTAAAATACAAGGGATTGATGTAATACTGCGCCGTCAACGTATTCTTTGACTTAATAATGACTTTCGCAATCACTCCGGCATTTATCATCCTGTCAAGAAACTCCTTGAAGCGCCTCTCGCACATGCCTACAATCTGCTGCATGTCGTATTCCGATGCCGGAACATATTTCTTGTTCCGGTAAACGGCAATCATGTTCGTATTCTTGTACAAATGCTCCGCAAGAAGGTGCATGTTGGCATAGTCGCTCTTGTTCTTGATAACGTCCGAAAGGCGTATCTCTTGGTAGAACTTCACATACTTTGCATTGTTCCTGAAAAGATACCCTTTCTCCGGATGAAACGTCTCGAATAAACCGCTTTTCTCCGCCATCACCTGGCCCGTATTCTCGTCTATTAACTGTGCTTTCCTGATCGGCATTTCGTTACCCTCCTCGCGACATTTCTGTGTGACAAATTTGTGCAAAAAAAGCCCGTTTTTTGTACAAAAATGTCATACGGACTTGCAAAGAAAAATGGCTATATTTCAACGTTTATAAGGATAATTGTAAATTTTTGGAGGAAATTTTCCCTTAGTATATATATATACGGAAATTTTCCGGTCGTACTGTCCCGTAGTCCAGACCGTTATTCTCCTTTATCGTCGCCCTACAGACCTCTTAAGACCTCTCAAGCACGTCTGCAAAGGCGTATGTCCCCGTTGACCACGCTTTGGAATTGTGATAGCTTGGTAGTGTGCGGGACCCACACCACCACTGGCGGGGTACCCACGGCGCAAAAAGTTTGCTCCCCCCCCTACCCCTAGGGGTGCCATCACCGCCCCCAGGATAAAAAGAAGCCGCCGAAAAAATTAAGGTTGTCCTTCTCCGGCATGGTCAGAACCGCCACTACATATTGTGGTTTCCCGTCCAAAATCCCTATCCTTAATAATTCCGGTTTCCGGTCCTTCCGTGATTAAACCCGCAACCATTGATATTCCAACGCTTTAGGCAGATAACCAAGTATCATTTCCCTTAAACACAATTTAAGGAATAGATAAATATTTCGGTCAATCCTGCCTCCGGGCCGAAGAAGTTGTCCTCTCCATAACCCTCTGCATGAGCTCCATGGCCTCACTCTCCGACATCATATTAATGAAGGTGAAATTGTTGCTCTGCGGCTGCTGCCCGGTCCTGGTTACGCCCATCAGCTTATCTTGCAGGATGCCATAGATCAGCGCCGCATGATACGCAGAGGCAGAGCCTATTTTGGCCCGGACCTGCTGCAATGCAAGCTTTTGGAGGTCCACGACCTCGGCTAAAATGGCGTCCTTTTGGCGCTCGTATAGGTCGGAAAAGGTTTCTGCCTTTCTCAGGCCCCCACCTCTCCCCTCCCCGCTCTCATACTTATGCCTGTCTCTGATCCACTTTTGAATGGTCGGCTTAGTGATTCCGGTCTGCCTTACTACCTCTTCAATATTGCCGGAAACATCATATATTGCAAGGGCTTGAGCGATTACCTTGTGAGAGTATTTTTTGCCTTTAGAGTACTCTGCCTTGGCTAATGTTTTGGCTAATGTCAACCGCAACACCCCCTTCGGTTTACAATTCAATCCATCATAGCATAATATCATACTTTCAGGCCTGACGGTACGGTTTTTACAAAAAAATTTGAGAAAAATCAAAAATTTTTTGAAAAAATGCTTGACATAGTACTAGTCTAGTGCTAATATGGTGCTAGACAGAGATGCAAAACAGCTAGGAACGTTGAAAATTGAACGATCTCGAGGCACCTTGAAAAGCGAGCAAGAAGGGCCGTGAAAAACCAAGGGGGATCGGTCCGTGGCGGGCGAGGGAAGGCGCCGCCTAAGCTATGACATAGCAGCTACTCGGCCAGGCTTGACGGCCGGGAGCCAGCATCGGGAGCTAAAGACCGATGCAGTTGAGAGTAAGCTAAAACTCCCCTTGTGTAGCAGAGTGACGGGGCGCAAGCCCCGGTAATGCGGAGGTCCGGTCACAACCCCGGACGTTGACAGCGCAAACCGTAGCGTTATAATGGTACCAGATACCAAGAAGGAGGGAACAAAATGGGAAAGATGCATTATGAGTGGGCGGGCGGCGAAAGCCCGAAAACCCCCGGAAAGATCGTGGACTACATGAGAGTGACAGACGAGGACGGCAGAGAGATCCTGTATGCTGAGTCAGAGTGGATTGACACCACAGAAGAGAGTCCACAGCGCGACCAGGAGGAAGAACAATACAGGATATTTTGGGATTGTCTAGAGCAGCTTGCGGTGGAGGCAGGCTCGAAAGGGATCGATCTGAGAGATGTCAATATCCCGTGGGACCATTACGGGAGCCCGACCGAGCACTTCGGCAGCATACGGGACGTGCCAGCGGCGCTCTCCCCATATCTCGAGAGGTATTTTTAACATCAATTTTTCCCCGCAGATGCGGGGGTAAGGGGGAAATAGTAATGGAGAGAAAACAAATAATAGAGGAAATGATCCGCAAATACAACATAAAGGACAACGGAGACGGAAACCTTAAGGTCAATATTCCTAGCGGATATAAGCTGACCGATGCCGAAATCAATGCAATTAGGTCCGCAAAGCCGGAAATACTTGCTTATTTTGCAGACAGGAAAGCCGAGCGGGAAGCGGCAGCGGAAGCACGGAGAGCGGAACGAGAGGCCATAGACAGGCCCCTGCTGGACGAAATGTACGCCAAGGCCGAAGAACTCAGAAAGCAGATCCCGGAGGGGCATGTCGAAGTGACGGTCACTAAGACCGGAGATTTGGACGGATGGCCCATCCTGGAATACGAGGCTGACGGCGTAAAACTCAGGCGGGACGAGGTAAAAATGATCGGCTCCGCATGTGCGGTACGGCCGGGAGCGCTGGGGGCATTTGCGGAAATATGGATTGCCTCCATCGACAGAAATAAACTGGAAGAAATCAGGACCAGGAACCAAAAGGCCGCCAAGGACAAGGCAGCGGCCAAGGAAGCTCGTCGCAAGGAGCTAATGGAAGCGGAAATCCCACAATGCGCTATCGAGGACTACAACCGCTACAAGGGCGACGCTGAAAAAGCGTGGGAAGCCCAAGATGAAGGCGCATGGGCGATGATCGAGAAATGGGCCCCCTACATTGAGGCACAGCGTGGGATGCACCCTGCAAAAGCGCTGAAGCTTGCTAAAGAGGCGGTCAGGGAGGCAAATTACGGTATTAACGATTAAACGAAAAACACAAGAAATGGGAACCTTGAAAAATCAGGGTTCCTTTTTATTTAGGAGGAAAAGAAAATGTCAGCAAATCAAATCGGCCTTGAAATTGAAAGTCCCTGCCCGATTGCGCCGGTGCAGGGAAGCGCCCCGAAAGCCCACAGAAGAGCAAAAGAGGCTAAATCCAATGTATCACAACCCAAAAGGATTGTAAAGTACGGCGTGACGCTGGTCAAAGAAGGATATGCCGTATACCAAAACGTGTTCGGCGTCAATTTTAAATCTCCCGATGAGGTTGCGGAATTTATTATAGGCGGAATGAAGCTAAACCTTACGCCAACGGAAGAATTTTGGATCATATGCTTGGACACTAAAAATCAGGTGATCGGCCTACACATGGTGAGCCGTGGGAATCTCAACAGCAGCGTCGTACACCCCCGTGAGACGTTTGTCCGGGCAATCCTTAACAATGCCGCATCAATCATATTGTGCCACAACCACCCAAGCGGCGACCCAACTCCGAGCCAGGCAGACATCGACATAACCAGGCGGCTCGCAGAGGCCGGAGAACTGCTGGGCATCGCGGTGCTGGACCACATCATTATCGGCGATGGAAACTATGTCAGCCTGAAGGAGAAAATGTTGTTATGATAAGCCGAAACGGGCCGAAAGGCCGTCCGCCGGGAATGGCCGCCCGGCGCTGACGAGCCGGCGAGATTCCGGCGAAACGGCCTCCGGCCGTATGGGTACGAGTTGACAAGACAGGCCGGAAATGTATAATTTAGGTAAAGGAGGAACAGGAAATGAAGAAAACACTCTTTGAGGCGCTCTGCGAAGCCATTGACGCAGGCGACGAAAGACAGGCGAAAGAACTGATGGGCGACTATTGCCCGGCCAAGATGCGCACAGCCTACAAGGTGATCGAGAAGTACGACGGATACACGGCGGCATGTGCGGCCAGGCGAGGCGAACACACCTACACAGGGCACAAGTACCTGGGGCTTGAGTAAAAGCGAAGTTTTCCCCGCAGATGCGGGGGTAAAATAAAGGGAGGAAAGGAAATGAACAAATATCTGTATGTATCTCCAAGGGGATTTGGCAATGAATACGGCATTTACAGCGTGGCGGCTGGCGATACAGGGCAGACGAAAAAGGCCGAGCAACTGCTGGAAAAAGCAAACAGGGACCCGAACTTCCGGGCTAGATGGATAACCCGAAAAGAAGCAGAAAGAATGACAGCGCACAACCGGAAGCTATATCGGACGGGAGAGGCGAACATGCAAAACCCGGCCGGGGCTACAGAGATCGTGAGTATCGCTGAATATTTTTAAAACACACCGTTTTAAAGCAATATCACCAACCGAAAGAGACTTGCCGAAAGTCTCTTTTTTGTTGCAATCAAGTGAGGACGAAAACATGAGTTATTACGAGATCACCGGAAGATTACTATTAATGCAGATGGGGCCGGAGCAATCCGGCTTAATGCCCTGCCCCCAACGGGCAGCCGTCCAAAGGCGGCGATAAACAATATATTTTATAAGGAGGATATGAAAATGGGGCTTGACATGTATCTTGAAAGATCAAAGAAAATTGAATCTATCACACCTGACACATTGCATCGGATAGACTTCGACGTAATGAAAAAAGAGATGCCGAATCTCTTTGAAGCGTTCAGTGCAGAAGGGCTCATAGTGCAGAGAGGCGATCCCGAATTATTCCAATGGTACGCACCTTCCGAAGAAGTTGGTTACTGGCGCAAGGCAAATGCAATCCATCAATGGTTTGTAAAGCATTGCCAAAACGGACAGGATAACTGCGAGGTAACAGAAGTGCCAAAGGAAAAACCGGAAGAACTGCTTGCACTTTGCCGCAGAATTAAAATGCTCATTGAAAACTCCGGCGCAGAAGTAGAAGAAACTGAAATGGAAAGGGTTGTCGGTTATAGCCAAGGCAAAGAGTTGACGGAGAAAATCAGAAGCTACCCGCCAAACATTGTGAATCAGCTTAAATCACTGTTGCCGACGCAAAGCGGCTTTTTCTTCGGGGGTACCGAGTACGATGAATATTACATACAGAACATTTACGACACGATTGAAATGCTGGAAAAGGTGCTGGCAGAAACAAATTTTGATACCCACATTATAACATACCATTCCTCATGGTAAAGCTGCAGAGGGGCCCCGGCTCACCGGGGTTAATGCACAAGAGCCGGTCCCAAGTCCGGCCAGAAAGGAGGAAAAGAAAATGGATATCAAAGAAGTCGGAAAAGCCATGCAGGACATTGAATATGCCCTGTTCAGCATCACATCAAAAGATGATTTCGACATGGATGAAATCAAGGACGCCCACGCAAAAGCACAGCAGATCATGGGGCAGTTCCTAAAGCCTCTAGGCGCCTTTGATAATTCCGCAGAGAATGACGAACCAGGCAGCGAGTTGTACCAATGTATTGACAACAACGGCAATGAAGAGACATTGACATACGGAAAGGTATATCAAGGATGGGACAATAACGGAGAGACAGTAGTGATACTGGATGATACCGGGGAACGCAACGTTTATCTTGTCGAAGCTTTTGCCTGGTTAGGAAGGAATAACACCCTGTCAATAACAATTGATGTTACCGTTATGGACGAGGACATCGACGACATCATGTGTACGGCATTAGAGGGCGGCATCACCCATTGGTGCGCTGAGGCGGAAGTCGTCGGAGATTATCTTGGGGAATATGCCAGTGAGCAGATCAGCAGGGGCGGCGTATTAAAGCTGCACGACGCAGAGGGAGAAGATGTCTACGAATTGGATAAGGCTAAATTCTTGAAAGGCCTGAAAGAGTACATCCGGTACAATTCATATGCCGTCATGGACACCGAAGGTAGAATTGATGCAGGAAACATTGACGCTGAAGCCGCCGACGAAATCATTCAGTACGCTGTATTTGGCGATGTAATTTTCGGATAACACAGAGGGAGGGATAAGCATGTACGACGGATTACCGAAATTCTGCTATCATACGCACCCCACAACCGGCAAAACGATTATATTGCAACGGGGAGTTGCGGGTTATTACGACACAGGCCTTGACACTCCGGCAACCGTGCTTAATCGCCATCTTGGCGTTACGCCGGCGCAGGCCGAGGCCATGTTTGTTGGCTCCATGTTTGGTTGGGAAGTTCCGGGGGCAAATCCAGAAATGTACGACGAAAACGGGAAGCTAAAGGCAGAACAGAGAACGGAGGGGATAAGATGAAGCACACATGGAAATACGAACAGGGATATAGGTATTACGTTTATATCGGCCCTGGCCGGATCGAATACTTTTATGATCTGGAATCGGCCCAGGAATGCGCCCAAATGTATGATGCAGAAGTTAAAGAAATGTTTTAATAAACGGGCAGGCGCAACCTACCAAAGTTTAACCGCCTGCCCTACCCACGGATGGGGATATGTTGATTATAGCATATCCCCCTTAATTTTGTATAGGGAGGATATTGTTTTAAACCATCCCGCCGCCTATAGAGGCGGGGGATTTTGAAAGAAGTTTGGTTAAACAACCCTTATTCTTTCAGGCTGGTTTAAGCAGCCCCTAGCATGTAGGACGGTTAAGTCCACCATGTTACTTTTGCGAAGAATATTTAAAGCACCGTTCACATCAGCGTTGATAACTGTACCTTGACAAGTTTTATATTGCCCTCTGGAAATACGTTTTCCGCTAAACTGATATTCCTGCGGATTATCTGCATTGTGAACAGGAAGAGGGTCATTGTTAAAAAAGTCAGCTTGCGATGTATAACTTTCTTCCTGTTCAACGTAGTTAATCCCGTAACGCTCGCAAAGGGACTGGATTTTAAAGCGTAAATCACCATAAGGAATTTGAACAAAGTTTTGGTTGTTCTTTTTACCGATATTGACGTTACGCTTCCAGTCAGGGTTATAACCAACAACAATATTGCCGATGCCGTTTTCGATGCAGTAGTTTACAATAATCCTTGCGGCTTTATTTAGGTAATAATTAACACGGTTGTTGCGTTTGGTCAGGATGGTATATTGGCGGTTGGTTAAACCCTTAATCCCTTGCTTATCTTTGATGGACTGAAGCCTTGCATTTTCCTTGTTGTACCACTGGTTAATTGATTTAAGCTTTCTGCCGTCCACAATAAAAGACGTCCCAGTGTTAGTAATACAGGTTGCAAGGTTATCAAGTCCAAAGTCAATAGCAAGTGCGTTATTGGTATTAAGGTTAAGGTTTTCTTCTTCCTGGATATAGATGAACTCTATTTCAAAGAATTTGCAGTTATGTTTTGGGAAGATGCGGATTTCCTTAACCTGCTTATCCTTCAGCCTTTCGGGAAATGGAAGTTTTACTTCTCCAAATTCCTTCTTGAAGGCGTTGGACATAGGTACTTTAAAGAAACCGTCCTTAACCTTGAAACGGGGAATAATCAGCATAAAGTACCCATCTTTAGGAAGGTAATGCGGGAGATGAATATCTGTAAACCTGTATTCATTTTTCTTAGCCTTAGAAATAAGGGCAAAAAAAGATTTAAAGTTGCGGTCAACTACTTTCATTGTTTGCTGTGCAATATCTGTATTGAGAAGTTGGTAATTCTCATTTTCTTTACAGATGTAGTAAGCGGATTCGTAACGGAGATACTTCTTTTCAGTAAAGTAATACTGGCGAATAGTGTAAAGTGTTGAGTTATACAGGTTTTTGGATAACCTGCACAATTCCTTTAGGGCAATATATTCTTGTTTGCTTAAATTTCTTAATTGGTTCCTTTGAGTGCGGTACATGTTATCACCTCACTTTCAAGAGTATTATAACACGCTTTCGCCAAAATTGCAAGTATGTAGCGAAGAAAGGAGGTAAGGCGCATTCCTCCCCGCCCTAAGAGGACGGGGTCTCCTGTGCCGAATTAGATGAAAATGCCTGGGTGGAGATGCGCTAATCACGAAGCACCGGGCAAAGAGTATGACGAATCGTTACTCACATTATTTTAACATGGAGGGAGGCAATGCAATGTGGCAGGACGTTTTGCGGGCCGTGGGGATACTTGCGGTCCTATTCGCATTATTATTTGACGTGGCAAGTAAGATTTTATAAAATGAACGAAAGGAGTTGGTTATAAATGGGAGCGATTAACTTTAGGATGCCGGACGATCTGCACCGGAAATTAACCGTTATGGCGAACGATAATGGCCGTAGTCTGAATGGCCAGATCCTGTATTGCATCAATCAGGCCCTGGGGGGCATCGGATCGGCGCCCACCCTCGTTCATTCTGAGGAATTGGGCGACATGATATTCATGCCGTCGGGCAAGACCGCAGATGTAACCGACAGAATTTTTAAGCGGTTCTGCGACGGGAAATTCCCTATAGGCAATGCGAATTGGGATAACGCTTTCAATAGCTTAGCGGAAGCGGCGGAGGCTTCCGGGATTATAGTAGCGAGATATCTGCCGTCGGGTTTGCTGATTGAAGATCATGCCCTTTGGCATGAACTGTACCGGAAGTATGTTGTGATGAAGTAGTTTCTATTAATTTCTTAAGAAGGAGAAAGAAAAATGAAAAGAATTGGAATGTATACTGGCACAATTTATGACGATTCAATAAACCCATCAGATATTAAAGAGTGTTGTAAGTGTGCAAATAATCCAACGGCAGAGGAAATAAATAGTGCAAAGATGCAATGTGCTTTGTGTTTCGGAGAAGAGTGTCTTAAAGCATTAGACCGTCAAAATGGTATCACAAGATAATGATTAATCAGATTTTCTACTAACTTGTGAAAGGAGAAACCATGAACAATAAACAGGCAAAGCAAGTCATCGAAAACTATAAACCCTCTAATGGATTTTTCGACCTATCAGAAAAGCCTGAAGGCCTTAGTCAAATCGAATACGCAAAGATATTGGAAGCACAGAACTTCCTTGTTGAGCAGAATAAAAAAAGTAAGTATTTAAGAGAGTTTGAACCCATTCAATGGGATAAGCTGAGAGAATTTTCAGCATCATTACAACAGGTAATATTTAGTCACTGGGGCGATTCAGTTTTCGTCTAATAATGATTAATCAGATTTTCTACTAATTGCGAAAGGAGAAAGTTATGGAAGCGATAAAAATTATCTGGTGCAGGTTCCTTTGCGTTATTTGTGACACAAATCACAGCAGATGCACAGAGCAATATTGCAAAAACAAATGATTACTAAGCATAAAGTTAAGAGAGCCGATTGGCTCTCTTTTTTATATTTTTTTGATAGGGAATGGCAATCGTAATGGCCGTCCCCTGGTCCCTTCTATATACGCCGTTTGCGCTATATCCACGATGGACGAATAAAGCGATATGATATCATCCGACGGATACTTGCCACGGGTTTTAAAGTAATGCTCTCTAAATTGTGCCTCGTCTAGCTGGTATGTGCCTTGATTCAGATAGTCCTCCATCTTGGTACCTCCCATGTTTAGAAAGTCTTTTATAGTATAGGTAGTATAATGCTAACACCATGTTTGCGGGCCGGTCAACCCACTGTATATGGTATTCATGATTTTTTAAAACCGATTTATCAGGTAAAGTCTGATCCCTACGTCCCTCAGAAATTGTTTCCTTGTCTTATAAAAATGATCTTTTGCAAAAGGATAAGGGGTTTCGCTGAACGGGAGCCAACCGCCAGCGGCAATATTCAGCAGTATCCCGTCAACAATCTCGCTTCTGACCTTCTCTTCGTATTGCCTGCCTATGTTCTGTATTGCTTGTTCCACCGCATCAATGCGCCTTTCCTGCTCTGCTATGAATGTATCCAGGTATTCGATCTGCTCATAGATTTCGGCTGTCGGATCGCTGACCCATGGCCTACCCCTTGGCGTATGGGACAAGTTGATGCTCTTCAAAGTATCGGTTAGAGAATCCCTCTTGTCCTTTGCCTCGATTACTTGCTTTTTTCGGATATCGTGGGTCTGGACGATCTTAATGCACAGGTCCCGGATGTAGTTTTTTGTGCTCATGGCCTGCCCCCTCTCTCTTTTAAAACCCAACGAATTTCAAGCCTGTTTTTTGCTCGATGATTTCCTGTACTTGCCTGAGATCAACAAGGTGTTCGCTCAAATATTCAGCGTAACGGCTTGCTCTTTCCGCTATTCCGACCAGCTTATCATCGTTCAGCTTCAGTTCATCCTTTGCGGCCAGAAGGAACAGCAGCGTTGCTCTTGACGTGGCCTCGTCGCATGCTGAAGCCATAATCTTGTTGATTGTCGCCTTGTTCAGTGTTATCGGCTTCTTTTTGCTTCTGCTTCCCATGGTTATCACCCTCCTATGTCCTTAACGTTTACTGCCCTATCATCTATGTAGATATCGGCATAGAGTTTCCCACTCTTGCCAAAACCTACCCACGGATTGTCATTAACTGCATGAATCGGAACACTATTCTCAATACACCACGCAACCGCTTCGGCGAGATAATGATTGTCACGGCAGGTATGAAGAATGATCTTCGTGCCTTGCTTGGCCTGCTCCCTTATGTATTCGATCACGTCCGGCTTCGGCTCTCCGATTTCGGGGAATCGGTGTTCGCATAAAGTTCCGTCAAAATCGACGGCAATAAATTCATACTTTTTCATTTTCCCCCTCTTCTTTCTGGAAAGCTAGTAATCACTATTTCTACAAATCGCCCGTATCCACAAACTTTTGTAGGATGGATATGATTTCTTTTGCCCGCTCTCTGTTAATGTGCATTCTCGTACTCATTAATACAGATTCAGGCACAGGATATTTTACCCATCCAGTTAAATCTTCTCTTACTTCTTTTGCCATAATTCTTGGGTTTGCATCTTCAACACCTATCCAAATAGCATCTTCATCGGCGAGAGAAGATTTTTGTATATTGCAAGTTTCTCCGCAGAGGTCTTGGAATCTGATTAAATCAAATCCCCTCCCTGTTTTTGTCTTTTCCATGTGTTCTCCTTTCAACACTTAAGTAGAAATTTTGTGCTGGATATTAGTTGGTTACATTTGGATATCACAACCTAATTGATCAGCAATTTTTATAGCTTCTGCAAGCAGGATCTCTTGCTTATTCTCATCGATTTTGCCCCCAAGCATTTCAAAGAATTGGTAGCCGTGATTTTCAAAACCATATTGATGAAACCAGCCATACCAAGGGCTCAATAGAGTTTTGCACGCTTCGACAAAAGCTGTTGCATCTTTGTCTTCGTCGCCAACGTTGAAGTTATATTCGATTCCGTAGGTATGCAAACCATCAGGATAGTGTATTTTGATCATTTCATTCTCCTTTCATCACAGCGCCTTTTCTGCGGTTTCACGGGCGAGACCGGCAATACGCTCAATGGCTTGTTCTGAAGTATGCCCATCCCATTCTGGTGCTTTTTCAAGTTCTCTTACTCGAAACATATCCCAATACGGGTTTATGTCATAGTGGTATGTAGCCTGTCCTTCTGGAGTATTTATGCCGACTATAAACATCCCGTCAAACATAGTGCCGTCATGGTGTAATTTTGATTTCCACGATATGTCAGGATGTTCATTGCAAATAACGCTGAAGAGTATGGCCCGATGATGATACAACTCGTTGAAGGTGTGATATCCGTCCGATAGATCACCAATTCCAGTCTCCGGCAACACCACCATCCGCCCTTCTGCTTTGGCTTTGGCGAGCTCCTGCACTTCTTCAGGCGATAGACTGCTGTCCTCGTATTCGGCAAGGCGGTTAATAGCTTCTGTTAATCCATCAAAATCTGATTTTTCCTCTATAAGATCTGCCACATCTTTGTCATTATTCTCCCATCTAGTCAATCTCTCAAACATCTTCCTTCCCTCCCAACAGCCAATCTTTCCAGAGCAATGCAAACAATTTTCAAAATCACTGCATTTACGCGAATTAAAATCTGTTGGACATCTGCTTTCTCCTATCATATCTACCGCCTTATCCAATGCAGCATTTAACCGTTCATTCTCCTGCTGCAAGGCTTCGATTGTATCATACAAGTCCTGCGCTATATCCGACATACTTTCCGACGCCAACACTATATCGAGGCAATTATCATGACTGTCGCAGCCTCGGCATCGTTCACTATCATACGGCTGCTCCCATTCATCGCACAGCCAAAGCCTATGCATACCTTGTAAGTATTTCTTTGCTTGTTCTATACTCAACCTCACGTTATTCAACCTCCTTCTTTTCAAACTACAATTTTCCCGCAAAGCATACATCTATCGTAATCAGGCTCTTTCACGCATTCGCCTGGAATATAACGCCATACTGTATCTATAAATTTTTGAGGATGCTTACATTTTCTTTTAAACTCATTAAATCTCTTATCTTGTTGTTCCTGTTTATACTTGCATTTAGGGCATATAATGTATTCTCCGGCAAATATCTTGCCGTCTTCTTCAAATACTTCTCTATTCCGATAATACACATCACCTTTTCCAAAATCTCTATTGCAATAACTACATCTACGTTTTAACCTCTTAGCTGCTATAAGGCGTCTCATGGCTCAACCTCCTTCCCCTCCACCAGCTTCAACGGGCAGTCATCCTGTCTACCTTCTGCCGGGCAATAACTTCCTGGAACATGCATTTTATGCAGGATAATACAGCGACTTACTTCAACGCTAGTTGTTCTATTTAAACATTCTTTAAACATACATTCCGTACAACTCTCTGGCATCTCCAACTCCAATATCGCTTTAGGCATCGCTATCACGCTCCTTAAATAAATTAACGTATTCTTTAAACCTTGATATTTCACCGTCCGATAAAAATTCAAATAGTTTCTCAATCGGCAAACTTCGCACGTGATTAATTGACTCTTCTGTGTCCGGCAAATTCATTCGCCGCCTAACAATCTGATAATATTGTTCAATGGCTGCTTGTAACCCCCAGATTATCAACTGTTCTTGAGGTTTTAATGTCCGTTCGATTTCTTCCTCTAAATCCATAAGCCTATTTGCCATATCTCTATATGCTTCCCATATGGCAGTAGCTGTTAGATACTGTTCGATACTGTTATCACGCCGTTGCCTTATCGTATTCCATTCTTGTACCTTCTCTGTAGTATATATTTCAAGTGCTTCTATCATTTCTAATACAGATTCCGATATCGCCTTAGACATCGTTTTTCAACTCCCTTCTTTCCTTGAAACCTCGCCATTGCCATTCAGTATATTTACCATCAACACAGGCTTGCTCATTTTCATGAAGACAGTACCATGATTGATTTCCATTACTTTCACTATACAGACATGTAGCACAACATTTTTCTATGCCCTCAATAGTTGCATCATGTTTCTCTTTATTTTTTATCGCTTTAGCCATCGTGTTCAACCTCGCTTTCCTGACATTCCGGGCAATAATGTTTCCATTCCCCGTCAACCAATCTTTTTTTCCAGCCTTCATAGTTCATGAAGTCCATTACATCTGACCAGCTATCACATTCTTGCCCCGTTCCGCAATTGTCGCATGTTGCCATGTATTTGTTTCTATATATCTTCTCAATCAAGTTAATCCCTCCTTAACTTAATTTTCTGCCGCACATAGGGCAGTAGTTTATTTTAATGCTGTCTATAAATCCAGGGTATTCTTCGTCGAATATCTGGAGATATGCACCGCTTACAGTTATAAAAATGCGTGGGTCTGCGTTTTCGTAAACACCTAAGTATTTTGAGGCGACACAGCAATATTTACACTCATTCATTCCCCCCCCACCTCCAGCGCCTTTTCCGCTTCTTCCCGAGTGAGGAATACGGTTTTGCCGAAATCATCAAGCATAACTTCTTTTGTTTCTGTGCACCAATCCGTGGGGTCTAAATCATTCTCGGGATCTGGTTGTCTGAATGGAAAAATCTTATCCTCTGCCGCCACAACAACATATATTTCTCCGCTCGGACTTATTTCTGCCCCACAATGCGTAACCTCGATTATTTCGCCACCGTCAATCAAGTACAGCGTATCGCCAGCTTTGGTATAGACTTCTTTGCACGGCAACACCACCAGCCGCCCTTCATGCTCCAATTCATAGTATTTGGCGAGCTCGCTCCTGTCCCAACATTCGTCGCAAAGACTTTGTTGGTACTCATTTGCAGCCGAAATCATAGCGTCAAGTGTATAGTTTGACTTACTCATTCGGCTTCCTGTCATTGCACTTAGGAACGCCTCAAACCGATAAATCATGTCTGTAATTTCCTCAGGTGATAGCCCTATGTCCTCGTATGCGGCGAGGCGGTCAATAATTCTTCCTGTATAGCATTCTCCAACATCAACCATATTGCTTTCATTCACCGCAATCTTTGTATAGGCAATGCCGTATTTGCTCCTATGTGTCAACCTCTCAAACATCTTCCTTCCCTCCAATCAAGGCATCAATATTTTGTAGTGCCTCGTAAAACTTACATCCCTTGGCATGCCCATTTACACCCCAACAGTACGGACATGTGCTATATCCGTTGATAGCTTCCCTCGCCTTCCGCAATGCCTCCACATCAGCCGGGTTGTGGTAGTCGGCGGGCGTGTCAGAGAGGGCTTCTACGTCTGGCATACGATGATTCGCAATAATAAGCGCCTCCCTGTACTGCGCCACCCGTGCCCGTAGCTGCTCATTCTCCTGCTGCAATTTACAGAAATCCTTAAATAGCCTGCTATGCCCGGCATCCAATTCATAGTATCGCTCTTGCCAACCATTGTTCTCCTTCTGCAAGGCTTCGATAGCTTCAGCAGCCTCATCTATTAGCCTGTCTATATGCGTCCATCCAGACATGCGATTGTTTTTTCGCAATTTCTCTAGCAATTCTTCATACATGCCATTCATACACTTTCCTCCTTCAGCAGTTCGGGGTTATCCCAAATATTCCCAATCTTCTTGCAAGACTTAAACCAGTATTCATTTGCCGAATATATAGCCTTTTTGCTTCCATTCAAAGCTGCTTTGAAGCCTGTACCGTCCCACACTATCAAGTATCTTTCTTTGTGCTCATTCTCGATTATATCTGATTCCCATAGTTCGTTACCGTTCTTATCAGGCAAGCCCATATACTGTAGCCATTCCGTTACTCTTGCTCCCCACTCAGGCATTACCTTATCGCCAACGCCAACATAAAACCATGTGCGTATACCTGTTGTCTGATTCTCAAAAAGTGCCTTGAACTTATACTCCCTCACGTTATTCAACCTCCTTATCCTCCACTGGTTTCAACGGGCAGTTATCTCTTCTTTTTTCGTAAGGCGGGTTAGGACAATCTCCACCGACTGCACCACACCATCTATAGGTTTCTGTCCTATCTTGTATACATGGACATTGCCAGCAACTCTCCGGCATCTCTAGCTCCAATATCGCTTTAGGCATCGTGTTCAACCTCGCTTTCCTTCTCTGTTTCCTTTGGTGGTTTTCCCTTTTCAAATTCAGGGCATATTCCTTCGCCATGGCAAAAATCATATCCGCACGATTTATGCCATTTACATTTTTTGTCGTAATTCATCCTTCCTCGACCTCGCT
>Ga0134095_1000754_pt1 | contig 27711 bp, 24 predicted proteins | sample 6_2taG_FD_94449 | JGI IMG/M metagenome (GOLD analysis project Ga0134095, IMG submission 94449) | Switchgrass degrading microbial communities from high solid loading bioreactors in New Hampshire, USA - 6_20_20_110_A2 metaG | ecosystem: Engineered > Bioreactor > Semi-continuous > Anaerobic >... | reverse complement strand
GGACGCCGAAGAGATCTATGCGCTGGTGCGCGACTACGTCCGCGCGCTGACGCCGCCCACGGTGACCAGCGAGGTCCGGTTGCTACATCACGGTCGCTGGGCGGTGGTCGATGTGAAGTCGCCCGAGATGCAGGCGGCAGTAGAGGCGTTCGAGTTCGGCTTCGGCAAGCGCCCGACGTTCGTGCGCGAGGGCGGGTCGGTGCCGATTGTCGGCAAGTTCCAGAGCGCGCTGAACGCGCCAGTGGTGCTGATGGGCTTCGGCTTGCAGGACGACAACCTGCACGGCCCAAATGAGAAATTCACGCTGGCCTGCTTCGAGCGTGGCATGAAGACGCTGGTCAAGTATTACCAACTGCTCGGCGAGCGGGCGTAATCCAGCTATACGACCCGGGGATCGCTGGCGTGCGGTTCCCGGGTTTTTGATTCCGCTCCATGACGGAAACGCACAGCTTATTCCGAGCCGAGCGCGCGATCCAGAATCTGCTGGACGACCTCGGTTTTCGCGACAGCATACTGCTGCATGTGTCCGCATGGTGTTGCGCCCGGGGAAGGGGGATGCTCTTAATATCCATTAAATAAGCTATAAATAACTATTAAATTTGCCGCTTGCGGGCCGAATGACTATAATGCCGTCAAGAACGGCTGTATGGTACACTGTAGGAGGCTCTTACATGGCACGCAGCGGAGACCAAAACGGCGGGATGTATTATCCCAGTGAGGCCGTCATGGCGCGCAGCCGGCTCGACGACCTGCAGGCGCTGCAGCAGGCGATGCTCGTCGACATGCCCGGCACGTGGGCGGAGATCGCGCGGGAGAACTTCGAGTGGTACGAGCCGTGGCATACGACGCTCGACGAGTCGAATGCTCCTTTCTATCAGTGGTTTGTGGGTGGCAAGACCAATATTGTTTTGAACGCACTCGACCGGCACGTTAGAAGCTGGCGGCGCAATAAGGCTGCTCTGATCTGGGAAGGCGAAAACTACGAAACCCGCACTTACACTTATCAGCAGTTGAACCGCGAGGTCAGCCGGTTTGCGAGCGTCCTGCGCGCGATGGGCGTGGAGCGGGGCGATCGCGTCACGATCTACATGGGGCGCATCCCAGAGATCATCGTCGCGATGCTGGCTTGCGCGAAGATCGGCGCGGTGCACAGCGTTGTGTATGGCGGCTTCTCGGTCGAGGCGCTGCATGGCCGCATTGAGGACAGCCAGAGCAAGATCGCGATCACGGCGGACGGCGCGTGGCTGCGCGGGAATATCGTCCCCCTGAAGGATATTATGGACGAGGCGCTCCAGCGCGCGCCTAGCGTCCAGACGGTGATCGTTGTCAAGCGCACGGGGCAGGACATTCACATGGAGCCGGGGCGCGACCTGTGGTATCACGACCTGATGAACCTGCCCATCGCCGACGCGCACATCGAAACCGAACAGATGGACGCCGAAGACCCGCTCTATCTGCTGTACACCAGCGGCACGACCGGCGCGCCGAAGGCCATCCTGCACACGCATGGCGGCTACATGGTCGGCATCGCGACCACGCTTAAGTGGGTCTTTGACCTGCAGGACGACGACCTGTGGTGGTGCGCGGCCGATCCGGGCTGGGTGACCGGGCACAGCTACATCGTCTACGGGCCGCTGCTGCTCGGCGCGACGAGCCTGATGTACGAGGGCGCGCCGAACTACCCGTTCCCCGATCGCTGGTGGGATATTGCGGAACGGCATGGCGTGACGGTCCTCTACACCGCGCCGACCGCCATTCGCGGTCTGATGCGCTTCGGCGACGCGTGGCCGAACCGGCACGATCTGTCGAAGCTGCGCTTGCTCGGCAGCGTGGGCGAGCCGATCAACCCCGAGGCGTGGCGCTGGTATCATCGCGTCATCGGCAAGGAGCGTTGCCCGATCATGGATACGTGGTGGCAGACGGAGACGGGCGCATTCATGATCTCGCCCATGCCGTCCACTCCGCTCAAGCCCGGCAGCGCGACGCTACCGCTCCCTGGGATCGAAATCGACGTGCTGAATGAAGAAGGCGAGCCGGTTGGGCCGAACGAAGAGGGCTACCTGGTGATCAAGCGCCCGTGGCCTGCGATGCTCCGCACGGTGTACGGCGATCCGGAGCGTTACGTTAACAACTACTGGAGCCGCTTCCCCGGTCTGTACATGACCGGCGACAGCGCCAAGCGCGACGAAGACGGGTATATCTGGGTGATCGGCCGCGTGGATGACGTGATTAAGGTCAGCGGCTACCGGCTCGGCACAGCGGAGATCGAGAGCGCGTTGGTCAGCCATCGAGCGGTCGCCGAGGCGGCGGTGATCGGCGTGCCGGACGAGGTGCGCGGTCACGTCATCAAGGCGTACTGCATCCTGGTGGCGGGCGTTGAGCCGTCGCAGCGGTTGGCTGAGGAACTACGTGACCACGTCGGGCACGAGGTCGGTCCCATCGCCAAGCCCGCGACGATCGATTTTGTGGACAGCCTGCCGAAGACGCGCAGCGGCAAGATCATGCGCCGTCTGCTGAAAGCGCGCGTGCTCGGCCAGGACGAAGGCGATACCAGCACGCTCGAGCAGTAAGCCCGCTACGGCGCGCGCACGCGCCACACCTGCACGGTCCGCGTGACGCCTGCGCGCTCCTGCAGGGCCGGGCGCTCGAACTCTCCCACAAGCTCCCACACGAGCCTCAACCGTTCCGGCTGAGGCTCGTGTCCATTCAGCACCACGTAGCTCTCCGGCGCGTTGAGCAGCTCCACCGGGCGGGCAATGTCGTCCGCGCAGGTGATCGGGCGCGCGGTGAAGAACGTCAGCATGTCGCAGGTTGCGCGGTCCGCCAGGACGAGAACAGACGGATCGGCTGCGTCGATCAACCGGGCGGCCTCGCGCATGGCGTCTCCGGCGAAGTTGCCCCCTAGGAATACGGCCGCATCGTTGGGCGGAAGCCGCAAGTCGTCCGGCGTGCGGACTGCCGTCAGCGCAAACGGGATCGCGAACCCCGCCAGCCAGATCGCGCTAGCCGACGCCACTGCCAGACGGATCAGCGGGCGGCGCGCGCGCCACAGCACCCACGCGGTGCATCCGGCGGTGACGCTTAGCGGCGCGGCGAGCGGCATGAAGTAACGCGTGCGGACGTTCCGCGACGCGACCGGCGGCAGCAGCGCAAGCAGCACCGTCCACGCGATCAGCGCAGCCGCCCATGTGCGGAGCGACGGGTCGCGCCGGGCGCGCCACGCCAGCCCGATCAGCGCGGCGCCAGACCCCACCAGCAGCGGCGCGGACGTATACCGGGCGATGGCGGGGATGGCGGCGCGCAGTTCGGCCAGGGGAGCGGGATCGCCCAGGTCTGCCAGGTTCGCGCCGTTGACGAGCGTAAACGGATCGCCGCGCACCTGCGCGACGGCAGCCGGAACGACGACCGGCAGCCAGCACAGCACGACGATTCCCCAGGCGAGTGCGATCCCCGTTCCATAGCGGCGCCGCCACTCGTACCACCACACAGAGCGGTTGTTCCCGCGCGGCGGAAAGCAGGCGAGCGCAGCGGCGAGCGGTATCAGTGGCACGAGCCCGGTGGTGAGCTTGGCGAGCGTTGCGGCGGCGCACAGTAGCCCTACGGCGATCGCGGCGCGGACGGTGGGGCGCCGGGCGAAGCGCACGCTTTGCCACACGGCGAGCGCGGCAAACATCGCGGCAAAGGGATCGGCCAGCGCCATGCGCTCGAAGAAAAACGCCAGCGGTAGCACGGCGTACGCGGCCAGGGCGAGCGCTCCGGCTCCCGCACTGCCTGCCATTCGCGCGATCGCGTAGACCGCCGCACCCGTCAGCAGGGACGCGAGCGCGATTGCAGTGCGTGCGATCCATAGCGCGCTGATTGGCGGCAGTTCGAACAGCCCGAGCCAGTAGTACAACAGCAGTTTGCCGTTGGCGAAGCGGCCGGGGTGCTCGTCAAAGCTCCACACCACGCGCGCCCGCTGGACATGTGCGCCCTCGTCGATGAATGGCTCTTGCAGGGTGAGGTTGTGCAGCCGGATCGCCGCCATGAGCAGCAGAAGCGCCACAGCAAGCGCGAGGTGTCTGGCGGGCGTGCGAGGACGTGTCACCGGTCAGGCTCCCTCAGCGACGGGGGAAACACAACGCGGGAGCTATTCGTAGCTCCCGCGTGTTGAGGCGACGGTGGGAATCGAACCCACGATGAGGGTTTTGCAGACCCTTGCCTTACCACTTGGCGACGTCGCCATAACGAACCTCATCGCGGCTCAGTATACACGAAAGGTGCCCGGCTGGCAAGGCAAAAAATAGCTATTTAGCTGAAAAAACAAAGACCGGGAAGCTTTTACACTTCCCGGCCAGAAAACGACGCCTTATACGGGCGGATGTTAGCTGAGATAGTCGCGCAGGTTGTGCGCCAGACGCGGATGACGCAGGCGCCGCAGCGCCTCTTTCTCAAGCTGGCGAATGCGCTCGCGGCTGAGGCCGAACTTGTTGGCGATTTCCTCGAGCGTGTGCGGCTCGCCGCCGCCCAGGCCAAAGCGCAGGCGCAGAATGTGGCTCTGGCGCGGGGTCAGCTCGCTCAGCACTTCCTCGATCGTCTCCTGGAGCAGGTGCTGCGTCGCCGCCTCGACCGGGCTGGGTGAGTCCTGGTCTTCAATGAAATCCCCGAACTCGCTGTCGCCGTCGTCGCCAACTGGGCGCTCCAGCGCAATCGCGTGCTGGCTGGCGTCCATCATGCCGCGAATGCTTTCCGGCGGCAGTTCCATCTCTTTGGCGATTTCTTCGGGGGTGGGGCGGTGGCCGAGCGTCTGCTCGAGGACTTGCGCGGTGCGGTACATCTGGCGGATGCGCTCCGTCATGTGGAGCGGGATGCGGATCGTGCGCGTCTTCTGCGCCAGCGCGCGGGTGATCGCCTGCCGGATCCACCAGGTCGCGTAGGTGCTGAAGCGGTTACCGCGCTTATAGTCGTACTTGTCGACCGCGCGCATCAGCCCGACGTTGCCTTCCTGGATCAGGTCCGGAAAAGGCAGCCCCTGGCCCATGTAACGCTTCGCAATGCTGACCACGAGCCGCGTGTTGGCCCGCCCAAGATGCTCGCGCGCCAACTGCCCGTCCGCGATGATCTCCTTGAGGCGCTCCGCTTCCTCGCTGTCGGGATCGACTTCCTGCAGCTTGGCCATGGCTTCACGGCCCGCTTCGATGCGCTTCGCAAGCTCGATTTCTTCTTCCGCTGTGAGAAGCGGCTCTTGCGCCATCTGGCGGAAGTACAGCCCGACAGGGTCGTCGGCGGAGACGGCGTTGATGTCCCCAACGCCAGGGTCTTGCGCTTCTTCTTCGGCTTCTAGCTCGTTGTCGTGCGACAGAAGATCGTCATCGTCGTCGACTGACTTCTTCTGTCGTAACTCGATCCCCAGCTCGTCCAGCTCATCCAACACCGCTTCGATTGCGTTTACGTCGTCACTGTCTTCGTCTAGCAACTCCAACACATCTTCGAACGTCACATACCCACGCTGGTCTGCACGGTTCATGAGTTCCTGAATCACCGGAATTACGTTGCCTCCTGGCGTGTCGCTGATAGAGACCACTTCTGTCATCCTTGCAGTTGTCTCGTGCGCCGTATCAGCTCGATATTTCTGAGGAGAACGTCAACAAATTATAACATGGGTTAGGGGGCATTGGAAGAGTGGAAAAAACGATCTGAGTATTGTAGATCGGTGATCGCTAACTACGCCAAAAATCGAAATACACGATCCCGGTTAGCCTCTGGTTAACGCTGTGTTAACGCGGCGTTGGCCCCTCGGATGCGCCATCCGCGCGGGGTGCAGGCGTCGTGGCGTGGCGGGTTTTCCGCTCGGATGCCTGCCGGAAAAACGCGCGCGCTGGGGCGCGGTTCAGGTACCACACTACATACAGCGGCACGAGCACCATCAGCGGGAACTGGCACAACAGCACGTTCCGCAACGCGGACTGCACCTGCCCGCCGAAGACCGGGTCGGGCGTCGTGCCCCACGCCTGAATGATGCGAAACAGGTTCACCGCAGTGAGCGCTATCATCGCCCCGATGAGCGCCCAGCGGATGCGCGGCGGGCGCCCGATCCACGTTAGAGCGCACAGAATCAGCATCACCCCGCCGACCGCGCCCTCGACCGAGGTCCACACGCTGATCGTGATCCCGCCGGGGATCAGCGCCTCGTCGGCGGTGGCGTCTAGCCGGTGAAAAAGCGCCGCTTCGAGCAGCGGCCGCACCCCGTATAGCAGCGCGACCGCGACCAGCGCCAGCGTCACGCCGGGGGGGCGGCGCACGCGTTCTTCTGCCAAGCTAGAGCCCTTCATCCGCGCGCCACTGTTCGATATTCTCGGCGTGTTCTTCCTCGTGCCATGCGGAGTTTTCGAGCACGAGATAGCTGAGCGGCTCGCCTTCCATCCAGGGGAAGCGCCGGTTATCGTCCAATATCCGCTCGTCTAGCTCTTCCAAGACCTGGAGAAGGTGCTTGTGCACGCCATGAAAGTCGTCGAGCACTGCCTGCAACGTCCGGCGCGCGTTGGTGTGATACTGCTCTGCGTTCCACTCGTTGACGTCTTCAATCTCAACGATGTTCGGTGGGCGACGCCGGTATTGATCTAGCCGTGACAGCGTGGTGACCAGCTCCGCTTCCCACGCGACGATATGTCCAAGCGTGTCCTTCACCGACCAGATGCCGACCACGCCGGGGCGCATCATCTGATCGTCAGTCAGGCCGTCGATGGCATTGAGCAGCCGCTGGCGGGCGGCCTGAATGTCGGCGATCAGTTCTTTTTTGGGCATTAAGCACGCGCCTTTCGCAGCCGTTTGGAGCGCCAGACAGTCTAGTGGGCATTATAGCATCGGCCGCCGCTTGTGTTCAACGGGCGCTCCCCCTCAAAATTGGGGGTAGACGCCACGCCATTTGCGTATAATCTGAACTATTCGTGAAGCAAATGCACAATCAGCCCCGGCTGCTGAACGCCGCAGGCGCGACACTGAACTTCGACGGAGAAAGGACTTGAAATTCTATGGCGATTGCGGAAGCAGAACAGACCACCACAACAGCAGCCACCGGCGACAAGTGGTATGCCCTTTCCGTTGACGAAACGATCCAGCGCCTTGAGACGGATCCGGCTGCCGGGTTAACCAGCGAGGAGGCGGAGCGCCGTCAGACCGAATACGGCAAGAACGTGCTCCCCAAGGGCGAAGCGACCACTCCGTTACAAATCCTGATCGAGCAGTTCTCGAGCGTGATGGTCATCGTGCTGATTGTCGCTGCGGTGATCTCGCTGATCATCGGCGACGCGTCCGACGCGATCGTCATCATGGCGATCGTCGTGCTGAATGCGGCGCTCGGCTTTTTCCAGGAATATCAGGCGGAGCAAGCGCTCGCCGCGCTCGGCGCGATGCAGACGCCGCATGTTCGCGTGCGGCGCAACGGCCACGTGCAGGAAATCAGCGCCGACGACCTGGTTCCCGGCGATATTGTGTTGCTGGAAGCGGGCGACCGGATCCCTGCCGATGGTCGCCTGCTCGAATCCGCGAACTTGCAGGTCGATGAAGCGGCGCTCACTGGCGAGTCGACCGCGGTCGAGAAGATCGATGAACCCCTGCCCGACACCGAGCCGCCGCCCGGCCTTGCGGACCGGCGCAACCTTGTGTACATGGGCACGACTGTCACCTATGGGCGCGGCACGCTGGCCGTGGTCGCGACAGGTGTGAAGACGCAGCTTGGAACCATCGCCGCGCTGCTTCAGGGCGTCGAAAAAGGCCGCACGCCGCTCCAGGACCGCCTTGAGAAGATGGGTATTTACCTGGCGGGCGCCGCGCTTGCGGTGTGCGTGCTGGTGTTTGTCATCGGCGTCATTCGCGGTGAGGACGTGCGCGAGATGCTCCTTACGGCGATCAGCCTCGCAGTGGCGGCCATCCCTGAGGGACTTCCGGCGGTGATCACGATCGCGCTGGCGCTCGGTGCTCGGCGCATGATCCGGCGCAATGCGCTGATCCGCAAGCTGCCCGCAGTGGAAACGCTCGGATCGGTGTCGGTGATCTGCTCGGACAAGACCGGCACGCTCACCCGTAACGAAATGACGGTGACAACGCTCGCGCTGCCAGGGCGCGACGACGTCCGCGTGACGGGCGTCGGGTACGAGCCGGTCGGCGAATTTTACGAGGGCGACAATGAGATCAACCCGGTCGATGACGAGGTGCTGGCAAGGCTGCTCAGGGTTGCCGCGCTGAGCACCGATGCGTATCTTGAAAAGGTCAACGAAGACGGGCCGTGGGGCGTGGTCGGTGACACGACGGAAGGCGCCTTGCTGGTGGCGGCGCGCAAAGCCGGGTGGACTCGTTCGGCGCTTGAGGAAGAGCTGCCGCGCGTCGGCGAGCTACCATTTAGCTCCGAGCGCAAGGCGATGACAACCATCCACGAACCGCGCGGTAAATTCGTCAAGCAGTTGTTTGAGAACGCGCCGTATGTCGCGTTCACCAAGGGCGCGCCCGATCAACTGCTCGCCTGGGCGACCGAAGAAACCATGCCGGACGGCCCGCACCCGCTGGATGACGAGCGGCGCGAAGCCTGGCGCCAGCAAATCGACCGGATGGCGAATGAGGGCTTGCGCGTTCTGGCCCTGGCCTATCGCCCGCTGGACTCACTTCCCGAAGACCCGACGCCCGAGACACTTGAGCGCGACCTGACGCTGCTCGGCCTGGTGGGCATTGTCGACCCGCCGCGCAGCGAAGCCAAGCGCGCGATCCAGGTGGCGAAGGGCGCGGGTATCCGCTCGGTGATGATCACCGGCGATCACGCGCTGACCGGACAGGCGATCGCCAAGCAACTCGGGCTGATCTCCGAAGGCGACCGCGCCATGACCGGCGTCGAACTCGACCAGTTGAGCGACGAGCAGCTCCGCGAGACAGTGAAGGAAGTGTCGGTCTATGCGCGCGTGACGCCCGAGCACAAGCTTCGCATTGTCGAAGCGCTGCAATCGCACGGGCACATCGTCGCGATGACCGGTGACGGCGTGAACGACGCCCCCGCGCTCAAGCAGGCGAACATTGGCGTGGCGATGGGCATCACTGGCACAGACGTCAGCCAGGGCGCGTCGGATATGGTACTGACCGACGACAACTTTGCGACGATCGTGGCGGCGGTCGAAGAAGGCCGCACGATCTACGACAACATCCGCAAGTTTATCCGCTATCTGCTGGCAACCAACACTGGCGAGATCATCACCATGTTCCTCGCACTGTTGGTCGGGCTGCGCGTACCGCTGCTGGCGATCCAGATTCTGTGGATCAACCTGGTCACGGATGGCCTTCCCGCCGTGGCGCTTGGCTTCGAGCCGGGTGAGGCAGACGTGATGAAGCGCAAACCGCGCCCGCCCCGCGAGAGCATCTTTGCGCAGGGCGTGGGCCGTCACGTGATCTGGGTCGGCCTCTGGCTTGGCGTGACGACGCTGCTCGGCTATGTGTGGGCGCTAGACCAGTTCCCCGGCGGCTGGCATGACCCGTCGGATGAGGCGCTGACCAAGGCGCGTACCATCGCGTTCATGATCCTCGCGCTGTCGCAGGTGGCGCATGTGTCCGCCATCCACGCTGGTGATGCGTCGGCCATTGAGGCGCCGCTTACGCGGAACAAACTGCTGCTTGGCGCCGTGCTGCTGACGGCTGTGCTCCAGTTCCTTGCCGTGTTCACGCCCATCGGCCACACGATCTTCGAGACGACATCGCTCAACGCGACCGAGTTGATTATCGTGCTGATCCTGTCAAGCTCCGTCTTCTTCGCGGTGGAGTTCGAGAAGACGCTGCGCCGTCACGGTCACCTGGGCGGGACCGTACAGACCTGATATCGGCAGATCGCATGGTGTAACTAGACGGGTGGCTGCCTGAGCAGTCACCCGTTTTTTGTCCCGATGGGGTGGCCGCTGGATGATCGCGCGGGGAATTTGCGCTAGACTCATGCGAGTCTATGAGCCAAGGAGAGCAGACGATGACTCGTAAGGTGGACCCTGTGTCGATCGGCCGCCCGCATGTGCCCGGATACGGCATTCCTGAGACGACTGAGGGTGTGCTGCCGTGGTCGTTCGCCCTCGAACGGCTGGAGCGCGCCCGGAATTACTGGATCGCCACGACGCGCCCCGACGGTCGCCCGCACGCGGTCCCGGTGTGGGGCGTGCTGGTTGATGGAACGGTGTACTTTGGCGGCGGGTCGGAGACGGTGTGGGCGCGTAACCTCGCTCGCGATCCGCGCGTGGTAGTGCATCTCGAAAGCGGTGACGAGGTCGTGATCCTCGAAGGGACGGCTGTTCGCCACACTGAGGAGAACACTGACGCCGACCTGCTGACCCGAATCGACGACGCATACGAGCCGAAGTATGGGATGCGACACGGCACGCCCGTCTGGGAACTGGTGCCGCGCGTGGCGTTCGCGTGGTCGCGCTATCCGGACGATACGACGCGCTTCGCCTTCGAGGAATAGCAGCGGCGCGCATGGACATCGCATAACGGGGTCATTCGGCGGGGACGATGAAAAAAAAGCTGCGTGGTATGAAGCGCCAGGTTATCCGGCTCGACCTGGACCTGTATCGCGTGCGCGTGCCGATGCCGGATCGCCCCGACATGTCGTTGAGCGTGATCGACCTGTGGCCGGAGCAGGTCGATCAAACCATCCTGTTCGTGCATGGCTACGCGGGCTGCGCCGAGACGTGGGAGTACCAGGCCAACCACTTCGCGCGAGATTATCGTGTCGTCGTGCCGGACCTGCGCGGTCACGGTCAGAGCGACGCGCCCTACAGCGATTACACGATGGACGAGGTGCTGGCCGATCTCGACGCCGTGGTCGAGCGGCTGGCGCTGCCGGAGCGTTTCACGCTGGTCGGGCACTCGTTCGGCGGGGCGATCTGCATCGAGTACGCCGTCCGCCGTCCAGAGAGGCTCGAGCGGCTGGCGTTGCTGGCGACCGCAGGCGAGTATCCGCTGCCGCGTGTGGCGCGGTGGGCGTTGCGCGTGCCGCCCGCGCTGTATCGCGCGCTGTGGAAGTATCGCCCGGTGTGGAACGCCGAGATTCATGTCATGCGCCGCATGATGCTCAATAACATGATGCGCTGGCGCGGCTGGCCCCTGCTGGAGAAGCTGACCGTCCCGACGATGGTCGTCATGGGCGAGCGCGACACGTATTTCCCCCGGCAGGTCTACGAGGAATTAGGCAAGCGCATCCCCGGCGCAGAGATCGTGGATGTCGGTGCGGCCAAGCATAAGGTTCAGCTAGAGCGTCACCAGGCGGTCAATCGCGCGCTGGACCGGTTCATTCGCGGCACGCGCGGTGGCTCCTGGCGCGATCGGGGCACTGTCTCCAAGCTGATCGAGCAGCGGCCGTGGCTGTCGAGCTACAGCCAGGATACGCCGTATACGATCCCGCTCCCCCGGCAGCCGCTGCACCTGGCGTTGGAGACTGCCGCTGAGTCGATTCCGCGCAACACCGCGACTCTGTTCTACGGTAAGGCGTTGACCTACCAGCAATTGAACGCGCAGGTCAACCAGTTCGCCCACGCCTTGCTCAAACGCGGCCTGAAGGCGGGCGATCGGGTAATGCTGGCGCTGCCGAACGTGCCGCAGTTCATCGTTGCTTATTACGCTGCGCTGAAAATCGGCTGCGCTGTCGTGCTGCCTAATCCCGACGCGGGCGAGCAGGGCGTAGTCGAGCAGGCGCGGGAGACGCAGGCACGTGTCGCGGTGCTGCTGGCGTCTGACCTGAAGCTGGCGCGGTCGCTGCACGACGCGCAGGCGGTCGAAATGATCGTGTTTGCGAGTGTGCGCCCGCTGATGAAAGCCGCCGAATACCGGCGCCTGCTCCACGATCTCGGTCACGGCGCGCCGGACGCGGAGAAAGCGGCCCTGGCGTTGGGTAAGTCGATGAGCACGCTGATGCACGGCCAGCCGACGATCGACCCGGACCGGCCCGTATCCCCGAACGACCTTGCGGTGATCGCTTACACTACCGGCACGACAGACACGCCAAAAGCCGTTTGCCTGACGCACACCAATCTCGTCGCCAATACGCTGCAAAACCGGCACTGGTATCCCGAATTCCAATACGGGCGCGAGGTGTTTATGAGCGTCGTGCCGCTGCTGCACTCCTACGGCATGACCAACGCGATGAACGTCCCGATCGCGCTTGGCGCGCAGATGATCCTGCTGCCGGTCTACGACGTGCAACAGATCTTGCACCACGTCCGCCTCTACCGCCCGACGGTGTTCCCCGGCGTGCCGTGGCTGTACACCAGCATCAACCACGCGCCGAACGTGCGCGGGTATGGCCTGTCTGCGATCAAGGCGTGCATGAGCGGGTCCGGGCCGCTGCCGGTCGAGGTGCAGGAAGAGTTCGAGAAACTGACGCGCGGTCGCGTGATGGAAGGCTACGGCCTGACCGAAGCCTCGCCCGTGACGCACGCGAACCCGCTGTTTGGCGTGCGGAAGATCGGCTCGATCGGCGTGCCGCTGCCCAACACCGACGCCAAGATCGTCAGCCTGGAGAATGGCGAGGACGTGCCAGAAGGCGAGATCGGGGAACTGGCGGTGCGCGGTCCACAGGTGATGAGCAGGTATTGGAACGGCGCCGCGTCTGAGGCGGGTGATACGCGCCTAAGCGATGGCTGGCTGCTGACGGGCGACATCGCGACGATGGACCCGGACGGGTTCTTTCAGGTGATCGGCCGCAAGCGCGATACGATTCTGGTTGGCGGTAAACCGGTCTTTCCGCGTGATCTCGAAGAGTTGATTTACGAGCATCCGAAAGTGCTGGAAGTCGCCGTGGCGGGCGTGCCCGATCCCGACACTGGACAGCGCACAAAAGCGTTTGTGGTGCCAAGCTCTGAAGAAGACACTGCGCCGGACGAGCTGCTCGACGAGCTGTGGGATTTGTGCCGCCGCCGGTTGGAGCCGCACGCCGTCCCGGTGGCGATTGAGCTATGCGACGCGCTGCCGAAGTCGTACGTCGGCAAGGTGATCCGGCGACGGCTGGCCGCGCCGCAGGGAGAGAGTGTGGAATGACCCCGCGGATCGGGCTGGTGCTGGGCGGTGGCGGATCGCGCGGGCTGGCCCACATCGGCGTGTTACAGGTGCTGGTGCGCGAGGGCATCCCCATCGACCTGATCGTGGGGACGAGTATGGGCGCTATCATCGGCGCGCTGTACGCGTCCGGCATTCACCCCGAGGAAATGGTCAAGACAGTGCAGGGGATGCAGGGCAGCCAGATGTTCTCGCTGGCGCACCTGTTCAGCGCGCGCTCTCGCCAGCGCACGCTTGAGGAATGGCTGCAAGCGAATTTGCCTGTGTCCACCTTCGAGGAGCTACAGTGCCCGCTGACGGCGGTCGCCGTGGACGTGGTCGAGGGCGTGGAAGTTACGCTCGACAGCGGCCCGCTGGTCCCGGCGTTGCTGGCGAGTAGCGCCGTGCCGGGCATCTTCCCGCCGGTGCGGCGCGGCGACCAACTGCTGGCAGACGGCGGCGTGATCGACAGTCTCTCGACGCACCTGGGTTACAAGCTGGGCGCGGAGAAGGTGATCGCGGTCGATGTGTACCCGCCGCTGGAGCGCGAAAACCTGTGGGCTGATCCCTTGCTGGCGATGACCGGGCTGGATCTGCCATTCAGCTTGCTGGGCAGCGGGCACGAGCAGGCGCCGGGGATTGTCGCGGCGCTGTGGCGCTCGTCGCGGGTGATGGCGTGGCACCTGCACACCTCGCGGCTGGCGGCGCACGCGCCGGATGTGCTGTTGCGTCCGGCGGTCGAAAAGCTGGGTTCGTTCGATTTCAAAGACCTGGAAAGCCCTATTCAGGCGGGTGTCGAAGAGGCGGAGCGCGCGCTCCCGGCGCTGCGTGCGCTGTGCGACGCCGGATAATTGTTGGGAGCAAGTCACGGTTACAGGCGCGCGGGTTAGCTGGTATAATCGCTTTAACACGCAGTGGAATAGTCTCCCCGCTGCGCGTCCGCCGACCGTCGTGGCATATCTGGGAATGCGCATATTGAACCACGCAGCCGGCACCAGAGTACGTACTATCAGACCCGTATGGACGTAGACATGGCTGAACCGACGTTGTCTCCCACCGATCGGGAGTTGATTCATCGCTTGCAGGACGCCGATCTCGAGGCGTTAGGGTTGCTATTTGAACGGCATCGCGCCCGTGTTTACCGCACCGCGCTGGCGATCGTGCGCGATCCCGCGGTGGCGGAAGACATCCTGCAAGACTGCTTTCTAAAGGTCTATTTGAATGCGAAGCGCATCGATCCCGATCGCCCGCTGGTGCCGTGGCTGTACCGGGTGACTGTGAACCTGAGCTATACCTGGCTGTCACGCCGCAAGGGGAAGCGCGCTTCGTTCGAGGACGCGATCGACAACCTGATCAGCCCGGTGCGTCAGGCGCCCGATCGCGTCGCAGAACAATCGGAGACACGTCAGAAGGTCCGCCGTGCGATTGGCGATCTCAGCCTGGATCAGCGTGTTGTCGTCGTGTTGTACTATCTCAATGGATTGGGTTTGCAGGATATCGCCGAGATTCTCGATCTGCCGGTAGGTACTGTGAAGTCGCGCCTGCATTACGCCCGCGAGAATTTGCGCGGCAAGTTGGGTGCGAATGTGAGCTGGCTTTCCGAGGAAGCGCATGGGTATCTTTAGTGCTGTGAGGGAGTGGCTTTTCGGGGCAGAGGCGCCTGTGGATGCGCAGGATGCTCTGCTGGATTGGTGTATTGCCGACGCACTGGCTGACGAAGCGCACGTGCCGGTTCCGGCTGGTGCGTGGTCGCGCTTGAAGATGACGATTGCCGAGCGGAAGTTCGTGCGCGGATATGGGATGTGGGTGCTGGATCAGACGTTCCACGATCCGCCCGAGAAAACCCCGGCGCACCTGTCGGACGAGCAGCTTAAGCGGGCGCTCTACCTGCACAACAGCCGCCAGTCCAGGCGCCGCTGGATGGTGGGGCACCCCACTATGGGAGGGCTGTCGCCCACATTTATCGTTGTGTTTACGCTGTAACAAGCCGCGATAGGCCGCGAAATTACAACCAGAGAACAGCGAGAATCAGCAAAGAGCAGCAACGAGCAACCAGAACGCTCGCCGCTGCTCTTTGTGTTTGGGGTGCTTAAGGCTGCGTTGCGCTGTTGGTTGCAGCTTCTTGCGTCAGATACAGCCGCGTGCGGTGCGCCCGTAACTGCACCAGCGACAGCCCCAGCGCGTCGACCAGTTCATCCACGCGCCCGGCGCCCGCATTCCCCGTGACCAGCTCGGCATGGATCGTACCATCCGGCGCGACGGAAAGGCTGCGGATCAGCGGGCGAAGGTCGTACAGGCGGCCGTTGTGGCGCTCGCGCTCGATCTTTTCGGCGCTCAGCAGCGCGGCGACACGTTCTTCCAGCAGGTCCACCGTAAGCGACGGATCGACGGGCATGAGCGTGTAGCTGGCGTGTGTGATCAGCGTTGGCAGCGCGGCCTCATTGATCGGCACTTCGTCCAGCGCCAGCACGGTCAGCCCCTGCGGGCTGGTCGCCTGGAACCGTTCCTTCCACTCGTCTAGCGGTTCGAGCCGCGCCGTCATCCACGCGTCGAGCAATTCGTACTCGCTGCTGGCGCCGATCGGCAGCGCGGCGGCGAACTGCATGCGCGGGCGCGGGGTGAAGCCCTGCGAGTATTCGAGCGGCGCTTCCGCCCGGCGCAAGACGCGTTCCCACGTGCGCGCCAGATCGTGATGGCCCACGAAGCGAAGCGGGCCGTCCTGGCCGAAGCGAATCCGGAGTCGTTGTTGGGTCAGTGGTTGGTTCATGGGTCCATTATACCAGGCGCGCGGCTAGTGACGCCCGTCTTTGCCTGGTATACTCGCGCTGCGATATTTGTTGGCCGCTTGCCCTGGCTGGCGGCGCAACCAATCAGAGGATGGGGTGTTAGTACGCATGACAAGGCGCACAGTGCCGGACCCGCGCGACTATGAGTCGGCTGACGACGCGCAGCTTGTCGAATGGGCGAAGTCCGACAGGGAAGCCTTCGGCGTGCTGTACACGCGGTATGTCGACAAAATCTATAGTTATGTGTACTACCGCACGGGGAACCATCACGACGCCGAAGACCTGACCTCACGCGTGTTTTTTCGGGCGCTGGGGCACATTGGCAACTACACCGATCGCGGCGTGCCGTTCTCGGCCTGGCTGTACCGGATTGCGCATAACCTGGTGGCTAACTGGCACCGCGACCGGGGACGGAATCAGGTCGTCGCGCTGGAAGAGACGTCGGTCAGCGGCGCGCCAGCCGACGGGCCCGAGGCCGCGACCGAGATGATGGAAGAACAATCGCTGCTGCTCGAGACGATCCGGCAGCTTCCGGCAGAGCGGCAGCAGGTGTTGATTTTGAAGTTTGTGGAACGGCTGTCGAACGCGGAGATCGGCGCCATCATGAACCGCACCGAGGGCGCGATTAAGTCGCTTTATCACCGGACGCTGCTCTCGCTGCGAAGCGCCTTCGACGAGGATGGCGCAGGCACAAACGGCGACAGCCGCGAGGGGGCCGACGACGAGTCTTGGCCCGAGAGGACGTAAAGGACAGGGCGAAACCCATGCGATTTTCCCCATTTTCCCGGCTGCGCTTGCTGAACCGCAGCTCGCTTGATGACCTGGTGGACGCCCACACCACCGCGCTGACTCGTGGGACGCGCGGGCTCGATGCGCTGCTGGCGCAGTATGACCAGGCGACGGCCGCTGAAGCGCGCGAGCTATTTGCGCTGGTTGACCAACTGAGTGAAGTGCTGAAGCCAGTCTCACCCGACGAACGCTTTGTGCGCGCGCTGTACGAGGAGCTGCTCACGGCGGACGTGCCGTCGCTGACGCTGGTGGATCGCATTCGCCACCTACCGCGCTCGCAACTGGCCGCCGGAATCGGCGGGGCGGCGACGCTCACCGTGACGGCGGGTGTGGTGCTGTATGCGTGGAAGACGGAAGGCGGTTTGATGGCGCTGCTTCGCCGGTGGATGCCTGCGGCGTAGCGTCCAGTCGAGGTTGTTGAAAAGCGAACTTTCATTGGGGCGGAGCTTGCTCCGCTCATCGTTTTTGACCGTTGTCTGGCCCATTCACTCTATCGACGGCTAGTTGTACATTTGGGGGACTCACGGCCATGAGCGAGCGCTACGCCCGAATCACCGGCTGGGGAAAGTATGTTCCCGAGCGCGTGATGACGAACGATGATCTTGCCAAGATTGTCGATACCAGTGACGAGTGGATTACGTCGCGAACCGGCATCAAGCAGCGGCACCTGCGCGGCGAGAACGATACGACATCTAGCATGGGTGCGGCGGCCGGGCGTGAGGCGCTGAAGTCTGCTGGGCTGAACCCGTCCGACCTCGACCTGATCATCGTCGCTACCACCTCGCCAGACTACCTCGTCCCGTCCGTTGCCAGCCAGATCCAGCACTTGCTCGGCGCGTCGTGTGGCGCGTTTTCGCTGGTGGCGGGCTGCGCGGGGTGGGTGTACGCGCTCGCCACTGCCAGCCAGTTCATCGAAGCGGGCACGTACCAGCGTATCCTGGTGATTGGTGTGGAGATCATCAGCTTCGCGCTGGACTGGACGGATCGCTCGACGTGCGTGCTGTTCGGCGACGCCGCTGCGGCGACGGTGGTCGAAGCGAGCTACGAGCCGGGCGGCGTGCTGGCGATGGAGCTTGGCTCGGATGGCTCTGGCGCGGAGTATCTGTACGTGCCGGATGGCGGCAGCACGAATCCCTTCTCTCAGCGCACGGTGGACGAGCGGCGCCAGTATCTGCGCATGAACGGCCCGGAAGTGTTTAAGTTCGCGGTGCGGACGCTAGCCAGCTCGCTCAAGCGCACGGTCTACCAGGCGGGCCTGACGCCCGACGACATCGACCTTTACATTCCGCACCAGGCTAACAAGCGGATTATCGAAACCGCCGCGCGGCAGCTTCGCGTTCCGCTCGACAAGTTCTACATCAACATCGACCGCTACGGGAACACATCGGCGGCGTCGGTCCCCCTGGCGATGGTCGAGGCGATCGAGGAAGGACGCCTGAAGGATGGCGATCTGGTCGCGATGTGCGCGTTTGGCGCGGGCCTGACGTGGGCGACAGTCGTCATGCAGATGGGCGCGGGCGGCGTCAGCGTCGCGGCGGACAGCCTGTTTTCCGTGGCACGGGCGCGGTTCCTGGCGCGGCGCGCGTCGGACGTGGTGCTCGACACGGCGCAGGCAGCGCTGCTGCCGCTCTACACGCGGATCTACGAGCTGCGCAAAAAGCTCTAGTTCCGACAACTTGCTGGTAGAACCTTGCGCCCCGGCCACCTTGCCGGGGTTTTGTTTGCATGGGGATGGGTAGCGGGAAGCGGGGCAGGTGGCGTCAAATGGGCCGAAGGAGTATCCTTAAAGGCGTGAGGAAAACGTGAGGCAGCCATCATAGCACACCGGGGGACACAACGGTATGACGGACACGCAGAACGGCCGGCCACTGGATCAGGCGCGCGAGCGGGTGCGCAAGCTGCGCGAGTCGGCAGAAGGGGAGCTGCGTCAGGAGCTGGATGCGATCGATCGTTTGCTGGAAGAAGCGGCGCAGACGAACGGGACAGACGAGGTGGCGGAGCTCCGCGCGCGGCTGGACGAGGTCGTGCAGACGACCGCCAAGTTCACCTCGGTGATGGTACATGAGATTCGCATCCCGCTCACCAGCATCAAGGGCTATACCGACATGCGCGCCAAGCACGTCGCCGGGCCGCTGAACGAGATGCAACAGCAGTTCGCCGAGACGGTGCGCTCGAACGTCAGCCGGATGGAGAGCCTCATCGCTGACGTCAGCGACGCGAGCAAACTGTACGCCGGGCGGATCAAGCTCGACCCGAAGCTGGAGACCTACAAGAACATCGCGCAGAAAGTCGAGAAGGACGTCGCCGAGCTGGCCGCTGCGCGCGAGCAAACGTTGACCTTCGAGACGCCGAGCGGCTTGCCGCTGCTCAACGTGGATGGCGAGCGTCTGGCGCAGGCCCTGCGGAAGTTGGTCACCAACGCGATCCAGTACACCCCGGAAGGCGGGGAGATTACGGTCAAAGCCGAGGCGGTCAACGGCGGGCGGCTGAAGGTATCCGTCATCGACAACGGGATCGGCATGGCGCCGGACGAACTGGCTCACGTGGGTGAGCGGTTCTGGCGCTCTGAGGACGAGCGCGTCCGCGAGGTGAAGGGGCACGGCCTGGGGCTGCCGATCGCGATCGGGCTGATCGAACTGATGAACGGCGAGTTCTTCTTCACCAGCGAGCGCGACAAGGGCAGCACATTTGGGTTTGTGCTCCCTGGTGCGGGATAGCGACTAACCAAAGGGTACAGGTATGGGTGAAATTTCCGAGCCGCGCACGCACGATGTCGCGCGGATCATCGATCACACGCTGCTGAAGCCGGACGCGACGCGCGCACAGATCGAGCAATTGTGCGCCGAGGCGCGGCGCTACCGCTTCCGGTCGGTGTGCGTCAATCCGACCTGGGTGGCGCTGTGTGCGGATCTGCTGGCCGAGACGCCGGACGTGCTGGTTTGCACGGTGGTCGGGTTCCCGCTTGGCGCGACGACGCCCGAGGTCAAAGCGTTCGAGGCCGAGCGAGCGATCGCGGACGGCGCCAAAGAGGTCGATATGGTGATGAACGTCGGCGCGCTCAAGTCCGGCGATCATGATCTGGTGGAGCGGGATATCCGCGCGGTAGTGGATGTGGCGCACGAGCGCGGCGCGCGGTGCAAAGTTATCCTCGAAACCGGGCTGCTGACTCCCGACGAGATCGTCACGGCCAGCCAGATAGCAAAACGGGCGGGCGCGGACTTCGTCAAGACGTCTACCGGCTTCGGGCCGGGCGGCGCGACTGTTGCCGATATCGCGCTGATGCGGCAGGCGGTCGGGCCGGAGATGGGCGTCAAGGCGTCGGGCGGCGTGCGAACCTACGAGGACGTGCAGGCGCTGGTCGCTGCAGGCGCGACGCGGATCGGCGCAAGCGCGGGCGTGCGGATTGTCGAGCAGGCGCTCGGCCAGAAGGTCGGCGCGGTGCCAGACTCCGGCTATTGATGGCGGTCGCTGATGGACGATGACTCTGCATCGTCACCGTTGCTGGCGCGCTACCGTCTGATTGTCTACAGCGTCCTGGCGCTGGCGATCGGAGCGGGCGTGTTCGCGTTGCTCGCCAGCCGTCCGGAGCCCGCGTCGATCGCGATCATCCCGCCGGAGCCGACCGCCGTCCCCTCAGCTACCCCGATTCCATCTGCGACGCCGACGCCGGGGCCATTCCTCGTGTACATCACCGGCGCGGTAGAGAGTCCCAATGTGCTCGTCACGCTCGATTATGGCAGCCGCGTGATCGATGCGCTCAACGCGGCGGGCGGCTCCCGCATTGACGCAAATCTCGATCTGGTCAACCTCGCGCAGCGGCTGGCGGATGGCGATCAGATTCATGTGCCGACGCTCCGCGCGCAGCCGGGGCAGGTGCGTGTGACGGTGCACGTTGTCACCCCGACGCCCGGAATGCTGGTGGTCTATGTGACGGGCGCGGTCAGGCAGCCGGGGCGCATGGTCACGCTGGCGGCGGGCAGCCGGGTGAGCGACGCGATTGACGCGGCGGGCGGGCTGGCGGACGATGCGGACGCGCAGGCGCTGAACCTGAGCGCTCGGCTGAACGATGGCGACCTCGTCCACGTGCCCTCTGCGCTGGACGACAACCTGCCGACGCCCACGCCGAACCATCCGCCGCTGATTCATATCAACGACGCGTCCGCCGAGGAGTTGGTGACGCTTCCGGGGATCGGCCCGGCGCTGGCGCAGGCGATCATCGAGCACCGGACGCGTTACGGGCCGTTTAAGCAGTTCGAGGACCTCGACGCGGTGCCAGGGCTGGGCCCGGCCAAGCTCGAGGCGATCCGCGAGCAGGTGATTATCGACTGAGTCAGGAATTCACCGCGAGCGTGGCGATCGCGTCGTGCCACTGCCGGCCAGCGGATGAGGTGTCTGGCGCGGGGACGTTGGCGAGGATGCGCTGCGGCTTGTGCTTCCCGGCAATCGACACCAACCACAACTCTAGCGTGTCGCCGTCTTCGGGTTGGCGCAGGACAAATAGATGCTCTGGCCCGGCCCACGTCACCGATTTCTCGATGGCCCCTTCCGGCAGCGGAACCGGGACGATCCGCGCTTCGTCCGGCGCGTAGAGGATCAGCCCTGTACCGTCGCGCTTCTCACTGAGGACGGTCGCCAGCCACTGGCCGCCCGGCGCCCATTCCGCCGCAAGCGGATAGCGAAGCTGCTCCGGCACGGGGCGCGCCGCATCCGACACCAAATCGAGCGCGACGAGTCGATCCCCGCGCACCGCAAGCGCATGCCCATCTGCGCCGATCGGCCACGCGATCGCGCCGCCGCGCGCCAGAAGCTCCGCGTCGATCGAGACAGCCTGCCGCGCGCTGATGTCCACGTGATACAGCGCTGCCCGGCTCGTCTGCTCCCCGTTGCGCGCATCCCAGGCCAGCAGCAGCGTATCGGGATCCAGCCACGCGGCGGGAGCCAGCAAAGCCGAATCGGGCGTAGGGTTGCGCGCCAGTTCGACGCTATAGCCGGTTGCCGGGTCCACGCGCCAGATGCCATGCGGAACGGCGTACGCGATCTGCGTGCCGTCCGGTGACCAGACTGGCGCGCCCCACGCGCCATCTACAGCGGGGACGAGGAGCGTTTGCGTCTGGCTGGCGAGGTCAAACCGCAAAAGCTGCCCGCGCCCGTCGGTGTAGGCGAGCGCCGCGCCATCCGGCGACCACGCCCACGCCGCCGATTCCCGCAGGTCCAGCTTGACGTGCAGCCCCTCGGCGCGCGTCTCGACGAGGTGCAACGTACCGCCCCGCCGGAAGGCCAGCCAGCGGCCATTGGGCGAGAAGCTCAGGTTGTGGGGATTGCCGGCGTGCCGGATTTCGCGGACGATGCCAGTCTGGGCGCCGTGCAGTCGCACGATCGCGATGCTGCCGTCGAGCGCCACAGCGACCAGCGCAGGCGGGCCGGAATAGTGGCGCGTCAACTGCAGGTTGTGGCGCGCGAACGAATCCTCGAACGACACCAGCAACGTGATCGCCAGCGCGAGCAGCACCAACAGCGGCAAGATGACGAAGCCGGATGTCAGGCGTTTCAGGCGATAGGGATACGTCACGCGGCGCGGCGGCTGGTGCCACGCGTGTGAAATGGGCTCAAAGCGCAGGTTCGGGCTAGGCTGAGCGCTGTCAAGCGACTCGTGCAGCGCGCGGTCGATCTGCCATGTCAGGTGTTGCGCCTCGGAGACGATTGCTTTGCACGCCGGGCAGGTCGCCACATGCGCCCCGACCTGCGCCGCCTGATCGGGCGGCAGTTGATCGAGCGCGTAGGCGAGCAGGATGTCCGCGTCGTAATGCTTGTCGCCTAGCGAATCGTCTCCGCGACCGGCCATCGAACCGTCTCATCTCCCAAATTCGCACGTAGTTTCTGGATCGCAAGCCGCAGCCGCGACCGTGCGGTGTTGAGAGAGCATCCCATGATCTCTCCCATCTCCTTATACGTGCAGTCCGCGTAAAATCGCAACACGATAGCTTCGCGGAGTTTGGGGCTGAGCTGATTCAAGGCGAGAAGCAGACCCCTTTCAGCCTCACGGCGCAGGGCGTCGGCTTCCGGGCCGGGGGCGTGATCGCGGATCTGGTTTCCCACGCCGAGCCACTGGGCGAGCGGAACGCTGGGCAGGATCTTACGACGGCGCTTGTCGCGCGCGCGGCTGACTGTGATCGTATGGAGCCACGTGCTGAAGCTGCTCAGCTCGGGGTTGTAGCGGTAGATGTTCAGGAGCGCATAGGTCAGCGCGTCCTGCGCGACTTCTTCTGCGTCGGCCGGGTCTCCGAGCAAGCCGAGCGCGAGCCGGTAAGTACGAAGCTGGTGAATCTCGAATAGTTCGCGAGCGGCGCGCTCGTCGCCAGCCTGAGCACGGCGGATCACTGCGACTTCATCCATGTGAGGTCCCGTGTATCTACGGCAGAGGGAATTGATTGGCGTCCATTAATATATACTTTCGGACTCACCGATGCGTTCAAATCCGCGCGCTTCTTCGTCCCAAAGTCGCCCACTCTCTGCATTATTCGCATAGTCATGATACGCAGCATGAGCGGAGTCCGTCAGCGCGCGGAATCTCACAGGCCAGCTTATTTCGCTAACCGCTAATCGCTTGCTAACCGCTGATTTTTCTAATTGCGTTTGCGATTTCTGGCGGCAGCTTGTGGCGGGCGAGGGGATTCGCCCACAGCGCGATCGCGTCCGGCTGGCGCACGACGATCCCGCTTAGCCGCTGGTACTGCTTGAGGAAAGCGGCCGCGCTCTCGAACCCGCGCCGCGTGAAATAGTCTTCGTCTTTGTGCTCGGCCAGTTGGAGCAGGGTGCGCACCGCGTGGGTCACGTCGTCTTCGGTGACCTCGCGCTCCGCGTTCAGCCACAGAAGGTTGACGATGCTCGGCGGCATCTGCCCGACCTTGTCGCACAGCACGGTGATCAGCTTCGTCAGGCGCGCGTTGACGTCGCCATCGTCCATCTCAGCGCGGCGCAGGCGGCGCACCTCGACGTTGAAGGGCGTGTGCGTCTTGAACGTGACCGTGAAATCCGGCCCGCGCTGCTTGAGCGCAGCGTACTTTTCGTACTCGAGGGTGAAGCGCGGCTCCGTGAGCAGGAGCCAGGCCGTTTCCAGCTCCCCGCGCAGATCGTCCTGGCGGGATGGATCGCTCGCGTTCTTGAGCTTGGCGCGGATCTTGGTGCGATAGTCGGTTGCGAAGGCGCGGAAGCGGCGCGATCCCCGCACCCAGCCCTCAAACTCACCATACAGCGCGGGCTTTTTTCCGGCGAAGATTTCGTTTAGCAGGTCGTCGACGGTCGGCATCGATGGTGCGCAGACACACTCATTCGCAGTTTAGAGAGGCAGGCCCGCCCACCACGAATGATAGGCAATTTGCCCGCGCTTGACCACCACCGTCGCCAGATTCCGTCCGAAGCGATAGCTCAGATGCGGGTAGCTCGGGACATCCCACACCACGAGATCGCCCGCCTTGCCGACTTCCAGGCTGCCGACCTCATTTCCCCGGCCGATGGCAAACGCCGCGTTGATCGTCGCCGCAGCGAGCGCTTCCGCCGGAGACAGGCGCATATAGCGCGTGGCCAGCGCCATGACGAGCTGCATATTCTCGTTCCAGGCCGTGCCGGGGTTGCAGTCGGTGGCAATGGCGAGCGCCGCCCCGGCGTCCAGCCAGCGGCGGGCGTTCGGGAAGCGGGTGTGCCCCAGGCCGAACGGCGTTGGCGGCAGGGCGACCGCGACGGTGTTCGACGCGGCGACCGCTTCGATATCTTCGTCCGGCGTGGCGACGATGTGATCGACCGAAACGGCACCTAGTTCCGCTGCCAGCCGCGCGCCACCAAGCGACTCGAATTCGTCCACGTGCACCTTGAGCGCCATACCGTGCTCGCGCGCCGCTTCGAGGATGCGCCGTGTCTGCGCCAGGTCGAACGCGCCCGTTTCGCAGAACACGTCGCAAAACAGCGTGCCCGGCCAGTGCTCGCCGCGCCATTCCGCCACGGCAGGGAGCATCTCATCCACGACCAGATCGACATATCCGTCCGGGTTATCGGCGTATTCGCGCGGGATGGCGTGCGCACCGAGGAATGTCAGCGCCACGTCGACCGGGTGCTCGCTGTCCAGTAGGGCGGCGGCGTTGAGCATCGCGATCTCGGACTCGGTCGTCAGCCCATAGCCGGTTTTAATCTCGACGGTCGTCGTGCCGTGCGCCAGCATCGTCACCAGCCGCGCCTTCGACTGCTCAACCAGAGTGGCGAGGTCCGCTGCACGCGTCGCCTCGACCGTCCGCACGATCCCGCCGCCTTCGGCCATAATTTCCTGATACGTCGCACCTGCGATGCGCCGCTCGAACTCGTCCGCCCGGTCACCCGCCCAGATCAAGTGCGTGTGGGGATCGACCAACCCCGGCGTGACGAGCTTCCCCTGCGCGTCGAGCGTGGTGGCGCCGTCGTATTGGTCGCATAGCTCGTCGCGCGTCCCAATGGCGACGATCGTGCCCTGATCGATGGCGATTGCCGCGTCTTCGATCAACCCTAATTCGCCGAGCCGGTTGCCGCGCTGCGGGCCACCATCCTGCGCGGGCATGGTGCAAAGCTGGCCGATGTCGTGAACTAGAAGATCAACTTGCTGTTTCATGGAGTACATTCCAATCGGTATGAACTGCTCCAATTTGGACCGGGCAGCCGCGAAATGGTACGATTATCGCCGATCTACCTTCCAGCAGCGGCGAGGTCACTATGCAGATCGATATCCTGACGCTGTTCCCTGCGATGTTCGATGGCCCGCTGACGGAGAGCATCCTGAAGCGTGCGCAGGAAAAGCGGCTGCTGTCCATACAACTTCATGATATTCGGAATTACACATCGGACAAGCACCGTACCGTTGACGATACGCCCTACGGCGGCGGTGGGGGGATGGTGATGATGCCCGGCCCGCTGATCGAGGCAGTTGAAGACGTGCGCGGGCCGGATACGAGTGTGCCGGTGATCCTGCTGACGCCGCAGGGGCGCGTCTTCACGCAGCGGATCGCACAGGAATTGGCGCAGCATCCCCGGTTAGTGCTGATCTGCGGGCGCTACGAGGGCGTCGATGAACGTGTGCGCCAGACGGTGGTGACCGACGAGATCAGCATTGGCGACTACGTGCTGACCGGCGGCGAGCTGGCGGCGATGGTGATCGTGGATGCGGTGGCGCGGCTCATCCCCGGCGTGCTGGGCGCGCGTTGGGGCGCGGAAGAGGACTCGCACGCGATGGGGCTGCTCGAATATCCGCACTACACACGCCCGCCGGAATATCGCGGGCTGAAGGTTCCGGACGTGTTGCTGGCGGGCGATCACGAAGCGGTCGATCGCTGGCGCCGCCGCGAGGCGATTCGCCGGACGTGGCGCCGCCGTCCCGATTTGCTTCTGGCGGCGGATCTGTCGGCTGAAGAACGTTGGTTCCTGGCGGAGCTAGCCGAGCAGGACGCGCCGATGTTGGTGTAACAGTTAGCGGTCAGCAGTTAGTGGTTAGCAGCAGTGCAGCCGCTCGCCCGCTATTCGCTGCTATTTGTCCGCTTCAGCGCGGCGAGCGTGGCTTGCTCGTCCTGCCAGGCGGGCATACTCTGCCAGGCGCGGCGCAACGCTTCGAGCCGTGGATAGCCGTCGGCGTATTCGTCGGCCCATTCCTGCGCGAAATCTCCACGCCGGATGTTGTCGAGCACGCCTTCCATCTGCCGGGTGAGCTTCACTTCCTTGAACCGCGCAAACCGCGAGAGCGTCCCGTACTGGCTGGTGAGCGAGTGTGCTTGCATGCTGGCGAGAATGCCGCGCTCCGCCCACTTCGAGACGATATACCCAAGCTCTCCCGAAAGGTACAGACTCTGGTAAATCGCTTCGCGTGGAAACCCCTCTCGATTCAACACTTCTATAGCAGTTTGTAGTACACTATGGAGTGCAGGTAGGACGGCCTGCTGCGAAAACAAATCCAGCTCCGCTTCCTGCTGAAAGGTCAGTTCGATGGCGCCCTGATGTAGCGCGCCTAACGCTTTGGCGGCCGCCAGCACGCGCGGCCATGCTTGCCCGGACGCGTCCTGAGCGACGGCGACGAAGCTCGGGAAGCCGGTTCCGGCCACATATCCCTCACGCACGCCCTCAGCAGTTGATTGCGGGGCAACCAGTACAACATCAACGAATGGAGGCGGTTCGATCAGGCCAAACGCAATATTGTAGCCGGAGGCAAAGACCAGCGTGTCGCCGCGCTTCAGGCCAGGGGCGATCTGGGTAAGGTAAATCTGCGGCGCCAGCTCGTCGGGGACCATGTAAAATAGCATGTCGGCTCGCTGCGCGGCTTCATCGAGGCGCAGCACCTCGAAGCCATCGTTGTACGCCTGGGCGGCATACTCGTCGTCGCGATTCCCGATGATCACAGGGAAGGCGCTATCGCGCAGGTTCAGCGCGAGCGAGCGACCCATCTTGCCATAGCCGAGCACCGCGATGGTGCGGTCCATGAGCAGGCCGAGGTTTGCGTCAGCGTCGTGATAGATGACCGTCATAGGGCTTGCTGATTCCCCCTTCACGTGTGAGCGGATTGAGGACGTTTCGGCGGTAAGTGCGCGCATTCTACCGTGATCGATGGCGTGTGTCTAACCGGAAACAAACCGCCGGAGACACGAAACCTTCCACACGTGAGTGCGTATACAAGCATAGCAGGGGACGACAACATCTGTCGGCCAGGGTAGGGTAGACACTCGTGAGTCAAGAACCTGATTCTCTGTGGGTGGAGCAGACACTCGCAGGCGATCAAGAGGCGTTCGGAGAATTGGTACTGCGCTACGAGCGCGATGTGTTCAACTTGACGTACCGCATGTTGGGCAATCGCGGAGAAGCGGAAGACGCGGCCCAGGAAACCTTCCTGCGCGCGTATGCCAATCTCGACCGCTATGATCCGGCGCGCTCGTTTAAGACGTGGCTGCTGTCGATTGCGTCTAATCACTGCATCGACCGCATCCGGCGCCGGCGCTTGACGTGGCTGTCTTTAGAAGAGCCGCTGCCGCCGCATCCGGCGCTGACCAGCGATACGCCCGGCCCGGAAGAAGCGACGCTCGACGCCGAGCGTAGCGCGGCCGTGCAG